>ENA-OQDM01000705-OQDM01000705.1-human-gut-metagenome-genome-assembly--contig:-NODE-705-length-17474-cov-1.422667_pt1 | contig 17474 bp, 7 predicted proteins | sample MGYA00242772_ERZ504605 | MGnify/ENA primary metagenome ERZ504605 (study PRJEB26092, sample SAMD00036348) | human gut metagenome | host: Homo sapiens | study: EMG produced TPA metagenomics assembly of... | reverse complement strand
CTACGACACACAGCGCCACAGCCTGCAACAATACACTTCCTCGGACGGCAATATGTCCACTCCTATCTTCCGCGACCAAGCTGCATTCCTTTCGGCCGACGGTACACTCTACGCCGGAGGACGCGGCGGTTTCGTATCAGTCACTCCCCCTCCTTCATCCGCCCCTAAGGCTCTTTCACGTGCAGTGATGCTGACTGACTTCAAAAGCGGTATGCGCAGTATGCTGTTTAATCCTTCCGGACGGTACGTCTCCGGACAGCCCGACCGGAACACGCTTACCTTGCAACCTGAAGCGGCCAACCTTTCTGTCAGTTTTTCCACTTTTAGATTATGCACGAAGCGGAAAAGTACGCTATGCCTACCGGTTGGAAGGCCTCGACACCGATTGGAACTACCTGCAAGAAGGGGAAAACACGGCTTACTACCAAAAACTGCCCAAGGGAAATTACCGGTTGGTCGTAAAAGCCACAGACCGTAACGGACAATGGCAGGCTCCCGTCACGCTGCTCAGCCTCACGCAACTGCCGGCTTGGTACGAAACCATTTGGGCTTACGCGGCCTACGTAACCGCAGCCTTGCTTCTCATTTACGTACTCCTTAGACTTTACTTGCAACGATTGCGCAGCCGCAACCGGTTACAACTCCAAGAAGCCCTGACACAAGCCAAACTGGATTATTTCACCAACATCTCCACGACTTGCTTACGCCGCTCAGCGTGATATCCTGCGTAGGTGACTACTGGGAACGGCAATATCCGGCCGAGGAACGCCAAACCACGGTGCTGCGCCACAACATTTACCGACTGAAACGCCTGCTGCAACAAGTTCTGGATTTCCGTAAGACCGAGAACGGCAACATGGTACTTCGCCCCGAAGAAGGCGACATCTTCGCTTTCGTCCGTCAACTGTGTACCCACCATTTCTTGCCTTTGGCTGAACAGAAAGGCGTACGGCTGAATCTCCGCATTCCGGAAGGCGAATGCCGAGGCACGTTGGATTTTGACAAAGTAGACAAGATACTCTACAACTTGCTTTCCAATGCCGTCAAGTACACGCCAAGTGGAAAAAATGTCGATTTCATCGTGGAAATCCGGCAAAACGGAACAGAAAAAGACGTGGTATTCACCGTGCAAGACGAGGGTGTCGGCATACCGGACAAAGAACAACAAAGGATATTCGACCGCTTCTACACCGGAAGCAACGGACGTAGCGGACAATCGAACGGCATAGGACTGGCATTGGCCCGGGAGTTGACCGCCTTGCACCATGGTAGCCTCACGTTGGAAAGCGAACCGGGCAAAGGCAGCCGTTTCACCGTAACCCTTCCGTGGGTAGCTCCGTCAGCCGCCCTCGTGCAGAACCGCCCCGAGGCACAGCAGGTGGATACCGAAATATCAGTACCGGACGTCACTGCCCCAGAAACCTCCTCTCCAATAGTGCAGGAACTGTCTTCCGAAGCAGGAGAGGCCGGAGACGATCTCCCCTCCATCCTTCTCGTGGACGACAATACGCAACTGTTGGAAATGATGGAGAAGATATTGGCCACGAAGTACCGGGTGCTCACGGCAGAAAACGGGTTGGAGGCTCTGAAACAACTCAAGGCACACGCCGTAGACCTCATCGTATCGGATGTCATGATGCCGGGCATGGACGGATTCGCCCTGTGCAGGAAGCTCAAATCACAACTCGAAACCAGCCATATCCCCGTCATCATGCTGACAGCCAAACAGAGCGCGGACGACCGAGTAGATTGTTATGAAGCCGGAGCGGACGGTTATCTGGCCAAACCGTTCGAGTTGAAAGTGTTGGCCGCCCGGATAGACAACCTGCTCCGCACCTACCGGAACCGCCAACAGGCTTTCAGGATGGAAGACCACGTCCGTCTGGCCGAACTGGAATATTCTTCCGGCGACACCCGGTTCCTTCAGGACATGGCAGACTGTATCCACACCCATTTGGCCGAAGAAGGATTCGATTTGGAACAACTGTCCGGCCATTTGAATGTATCCAAATCCACCCTCCACCGCAAAGTGAAGGCCATGACCGGACTTACGCCTTTGGAATTTATCCGGAACATCAAACTGAAGTACGCCTGCGAGATGCTTTCACGCCGCGACCGTAACATCGCTGAAATAGCCTACGCCACGGGCTTCTCTTCACCTAAATATTTCACCAAGTGCTTTAAAGAAGAGTTCGGACTGACACCCCGCGAATACCAAGAGAAAGAAAAATAAAACCGTAGCAGGCAGAGATCAGTCACAAAAGAGAGATAAAAAACTGTCAGAATAGGATTTTACCCCCTTTCTGGCAGTTTTTTATCCCTCCGTATCCTTCTTTTCATATAGCTTTGCAAGCGTTCGTTCGCATCTCCTTCATCTGACAGGCGAATGCGCGACGACACACCTACCGGCTGCCGACAGTATGACAACCGGCCTGAAACGACCACTGCAAAATCAATCAAAACACATAAAAATACAGATTCAAATGAAAACAAACTTACGTACACACCGGAGTATCCGGTTGAAGTGGATGGCCGCCCTCTTTTTCGCATTCGGAATCGGGAACGCCCTCCCGGCTGCCGCCCGCTACTCCCGTGCAGACGAGCTTGCCATTACGAACGGTGCACGTTCAAACCGGGAAGTGAACTTCAACGAAAACTGGAAATTCTTTTTAGGCGATACCGCCGCAGCCTCACGTCCGGACTTCGCCGACAACCACTGGCGCACGTTGGACCTGCCCCATGACTGGAGCATTGAAGGCCGTCCTGAAGAGGCCAATCCGGCCGGTAACGATGGAGGGTATTATCCCACCGGCATCGGCTGGTACCGCAAGACGTTCGATTTCGTACCGGACTCCCGACGTCCCGAAACCACCCTCTATTTCGAAGGGGTTTACATGAATGCGGAAGTATTCGTCAACGGACATAATCTCGGCATACGTCCCTACGGTTATTCGTCTTTCTACCACGACATCACGCCTTACCTCAAAGCGGGCAAGAATGTCATTGCCGTGCGTGTGGACAACTCGGGACAGAAGAACTGCCGTTGGTACACCGGTTCCGGCATTTACCGCAACGTGAAACTTATCCGTACCCCTAAAGCACACTTTGAACCGTGGGGCATCGGCATCACCACCGAACAAGTGAACCGGAAAACGCAGGTGGAAGTGGAAGCCACGCTCGCCAACCGCGATAAAGACCTCCCGGCCACACTGCTTTGCACGGTTACCGACTTGGACGGTCACACCATTCTCACACAAAAAGAAACCGTCATCCTTGAAGCGAACCGGACAAGCAAAGTCAAACTGCAATTCCCTTTTGAAAACGCCAAGCTCTGGAGTCCCGAAACACCGAACCTCTACCGGATGGTATGTTGCCTCGCACCGGACAACGGAGAACCGGCCGACACGGTCACCACTACGTTCGGGGTGCGCCACGTGGAATACAGTGCCGAAAAAGGCCTCGTCCTGAACGGTAAAGCCATAGAACTGAACGGCGGATGCGTGCATCACGACAACGGTCCGCTCGGTGCCGCCTCCTACCGCGATGCGGAATGGCGTAAGGCACAACTGATGAAAGAGGCCGGATTCAACGCCGTACGCACCTCGCATAATCCTCCCGCCGAAGCATTCCTCGATGCGTGCGACCACTTGGGGCTTCTGGTCATCGATGAATCGTTCGACGGATGGCGGTCGGCCAAACTGCCGAAAGACTACTCCATCCTGTTCGACCGCTGGTGGACGAAAGACATCGAATCCATGGTACTGCGCGACCGCAACCATCCGTCTATTTTCTGTTGGAGCATCGGGAACGAAATCATCGAGCGTAAAACGCCAGAGGCTGTCCTTACGGCATACGCGTTGGCAGGCCATGTACGCCGCCTCGACCCCAGCCGCCCGGTGACATCCGCCCTTGCGGCATGGGACAAAGATTGGGAAATCTACGACCCGTTGGCTGCCGCGCATGACATCGTGGGTTACAACTACATGATGCACAAAGGCCCGTCGGATCACGAACGCGTCCCTTCGCGCATCATGATGCAAACGGAATCTTACCCGCGCGACGCATTCGCCAACTGGGCACGGGTCAACGACCATTCCTATATCATCGGAGACTTCGTGTGGACGGCTATCGACTACCTCGGCGAATCGGGTATCGGACGCTTCTATTACAAAGGAGAGTCGGAGGGTGAACATTACCACCGCAACCAGTTCCCGTGGCATGGTGCCTATTGCGGCGACATCGACCTGACCGGATTGCGCAAACCGATTTCCTTCTACCGGGAAATGCTGTTCAACCCAGAGAAGAAACTCTACATGGCCGTAAAGGAACCTACGGGTTATTACGGTGAAATCAAAGAAACCTTGTGGTCGGTATGGCCGACGTGGGAAAGTTGGAACTGGCCGGGACATGAAGGAAAGAACATCGATGTGGAGGTCTACTCACACTATCCTTCCGTGCGCCTCTACCTGAATGACCGACTTATCGGTGAGAAGCCGACCACGAGAACGCAGGAATTCAAAGCCATCTTCACCTTGCCCTACGCACCGGGTACCTTGCGCATCGTCGGCGTGGAAAACGGCCGGGAAACGGAATCACGTACTTTGGAAACAGCCGGAAAACCGGCACGCATCCGGTTGACAGCCGACCGCACGGAAATCTCGGCCGACGGCGAGTCCTTGGTTTATGTCATAGCTGAAATCACGGACAAGCAAGGACGGGTGGTGCCTAATGCTGACAACCTGCTGACATTCGAGCTGCAAGGCTCCGGCACACTGCTGGCTACATGCAGTGCCGATTTGAAAGACTGCACGGCTTACACCGCTCCGGAACGCAAGGCTTGGAAAGGCCGTGCCATGGCGGTCGTGAAAAGCGGGAAAGAAAAAGGCCGGCTCACATTGACCGTTAAAGGCAAGGGAGTGAAAAAGGCTTCCGTCAGCCTTGACGTGAAGTAAATCTGAAAAGAACAAAACCATATAATTAACCTGATTACCTATCTTTTTGAGACCATGAAACATCTGTCAAAACTCTCAAAATTCGTTTGCACTGTCCTGCTTCTGGCAGGACAGGCAAACTTATTCACCGGTTGCAACGATGATATGCCGGCGGAAAGCTATTACACCTTCACAGGTGAAATGATGAGTGATTTTCTAACCGAACATGAGAACTTCAGCCTGTTCAAACGCATTGCGGAACGGGCCGGAAAAATGGACTTTCTGGGAAGCCGTGGCTCACGCACCTTCTTTCCAGCAACCAATGCGGGCGTGGAAGCCTTTCTGAAAGAGAAAGGATATGCATCTGTGGAAGACATTCCCGCCTCATTCTGCGATACGCTGTTGAGAGCCTGCATCATAGAAAGAATCATGTACACTTACGACTTGCCCGAAACGCAACAGGAAAACAACGAACTGGACTTACCACTCATCCTCGAAAGCAAGGGGGATACGCTGGATGCCAATCAAATGGCCTTGACCATCGTCAACCGCCGAGCCGCCATCATCAACGAGCTGAAAAACGACTCCGTGGAAAACGGTGTGGTACATCCGGTCGACCGTGTCCTGGTGCCCAATACCAGCCTGGGGTCTACGCTGTTGGACGAATACCACGAGGATTTCCAGATTTATTATGAAGCCCTCCGGCGGACGGGACTGATAGACTCTTTGTACCGTTACCGCGACGAAGAATACGAACAGGAAAAAGGGAAGTATGCCCCTTTCACCCAAAGCATGCGCATCGGAAATGAAGATTACGTAGCCAAACTCCCGGACCACCGCTACAGTGGGTTTACTCTTCTCATCGTACCGGACAAAAACCTGTACGAGAAATACCCTGACCGCTTCAACGAAAGCATGACCATGGACGAAAAGATTGATGCCCTTTACGAGTTGGCCGTGGAGAAATACAGTGGGGCGGACGCGGAAGCCATTTTCGGCCTGAACCAGACAGCTCCGGGTTCTGATAAAACATACAAAGAACTCTATTGGAACAAAGGCTCACTGACCCACCCGTATAACCCATTGAACATGTTCCTTTCTTACCATATCATCGACCGTTTGTTCAGCAGCACCGCCAAACTGGTAAACACCATCGGCATCCATACCGCATACGCCGACCCGACGGACTGGGTCAGCACGCTGCTCGACTTCTCTACCATCAAATTGGAAAAGGTGTACCGTCCGGTAGATCCAGCAGTCGAATATCCCTCCGAGTTTTATGTCAACCATTGCCATGCTTCCCAATACAACAATTACGAACGAATCCGGGCGCCCATCTGACCGTTCCGGAACAAGAGAACTTCTCTTTGAACGTAGCTTACTATTACATCGACGACGTGGTGGCATACGATCCTACGATGCGTAACACCATCATGAACACTCGGATGCGAATAGATTTCCAACTTCTGTGGCCGGAACTGACGAACAACAATATGCGGTTGTGCGGCAATCCCCTCAAAGAATACAATAGCGGTGACAACAGCGAGGACGGGACGGAAGGCGGAGGATTCAACTATTACCTCCCTCCCGGCTATCTGAAAAACATAACCTTCAGCGAGAATACCATGTTCATCGTGAAACGCCCGATAATCTATTGGTCCAACTATCAAGGAGATGACATCGCCGTGTTAGGCACGAGTTATGATGTGACATTCCGCCTGCCGAATGTTCCTCCCGGAGAGTACGAGCTCCGTCTCGGTTATTGCGCGTTGGATAGTCGTGGTATCGGACAGGTCTACGTGGACGGAATACCCCAAGGCCTCCCGATTGACATGCGTGACAAAGCCGACGCGCCTAACATCGGAGGGCTTTACAACGGTTGGAACGGCCTAAGGAGCGAAAAAGACGGTGCTTCGGGAATTTATACGGAAGAAGAGCTACAGGAAAACGCCCGGACAATGAAAAACAATGGTTATTACAGCGCTCCCAAAGGAGTCTACTATTACTTCGGAGGAAGCGGCACTACCACAACTCCGGCTTATGACCCGTCTAAATGCGTTATCTTTTACAATCAAAACGATTTGTTGCGTCGGAAAATCTGCCAAGTGCAAGTACAGCCCAACAAACACCATACGATACGCTTACGTTCCGTACTGTCCAGTGCCACCAGCGGAGGCTTCTCTCTAGATTATATGGAACTCGTTCCCATAAGCATCTGCGGCCCCGGCGGTATCGGAGAAGATACCTATTAAAATAGATGGAAAGTCTGGAGGAAAGGCCTCCGGACTCTTCCTTTTTTCGTAACTTTGTATAAACTACAAAACCATGAAACAAAACCTTATCCAACAAACTACCGTCCTGTTTTGCCGTACGCTCCTGACATGCGGTCTCGGCCTATGGGGACTGCAACCGCTTGTAGCCGCAGAAGTAGAACGGCTTAGAACGGAAGCCATAAAAAATCCCGTAGGCATCGACGTGAAGCACCCTGCGTTCAGTTGGACGCTGGAGGCCGGAGACGAACGTGGCATTTCGCAAAAGGCATACGAAATCAACGTTTTCACCGATGCGGCACATACCCGGAAAATATGGTCTTCCGGACGGACGACATCCGACCGGCAAATAGACATTCCTTATGAAGGCGACGACCTGGCTCCTTCCACGCGCTACTATTGGACCGTGACCGTGTGGGATAACAAAGGACGTAAGGCGACCTCGAAGGAAAACGCCTATTTCGAGACCGGACTGCTCGATACGGGGTGGAACGGTGCCCGATGGATCAAAACGCCGACAACCGAGCCTCCCAAATCGACTGCATCCCACTATACGGTGGAAATGGACTTTGAGATCGAAAGGCAGGCTGCCGGAATCATCTTCTCGGCCTCTGACAAAAACAACCTGTTTTTATGGAGTATCGATGTCAGGGGAGAAAAAGCCCCATTCCTCCGCCGTCATATCAAAACGGACGGCAAATTCAGTTACACAGATACGGAACTCGGAACAACCTTCACCCACGAGGAACTGACCGGCAAGCTCCACTACTTGAAACTTGACGTGAACGATTCCGTTGTACGTACTTATATCGACGGAAAACTCGTAGACACTTACGAAGACCATTCCGGCAGACTGCACAACGGCCTCATCGGCTTCCGCACGTTCCACAACACGACTATGGACGAAAAGGCTTGTTTTGACAATATCAAAGTAACCACTTTCAACGACGGACAGACTGGCGGACAAAGCACGGTGACCTTTACTGAAGACTTCGAGGAAAGCGGCCACGACTTCACCGACGGAGTCGTCGTCCGCAAGGCCGGCAACCGGATGCTGTGTGTCTCCTCCACATACGAAGAGAATTGTACCATGCAAAATCCGTCGCAACAAGGCATCCCCTTGTTCCGTAAGGCTTTCAGCGTAAAAGGGGCGATGAAATCGGCCAAAATCTATGCTTCGGCTTTGGGGGTGTTCGACTTGTTCATGAACGGAAGCCGGGTGGGACAGACCGAAGCGGACGGGACGGTACGCTATGATGAACTGAAACCGGGATGGACGGACTACCGGAAAGAAATCAACTATATGACATACGATGTGACTTCACTCGTACGCGAAGGCTCCAACGTAATCGGTGCGCAAGTGAGCAACGGATGGTGGGGCGGCGCCATCGCCCACGGAGTATATGGCACTCCTTCGCTCGGCTTCATCGCCAAACTGCGCATAGAATATGAAGACGGGAGGGTGGAAAACGTAGTGACCGGTACGGATTGGACCTGCTCCACTTCCGGTCCCGTCATTTACGGAGACATCTACAATGGCGAGACTTATGACGCACGCCTCGAAAGCAACTGGTCCGCACCGGAATACGATGCGTCGGCATGGATTCCTTGTATGGAAAACACCGATTTCAACGGTAAAATCACGGCTTTACAGGGCAGCCCGTACGTATCCGCGAGTTCCTTCGACGCACACCGCAAACGATTACGGTGTATGAAGGTACCCAACCCAGCGGCACCACTTATGGTACAATCCACGTTGTCCGCAGCCTGGAAGGCACCGCACCGCTTTCGTTAAAGGCCGGTGAAACCGCCCTTTTTGACATGGGACAGAACATGGTGGGGTGGATACGTTTTACCGCCCGAGGGGCTTCCGGTACCAAACTGCGCGTCAAATTCGGAGAGATGCTCAACGACAACGGAGCCGCCGAACGGGCCAACGACGGACCGGGCGGAAGTTTGTACACCTACAATTTACGAACGGCCGGAGCCACATTGAATTACACGATGAAAGGGGCGGAAAAAGGAGAAATATTCCAACCCTCCACGACTTTCTTCGGATTCCGCTATTGCGAAGTCACCACTTCGAGCGACGTGGAAATCACCGCACTGACCGGTGAAGTGGTCGGGTCGGACATCGAAGAGAGCGCCACTTTCCTGACCAGCCACCGCGACGTAAACCAGTTGTACAGCAACATCTTATGGGGACAAAGGGGAAACTTCCTCAGCATTCCGACCGACTGTCCGCAACGTGACGAACGTCTCGGGTGGAGTGCCGACACACAAATATTCGCCCGTGCGGCCAGTTACAATGCCGACACCCGAGCCTTTTACCACAAATGGATGCGTGACCTGCGCCTGAGCCAGCGCGAGGACGGAGCTTACCCCGACATGGCACCATTCTGCAATTTCTGGGGATACGGCAACGCAGCCTGGGGGGATGCTGGGGTCATCGTGCCTTGGACGGTCTATGTCATGTTCGGCGACCGGCGTATCCTCGCGGACAATTATGCTTCCATGACACATTACATGGATTGGCTGGCTACACAGGGTGACGAAAAATACTGCTACAACGGAGCCGGAACGGGGATGGGAGACTGGTTGGCGTATGAAAAGACGGACGCACGCTATGTAAGCGTATGCTATTATGCCTACGTGGCCCAACTGATGGGCAAGATCGCATCGGCACTGAGTGAAGCCCCCACCGACCGCTACGCCCTCGATACTCGAAAGTACAACACCCTTTACGACGATATCAGGGCCGAATTCCAGAAACGTTATATCAACGACGAGGGACAGCCCGCCGTCTCCACACAAACCTCTTATCTGTTGGCGCTTCAACTCAATCTGTTGCCGGAAAAATCCGTAGAAAAAGCCATCGGTATCCTTCGTGAAAAGATTGTCCGTAACGGCTACCGTCTCAACACGGGCTTCGTAGGTACCGGCATCCTGAACCAGACGCTCAGCCAGGCAGGATTGGATGACCTCGCCTTCGATTTACTGCTGCAACGCGAAAACCCGTCGTGGCTCTACAGCATAGACCAAGGGGCGACTACTGTATGGGAACGCTGGGACTCCTATACCAAAGAAGGAGGTTTCAACAAGCATCCGTGGATCATGAACTCATTCAACCACTATTCCTACGGTGCCGTATCGGCATGGATGTTCGGACGAATGGGCGGTATCGAACCGGACGAGCGACAACCGGGATTCAAACACGTCATTTTACAACCCAGCCCCGATTTCCGTACGGAGTTCCCTGACGGACAGGAACGCATCACCCACGTACAAGCCTCGCACCGGAGCGGCTACGGCCTCATCCGCAGCGAATGGCAATACAAGACCGACGGACGAATCAGCTATACAGCCACAGTCCCGGCCAACTCGACCGCCACGCTGTATCTCCCCGTATGCCATCCCACAGACCGGATTACCGAAAGCGGGAAACGGCTGAAAAAGGCAAAGGGAGTGACATTCAGAGGCATGAAGGACGGGAAAGCCGTCATAGAGCTGCAATCGGGTACTTACAAGTTCGATACGGAGACTGGCAAAACCGCTTCCGACGGTATGACGAAGATGGATAGACAGACCCAAAAAAGCGGACAAAAGTAGTCGTTTTCACTAAATCCTAATTCTCTGATAATCAATCATTGGAGAATTGAAAATCGTTCGCCTGAGATTGGAAATTCAATCTCAGGCGAACGATTTTTCATTCTGCGGCAAACGAAATAACGTTTGGCGCAGATTTCCCGAGGGTCGGATTTTCCTTGACATGCTTCTCCTTTTAAGGATAATTATCTGTCCTGTTTCCTTGTTCAAATCATCTAAAATCCCTTTCTTTGCAAGACCAATAAAAACAATTTCAATATATGAAAAGCAAAACATTACGCCTGATTTCAATCATGATGGTCGGCTGGAATACATTCCCGGCCTTTGCACAGAATTTCAGTTCAAGCAGCAATCTGGAGCCTCAACCCTCGGCAGACCGCGTAGTCCCTTTCAAACTCTCCGAAAAGGGAATCGTACGCGAAGTGGAATGGGGAGGCGACATGGCTTGGATGCACGAATACAACTTACGCCGCTGCGTGGCTTTCATGGGAAAAGACAATGTATCCATCGTCAGAGCCTCTTTCCAACCCACTTATCCGCTCGTGGACGGCGACCTGCAACAGGAACAGAAAGACGCCGTCACCGAACGGCTCCGCCTGTTGGGCTTTTGCAAGCCGGATGTCAAACTGATGTTGAACTGCGACCATCCTTCGGTCGACCCATGGTATAACGGCAATGCGGAACATTGGGCACAGCTCATGGATGTCACCACACGCTATTTCCAAGAAGCGGGATACGAGGTCGTATCCATCTCGCCGTTCAATGAACCCGATTACGGATGGGGACAAGGCACGCAGGAAGACTTCTATAACATCGCAGGCGAACTGCGTAAGAACCTCGCTTTGACCACATCCGCATTTCGGGAGGGAACACACTGAACTGCGACCAGGCACTGCCATGGTACAATGCCCCTCAAAGACCGGTTGGATGAAGGTAACACCCACCAGTTGGCCGGAAGTTTCGACAATTTCGCCCAATTCTTCACCACGGTAAGGGAAGACGGCAAGCATGCCACGGCCGACGAAATGCACAACGTGATGGAGGCCATGGTGGGCATGGAATACGGCATGCAAACCGGCGTTTGGTGGGGGCCGGCCGAATATGCCCGTGGTGAATTCTGCAAGGCCAGCCACGGCGAACGGCTGGCATACGCGGAGCATCGCCCCAACTGGACGGCGGCATCGGTCTACCGTGCGCCGGATGGCAAGGTGCAGGCCTTCGGCGGAACGTCCGAACGGCAGGCCGTCACCACTTCCTACCGTTTCCTCTCGAAAGAGCGCGACGTGTTCTTCGACGGACACGGGCCACAGCGGGAATACGTCATGGAGTTGCCGGGCGGAGAGCCGGGAAGTTATCAGAACGGACAGACCAATGCCGAACAGGTCGTAAGCATCATTTGGGGCGACGACGTGCAACCCGTAGTGACGGTACCTACGTGTTAATCAACAAAAGCAGCCGGAAATTGCTGGACAACGAAAACGGTAGCCTCACCTCCTCCACTTACTCCACCGGCAAGAAGTCGTTGCAATGGCACGTGAATCCGGTAGATGCCCGTATCGGGGGAGATTTCAGCTACCACCAAATACTCTCCGTCATTTCCAGCCAGACGCTCGACGTACTCAACTATTCGATGGACGACGGAGCCGAAGTCATCCTATACGCCAACGGCAAGAGTGCGAACCAACAATGGTATCTGGAATATGCCGGCGACGGGTGGTTCCGCATCCGTAACCGCCACAGTTCGCTGTGCCTCAAAACATCGGGGGACAAAATCGTACAGGCCGAACCGGACGAAGAAAGTCCTTCACAACTCTGGCGCTTCATCCGGACCGGTGTCAGACCCCGTGTACGGGACATAGACGCTCCGACCGGCGTGAAAGCCGAAAGCCGTGCCTCTTCCGTCCTTCTGACCTGGGACAAAGCTGACGCCACGGACCCGACTTACACCGTGCTGCGTTCGGAAAACCCGGAGGACGGTTACGAGATAATCGCACGCTACGTGGCCGATACGGCTTTCGTGGACAACAAGGCTGAAGAAGGAAAGACATATTATTACACCGTCAAGACGGTAGACGCTTCGGTGAATACTTCCCCGGCATCCTCGACCGCAAGTGCGACCGTAGCTCCAACGGATGCCCTCGTCGCACGCTATGAATTTGAAGAAAACGTCCACGACACGACGCTTAACATCCGCCATGGAGCCATACCGGAAGACGGCGTATACGCCGAAGGCAAATCCGGCCGGTATGCCTTGTCTCTGGACGGTTCCGCCCAGTACGTACAACTGCCGACCAACGTGGCCGACCATGCGGAAACCACCATTTCAACGTGGATTTATTGGGAAGGCGGTAACAATTGGCAACGCATCTTCGACTTCGGCAACGGGGAAGACGAATATATGTTCCTCACCGTACGTTCGGACGACGGCCGGATACGGTTCGCCATCAGAAACGGAGGAGACGAACAGCAAATAGACGGTGAACGGATCACAGCTTACCGCAAGGAGTGGATACATCTGGCCGTCACGATGGGAGAAGAAGAAGTCTGCCTCTATTTGAACGGGGAGCTCATGGCTTCTTCAAAAGACATTACCTTGCGCCCCTCAGACTTCCACCCGTTGCTGAACTACATCGGACGCAGCCAGTTTGCTGCCGACCCGCTGTTCAATGGCTACATCGACGACTTCCGGATATACGATTATGCTTTGGATGCCGAAGACATCAAGAAGCTCGCAGAGGGTACCACCCGTATCTGCGACACGCCGAAAGATGAGCCTGGCACATTCGACGTAGGCCCGTTACCTGCCGACCGCCGCCTCGACGTGCATTACTTGTTGGACAACGGTCCGGAAAGAGTGGACTTCCACATTTACGACCTGCTAGGCAACATGCAACTTACCCAAAGAGGCATGAACGGAGCCACGACTTCATTCGACGTCAGCGGACTCCCCGACGGCGTGTACATCCTGAAAGCCCGGTGCGGACAAGCAAACGACAGCCGGAAATTTACGGTACGGCATCATCAGTAAGAGAAAAAAGGGATAAAATGTTAGCATGACAGCATTTTATCCCTTTTTTAAAACGATTTTATCCCATGCAAAAATACAAATCAGGATAATTTTGTCATCGGAGTCAAATCCAAATGAACAAAACATTAACTCAAAAATTTCAAAAATGAAAAACAGATTACTTGCCCTGATGGCTATTTGCGGTGCGACTTCATCCACCATGCCTTTATGGGGTGCATGGGAGGATCCCACCCTACAATTCGTAAAACCCAATTTGGCAACTGACGGTACCGGAGGCGGCGTGTACTACATTTACCATGTAGCTACCCAGAAATTCATGGTCAACGGCAACTATAAAAACAATTGGAACACGGAACTTGTCGTGGGCGACGAAGGAAAAGAAGTTACCCTGAGCTATGGCGAAGATTACGAACTTATCCGCCGCCCGGAAAGCGATCCCGAGTATTCCACAGCCAAAGGATGGCGCATGAGTATGATGGATGCCCCCAGCAACGGAGGCTACCATGAACTTTTTATCCGTGAGGCATCCCAAGTCATTTGCGTAGACCATAACAAAACCGGCCATATCCTGTGGAAAATCACACCACAAGGAGACGATACTTACCGTATTAAAATCATCGATGAAGACAAAAAATTCGGTGTCGAAGCTCAAAACGGACTGTACAAAAATACCTGCGTAGCCGTGAACGACGGAGAAACCGGTGTAAACCCGCTATTGGATTCCCAAACGGAAGGTTTCCAAAATGCAGGGTTGGATTGGAAATTCGTGACCCCTGAAGTTTACGAATCCTACAAAGCCAAAGGCAACCTGAAAGCTGCGTTGGAAGCAGCCGATGAAGCCGGATACACCCAATACGAAGAATATGCGGAACTATACCGCAACCCGGAAGCTTCGGCAGAAGCTGTCACCGAAGCCGCCCAAGCCCTCCAACAGGAAGTCGTAAACTGGAAGAGTTCCAGCGCTACACCGGAACAACCGGCAAACTTTACCAATGCCATCACCAATAATGCCTTTGACAGCAACAATGACGGATGGGACATAGTAGGAAGCATAGGATACCAAAGCGGAGCCACGTATGAAACGCCCAACAACGAAAACAAGATGGACCATTTCTCCGAAAAGTGGGTCACTTCGGCCAATAACGGCAACCTTTCAAGCAATCCCATGGATATTTCCCAGACGTTGGAGAACATGCCTACCGGAAAATACCGCCTGACGGCCAATACCATCGGATATTACCAAGGAGATTGGGAAAATACCGTGCCCAACGGAGTATACCTCTATGCGGAAAACAACGGAATCGAATTCCGTGCCGAAGCACACACCACTGAGTTCGGAGGCATTCAGGGAACCAATGGTGCCAAACCAGAAACTCCATCCCCACGCAAGACCGTCTTAGAGTTCCTCACCCTTGACGGGACTTTAAAAATAGGATTCAAGACAGTAAATACCAACTGTAACTGGGTCGCTGTGGACAATTTCAAACTTGAATACTTAGGCCAAGCACAAGGCGGAATGTCTGCAGAACTGCAAAAAGGTCATCGATGAAGCCCAAGACTTGAAAGACAGTTATACGAGCAACAATGTCACTTTCTCTCAAGCCGGGGAAGAGAAATTCGACAATGTGCTGAAAACGGCCAATGAAGCTGTGGCAAATCCCGACCTGGACGACAAGGCCATAGGACTTGTACTGACCTCCGTACGGGCTGCCATGGATACGCTCCGTGCCGACGTGGCAGCTTATGAAACCCTGGCTTCTGAAACCGCCAAACTCGAAGAAGAGTATAGCGAGACCCCTTACGAGGCCGTCGGGCTTCCGGCGTATGACGATTACTTGGACGAACTTTACATCATACACCAAGAGAGGACATTCGATCCTGCGGATGTAGACAGCATCCGGCCACGTGCCAACCGAATCTTCAAAGAAGCCGTAACCCAGGCTTTAAAAGAGGGAACAACAGACAACGTAACCGGCCTGTTAACCAATCCGAATTTCACGGATAACAACGACGGATGGACCAAAACCGGAGACGGTGATTTCAAACATGGAAACGCAGTAAGCGAAGTTTGGAATGGAAAGGATTGGGAAGTTTACCAAGAACTGACCGGATTGCCGGAAGGGTCATATAAAATCACCATGCAAGGTTTCTATTCCCCAAGTTCTGACAACAACACCCAATGGCACGAAAGTTGGGGACAGGAAGGCGACACATCCAACAAAATCATGGCCTCTTTCTTCGGCAACGATGCGGCACAACCGCTGCTTCATGTCATGGCATGCCCACAAGACACCAACGTAGTCAATGATTGTGAAGAAGTAACTTGGAGTGACGAACCCACCCTTGCAGGAAAATGGATTTGCCGTGGAAAAGCCTCTGCACAAGCCGTATTTGAAGCGGATGAAAACAACTATCTGAACAGTACGACCTGCTACGTAACGGAAGACGGCAAACTCCGCTTAGGCGTGAAACTGTCAGGCGTGACCTGGAAAGCCGCATGGGTAACTTACGATAATTTCCAAGTGACTTACTTGGGAGCAAACGACATGACCGGTGCCGTATCCAGCCTTAACGCATTGATTGCACAAGCTACAGAAATGGCTACTAACGAAGAAGTACCAAATACGACTGAAGCCAAGGAAATTCTTAATACAGCCATTCAAAACGCGAACCAAGCCATTTCAGACGGCCTCACCATTGACAGCTACAAAGCACAAACGACATCTTTGAATACTGCCATCGAGTTAGGCAACAAAGCTTTGAAAGCGGCAGCAGAATTCAAGACTTTAGTGACAGAACACAGCGACAACTTCAATGCGGGGAACTATGACGAGTATAGCAATACAGACGAATACGGCGCACTCCAAGACCTCTTGTGGGATGAGATGGAACCAGCATTGGAAAGTTTGGAATCCATCGCATGGATAGAAGAGGCTACCGGACGAATCAACGAAGCATATGCCCGAATGATAGCCACAACCGTGGATACATCCGGCGCAAGCATTGATACGCCGACCGACATGACTGCCTTGATACAAAGCCCAAGTTTCTCGGCCATAGACCCTGAAAGTGCTGAAGAGGTAGCTTCCATCAAAGGATGGGTAACCGCAGAAGGCAACAACGCCAACGCCACGAGTGCCTTGAATTATGAGTTCATCGTGGGTAAGGGAGATGCCGACATCCACCAGACACTGTATGCTTTGCCTAAAGGTTACTACCGGTTGACATACAATGGGTTCTACCGTGCGGGAGGATATATCGAAGCCGCTGTGGCACACCGCGACAGCACGGATGCCCTGAACGCCCAAGTCTACGTGGAATCGGGAGAAGGGAAATGGGAAAAACCCTTAGCATCCATATTCGACAACGTAAGCGAATATAAATATGATGAGGCGATGTATCCCTGCCGGATACCCTATTCACAGATTCTGAATTGCTGTATCACTTTATCGCAAACGGTGTCAACGGAGCCAAAGCCGTATTCAATGAAGGGTTATATGAAGGAAACTTCGCATTCTACGTATCAGAAGACGGACAACCCACAGTCATCGGTGTACGGAAAGAAGAAGTCATTCCCAACGATTGGGCTATTTTTGACAACTTCCGGTTGCTTTATTACGGAGATGGAGAGACCAACAA
>ENA-OQDM01000703-OQDM01000703.1-human-gut-metagenome-genome-assembly--contig:-NODE-703-length-17569-cov-1.759030_pt1 | contig 17569 bp, 19 predicted proteins | sample MGYA00242772_ERZ504605 | MGnify/ENA primary metagenome ERZ504605 (study PRJEB26092, sample SAMD00036348) | human gut metagenome | host: Homo sapiens | study: EMG produced TPA metagenomics assembly of... | reverse complement strand
AAGAAAAAAAAGCAATCAAAATGCTGAAAAAGCTTTATACATATTATATAGAAAATCCAGATGAGATGTCAGCAGAAATACCGGCAGCTGATGAAAAAAGGAGAATCGAAGACACAAGTGGTCTGCGATTATCTGGCCGGTATGACAGACCAGTATTCCATGGCAAAGTTTCGAAAGATCTATATACCAAAAGCATGGGAAGTTTACTGATAAAATGATAGAGGATTACTGTGAACGGAGTGAACAGTAATGACAGAGGAGGATGGGTATGCGTTATTCGGACGATATCATTGAGGAAGTCCGACAGAAAAATGATATTGTAGATGTAGTATCGCAATACGTGAAACTGACAAGAAAGGGAAGTTCCTATTTTGGACTGTGCCCTTTTCATAATGAGAAAACTCCTTCTTTTTCTGTAACACCCGGCAAGCAGATGTATTATTGCTTTGGCTGTGGTGCAGGAGGAAATGTATTTAATTTTATTATGGAATATGAAAATTATTCGTTCGGAGAAGCGTTGAAGCATCTTGCGGACAGAGCGGGAGTAGAACTTCCAAAGATTGAATATTCCAGAGAAGTGAGAGAAAAAGCAGAGCAGAAGGCAGAACTTCTGGAAATCAATAAGCAGGCGGCGCAGTATTATTATTATCAGCTCCGTACAGAAGGCGGCAGGCAGGGACATGAATACCTCGCAGGGCGTCAACTGAGTGAAGAGACGATGCGGAAATTTGGGCTTGGTTATTCGGACAAGTTTGGCAGCGGCCTGTATAAATACCTCAAATCCAAAGGATACAGTGATGAGAGGCTCCGTGAATCGGGACTGTTCAACGTGGATGAACGGCATGGAATGTATGATAAGTTCTGGAACAGGGTTATTTTTCCGATCATGGATGTCAATAATCGTGTGATCGGTTTTGGCGGCCGTGTTATGGGAGACGGCAAGCCCAAATATCTGAACTCACCGGAGACGAAGATTTTTGATAAAAGCCGGAATTTATATGGATTGAATATTGCCAGAACGACAAGAAAGAAATATCTGATCCTGTGTGAGGGATACATGGATGTGATCTCCATGCATCAGGCGGGATTTACCAATGCGGTGGCGTCGCTTGGAACTGCACTGACATCAGCCATGCCAGTCTTTTGAAACGGTATACCCAGGAAGTATTGCTTCTGTATGACAGTGATGAGGCTGGCATTCGGGCGGCACTTCGTGGAATTCCGATTCTTCGGGAAGCGGGAGTGAATTCAAGAGTTGTTGATCTGAAACCCTACAAAGACCCGGATGAGTTTATCAAAAACATGGGTGCAGAGGCATTTGAAGAACGGCTGAACCAGGCATCCGACAGCTTTATGTTTCGTGTGAGTATTGCAGAAAGCGAGTTTCCGATGGAGGAACCACAGGGGCAGAATCGTTTCTTCGAGCGATGTGCAGAAATGCTTCTGGAACTGAAAGATGAACTGGAAAGAAATCTTTATATAGAAGCGATTGTCAAGAAGTATCGGGGACAATACGGTGTCAGCACAGAAGATCTGCGTAAGCGGGTGAATACGCTGGCGCTTAAAGGAACACCGGCCGAAAATCGGATACAGCCAAAGAGTGGCAGTCAGAATAAAAAGAAAAAAGAGACCGCTTCAGAGCAGGCACAGAAACTGATGCTGACCTGGCTGGTAACGTATCCGAATGTTTTTGATAAAGTTGCACAGTATCTGACACCGGAGGACTTTGTGGTCCCATTATACAGAGAAGTGGCGCAGATGCTGTTTCAGCAGAGGGAAGAGGGACAGGTTAATCCTGCGAAACTTCTGAATAGTTTTACAGACAGTGAAGAACAGCGGGAAGTGGCATCACTTTTTAATGCGACGATCCATCTGGAAAATCAACAGGAACAGGATCAGGCGTTTGCAGATACACTTCTCAGGATAAAATCCGAAAGCCTTGCGGAACGGAACCGTAACTGGGATCCTACGGATATGGCAGGATTGCAGCAGATAGTCAAAGCAAAAAAAGAATTGGAAGAACTTGGGCGAAAACGCCGGGAACTGCATATTTCTTTTGAATAAGGTTAAAATATAAACACTATATGGAGGGAATGAGCACCTATGGAAATGAATATGGGCAAATTCAGCGAGAAACTGGTAGAGCTTCTGGAGCTTGCAAAAAAGAAGAAAAATGTACTGGAATATCAGGAAATCAGCGATTTCTTTAAAGACCAGTCTCTGGAAGTTGAACAGATGGAAAAGGTTCTGGATTTTCTGGAAGCCAGTGGAGTTGATGTGCTTCGTATTTCAGGAAATGATGAAGAGCTGATTCTGGATGACGATGCAGACATCGAAAAAATGGATGATGAGGAAGAAATTGAACTGGATAAGATCGATCTGTCTGTGCCGGAAGGTGTCAGCATTGAAGATCCGGTTCGTATGTACCTGAAAGAGATCGGTAAAGTAAGTCTTCTGACAGCAGATGAAGAAATTGAACTGGCAAAACGTATGGAACAGGGTGATGAAGAGGCAAAGAAACGTCTTGCAGAGGCGAATCTTCGTCTGGTTGTAAGCATTGCCAAGAGATATGTCGGAAGGGGAATGCTGTTCCTTGACCTCATTCAGGAAGGAAATCTTGGCCTGATCAAAGCAGTGGAGAAATTTGATTATCGTAAAGGATACAAATTCAGTACGTATGCTACCTGGTGGATTCGTCAGGCAATTACACGTGCGATTGCCGATCAGGCACGTACCATTCGTATTCCGGTGCATATGGTAGAAACGATCAACAAACTGATTCGAGTTTCCCGTCAGCTGCTTCAGGAGTTAGGACGCGAACCTACTCCGGAAGAAATTGCAGAAGAAATGAAAATGCCGGTAGATCGTGTTCGTGAAATCCTTAAGATCTCACAGGAACCGGTATCACTGGAAACTCCGATCGGTGAAGAGGAAGACAGCCATCTTGGTGACTTTATTCAGGATGATAATGTTCCGGTTCCGGCAGATGCAGCTGCATTTACGCTTTTGAAAGAACAGCTGATCGAAGTGCTGGGAACACTGACAGAAAGAGAACAGAAGGTACTTCGTCTTCGTTTTGGCCTGGATGACGGACGTGCACGTACACTGGAAGAAGTTGGTAAAGAATTCAACGTTACGAGAGAGCGTATTCGTCAGATCGAAGCAAAGGCACTTCGTAAACTCCGCCATCCGAGCCGCAGCCGCAAGCTGAAGGATTATCTGGATTAATGGCAGGGAATCATGTACAGCTGTCCAGACGCCTCAAAGCTATTGCAGATATGGTGACGGAGGGAAACCGGCTGGTAGATGTGGGATGTGATCATGGATATCTGCCGGTATACCTTATGCTGAATCATAAGATTCCGGGTGCGATCGCGACCGATGTAGGAAAAGGACCGCTGGCCAGGGCACAGGAACATATTGCACAGTATGGGATGAGCAAATACATAGAGGCGCGACTCTGTGACGGACTGCAGGGCGTCCGCACCGGAGAAGGTGATACATTGGTTATTGCCGGGATGGGCGGCCCTTTGATGGAGAAAATCCTTACAGAAGGTAAGGCTGCATTGCCGGGCTTTCGGGAACTGATTCTTCAACCGCAGTCGGATATTCCTCATTTTCGTCATTTCCTTATGGAACATGGATTCTGTATTATTCAGGAAGAAATGATTCTGGAAGATGGGAAATATTATCCGATGATGAAAGCAGTTTCGGGCAGAACACCAGGAGAAATCTGGACGAGAGAAGAGGAAATGTTTGGAAAACTGCTGTTGGAACGTCTGCATCCGGTTCTTTATAAGTATCTGCAACGCGAACTGCGAATCAGAGAAGAAATTTCCGGACAATTGAAAAATGCAGCAGGAGAGGGCGCAAAGAAACGCCTGGATGAAGTAGAGGAGGAAAAGCGGTTGATTTTGGCTGCTTTACAGAGATATGAAGGTAAAGGAACTGACAGACTGGCTTGATGGTCGTTATCCGGCTGATATGGCAGAACACTGGGATAATGTAGGCCTCCTGGTCGGTGATGATGAAGCGGAGGTGCATCATGTGCTTTTGGCACTGGATCTTACGGAGAAAACGCTGGATGAAGCAATTTCTGCAGGTGCAGACATGATCATTACGCATCATCCGATGATCTTTGAAGGACAGAAAAAAATAAATAATCATTCTTTTACAGGGCGCAGAATTCTGAAACTGATCAGAAACAGGATTCAGTATTATGCGATGCATACCAATTACGACGTGCTTGGTATGGCAGAACTCAGTGCAGACTATCTGAAACTTACAGACAGAGAAGTCCTCTCGGTAACTGCTCATACAGAGCAGGGTGAAGAGGGATTTGGACGGGTTGGCTGCCTCCCGTATAAGATGACTCTGAAAGAATGCGGAGAATTTGTAAAAGAGGCGCTGGCGCTGAATGATGTCAGGATTTACGGAGATCCGGATACAATGGTAGAAAAAGCTGCCATCTGCACCGGAAGCGGCAAAAGCATGATTTCGGATGTTCTTGCCAAAGGAGCGGATGTCTATGTGACGGGTGATATTGATCATCATACGGGAATTGATGCTGTTGCCAGTGGACTTCCGATCATAGATGCCGGACATTATGGTACGGAATATATCTTTATGAAGGCAATGCGTAAAATTCTGGAAGAAAAATATCCATCACTTCAGATAACATGTGCGAAAGTGAAAAGTCCATATATGATACTGTAGCAGGATAGTAACAGGAGGGCTGTTTTATGAATCAGGAAATGGTTAAAGTTACGATTGACGGGAAAGAGCATGAATATGCAATTGGTACGACATACAGAGAAATCGTGGATGAGTATCAGGAAGAAGTGGCAGAAGCACCTGTCATTCTGGTAATGGCAGATGGAAAATTACGTGAACTCCAGAAGAAACTGAAAGGTGACTGTACACTGGAATTTGTAACGACAAAAGATCATATAGGATTCGAAACCTATAAAAGAACGGTTTGTCTGGTACTGCTGAGAGCAATCTATGATGTGGCAGGAAAAGAAAATATAGAAAAAGTCATGATCCACTATTCCGTCGGAAATGGCTATTATTTTACCATGGCCGGCAAAGCAGTTCTTGATCAGCATTTCCTTGACAATGTAAAAACACGGATGCAGGAACTGGCAGATATGTGTACACCGATTGGAAAACGTTCTGTAAATACAGATGATGCAGTTTCACTTTTTCATCATCATAGAATGTATGACAAAGAAAAACTGTTTCGTTTCCGTCGGGTATCCAAGGTGAATATTTATAATATTGGTTACTATGAAGATTATTTTTATGGTTATATGGCAGATCATGCAGGGTATGTAAAATACTTTGATCTGAAACTTTATGATGAAGGTTTTGTTCTGGAACTTCCAACAAGAAAAAATCCGTCTGTGATTTCAGCGTTTCGCCCGGAAGGAAAAATCTTTCAGGTGCAGAAAGAATCTCAGGAGTGGGCAGAGAAGATGGATATCTCTTATGTCGGAGATCTGAATGATCACATTACAAAAGAAGGTATCAGCAATATTCTTCTGGTTCAGGAGGCACTTCAGGAAGCCAAGATTTCTGATATTGCACAGAGAATTGTCTTGGAAGGCAATAAGAAGTTTATTATGATCGCGGGACCGTCTTCATCGGGAAAGACTTCTTTTTCTCATCGTTTGTCTATTCAGCTTCTGGCGCACGGAATGAAGCCGCATCCGATCGGAGTTGATAATTATTTCAAGAACAGAGAAGAGACTCCGCTGGATGAATATGGAGAAAAAATTAATGATGTCTTGAAGCAATTGATGTAGAGCAGTTCAACAAAGATATGCTTGCTCTTTTGCGTGGAGAACGTATTGAATTGCCAGTGTTTAATTTTAAGACAGGACACAGAGAGTATAAAGGCGATTTTCTCCAGCTTGGTCCGGAGGATGTGTTGGTTATAGAGGGAATTCATGGTCTGAATGATAAACTGAGCTATGCACTTCCGGCAGAAAGTAAATTCAAGATCTATATCAGCGCACTGACTCAGCTGAATATTGATGAACATAACCGCATTCCGACTACGGACGGCAGGCTGCTCCGACGGATTGTACGTGATGCAAGAACCAGAGGAACTTCGGCGAAAGATACGATTGCCAGATGGCCGTCTGTACGTCGTGGAGAAGAAGCGAACATCTTTCCATATCAGGAGCAGGCAGATGTCATGTTTAATTCAGCACTTGTGTATGAGCTGGCATGCCTTAAAGTATATGCAGAGCACTGTTATTTGGCATTGATAAGAGCGAACCGGAGTATCTGGAGGCAAAACGCCTTTTGAAATTTCTGGATTATTTCATTTCTGTTCCAAGTGAGGATATTCCACATAATTCACTGTTAAGGGAATTCGTCGGCGGAAGTTGTTTTGATGTATAGAAATCTTGATGATTTTTTTCTTTACTTAAAAATATATTCGTGTTAGAATAACACTCGTGCAAGCAGGTCAGGTGATCGCGGCTGTACAGACGAAAGGGTGCAGACGAGGAAAGTCCGGGCTTCAAAGGGCAGGATGCCGGATAACGTCCGGTGGAGGTGACTCCCAGACCAGTGCAACAGAAATAAACCGCCTTCTTTATGGAAGGTAAGGGTGGAAAGGCAGTGTAAGAGACTACCGCCGTTGTGGTAACAGAACGGGCACATGTAAACTCCATTCGAAGCAAGACCGAAACGAAAGCAATACGGCTGCCCGTCGTGCTTTCAGGTGGGTCGCTTGAGCCAGCTGGCAACGGTTGGCCTAGACAGATGATCACTCAACGACATAACCCGGCTTATCGGTCTGCTTGCATAAAAAAAGAAACGTCTTTGCGGACGTTTCTTTTTTTATGTAATTTATTTATTACGTTTTCCTCTGTATTTCTCTTCACAGTATTTACATCTGTAAACTTCTTTTTCCGGGTCAGCAAGGATAAATACCTGATCGAGCCCCTGCTCAATGGAAGTAATGCAACGAGGGTTTTTGCATTTGATAACGTTTGTGATCTGTTTTGGAAGTTTCAGAATCCTTTTTTCAACAATTTTTTCATCTTTGATAATGTTGACTGTGATGTTGTGATCGATAAAACCAAGGATATCCAGATCGAGGTTTTCAATAGGGCATTCTACTTTGATGATATCTTTAACGCCCATTTTATTACTTTTGGCATTTTTTGATAATCGCAACGGTGCAGTCCAGCTTATCAAGCTTCAGGTCATGATAGATGGTCATGGCTTTGCCTGCTTTGATGTGGTCGAGTACGAAACCTCGTGAAGTGCTCCAACATTTAACATTATACTTCTACCTCCAGTAGTCTGAGAATCAGTGCCATACGGACATATACACCGTACTGAGCCTGTTTAAAATATGCTGCACGAGGATCATCGTCAACTTCAACAGCAATTTCGTTTACACGAGGAAGCGGATGAAGAATATACATGTCCTTTGGAGCAAGTTCCATTTTCTGTTTGTCAAGTATGTAGAAATCTTTCATACGGACATAGTCTTCTTCGTTGAAGAAACGTTCTTTCTGTACACGAGTCATGTAGAGGATGTCAAGTTTTGGAAGAGCATCCTCCAGACGTTCTACTTCTTCAAATTCTACATTGTTTTTCTCAAGGATATCTTCGCGGATGTAGCTTGGTACACGAAGCTCTTCCGGTGAGATCAGAACAAATTTTACATTGGAATAACGGAGTACCAGAGCTTCAATCAGAGAATGAACGGTACGTCCGAATTTCAGATCGCCGCACAGACCGATCGTAAGATTGTCAAGTCTTCCTTTAAGGGAACGAATAGTAAGAAGATCAGTGAGGGTCTGAGTAGGATGCTGATGACCACCGTCACCGGCGTTGATAACAGGAATAGAAGAAGCCATAGAAGCTACGAGCGGAGCACCTTCTTTTGGATGACGCATAGCACAGATATCAGCATAACAGGAAACAACACGAATTGTATCGGCAACACTTTCGCCTTTGGCAGCGGAACTGGAACCGGCTGAAGAGAAACCTAAAACTTTGCCGCCAAGATTCATCATGGCTGCTTCAAAACTTAAACGTGTACGTGTACTTGGTTCGTAAAAACAGGTGGCAAGTCGCTTATCATCGCAGACATGCGCGTATTTTTTGGATTTTTTTCAATGTCGCTGGCCAGAGTAAGAAGATCATCAAGCTCTTCTTTAGAAAGATCCAGCGGGCTCATTAAATGTCTCATGTGAAACCTCCCTTATTGATGTGGAAAATTTGTTACTGTTTTCAGTTACAGAAATTTTCTCTCTTGCACAATCATATACTAGTGGAATCGATTTTTCAAGAAGATTCATAAGTATTTTTTCGAAAATCAGTCCGGCAGTAAACCACAGTGGCGCATAGTCCAGACGGATGACACCATGACATTGCAACGGTACACCGCTGTAATCCCAGGGACACATGCCGAACTGCTTCAGGAAGCTTCCACTGATGAATTCCACAAGATAGAATCCGGCAGTATACAGGATTCCACGGTAAAAGAATGGGAAGGAAGATAATTTTACGGACAGTGGAGCAATAACAGCGGCACAGCCGTAGATGGGAAACATCAAAAGAGAAGTCTTTCCTGTAAGAGTCTTCTGACCGGTAAAAAGTGAATGAAGACCGGTCCAGAAAATCTCCATGCACCATCCGGCAGAACCGCACAGTAAAAAATTTGAGATATTCTGATTCATGGCAGCTACTCCTGATTCCTGATAAAAACGTGTTAAGAATACGTAAATAAGTATCTCCCAGTCTTGAAAAAAACATACGTAAATGCTATATTTGTATAAATACACAATTATTTATGAAACACAGGAGACATAGCAAATGGACTATCAACAAAGCAGAGCATATGTAAAAGACGCGGACCGTTATGCGGGCGGTGCTCTGGATCTTACAAATATAAAAGAGCTGATGAAACGACTGGGAAATCCCCAGGATCAGTTAAAATATGTTCACGTAGCAGGAACCAATGGCAAGGGATCCGTAATTGCTTATCTGTATACTACACTTTCGGAAGCTGGATATCGTGTCGGAAGATATATTTCCCCATCCGTATATTCTTATCGTGAGAAGATGGAAGTGGCCGGCAGTGCGGTGAGCAGAGAACAATTTGCGGGATATGTGACCAGGGTTGCTGCAGCAATTAAAGAAATGACTACAGAAGGTCTTGCACATCCCACCCCATTTGAAATAGAAACGGCGGTGGCTTTTTTATTTTTTGCCGAAGAAAAATGTGATCTGGTAATTCTGGAAGTTGGAATGGGAGGAAATCTGGATGCAACAAACATCATCCGAAATACAGTTCTTGCAGTGCTCGTTCCGATCAGTATGGATCATCAGGCATTTCTTGGAAACACGCTTTCTGAAATTGCAGAAAAAAAGGCAGGAATCATCAAACCTGGCTGCAGTGTTGTAACGGTCGGCCAACAGCCGGAGACTATGGCTGTAATAGAGCGAGTGTGCCGTGAAAACGGTGCAGATCTGACAGAGGCAGACCTGCATGAAGCAAAAGCAGTGAAAGAAGATTTTGCGGGACAGACGCTGGAGTACCGGGGAGAAAACTATGAGTTGGCACTGGCAGGATCTTATCAGACGGAGAATGCAGCACTTGCACTGGAGGCACTTGAGGTGTTGGGACGAGTCGATATCCGACAACAGTTGAACAGCGAAAAAAAGGTCTGAAGGATACGAAATGGAATGGACGTCTGACAATCATTCACAGAGAGCCTTTGTTTATTGTGGACGGAGCACATAATCCGGCTGCGGCAGATATGTTGGAGGATTCTGTGCGGAAGTATTTTAAAGGACGCAAACTGTTCTTTATCATGGGAGTTTTCCGTGATAAGGATTATCCTTATATTATTCGGAAACTCTGCCCCTATGCAGAGCAGATCATTACGATTGAGACACCGGATAATCCACGTGCCCTGCCGGCGCAGGAACTTGCGGAAGAAGTAAAAAAATGTAATCCGCACGTGCAGGCCGCGGACAGCATTCCGGATGCGGTAGATAAAATATTTGCAATGGCAGGACGGGAGGATGTCATCCTTTCTTTTGGGTCCCTGTCTTTTATCGGGGAAATTACAACAATTGTCAAAACTCAGGAGGAAAAGAATTCATGACAGATTTACTGGAATGTCGTAAGGAAATTGATGTGATAGACAAAGAAATCTTGCGACTTTTTGAAAAAAGAATGAAAGTCTGCGAAGATGTTGCAGAATACAAGATACATACAGGAAAAAAGGTTCTGGATCAAAAACGCGAGCAGGACAAAATAGAAGTCCTGAAAGAATCTGCTCATGGGGAATTCAATGAACTTGGGGCACAGGAGCTTTTTCAGCAGATCATGGCGATCAGCAGAAAGAGACAGTATCAGTTACTGACCAAAAATGGAGTTGAAAACGATACAAAAGATTATGAGATGGTAGATGCACTTCCTATGACAGGGGTGAATGTTGTTTTTCAGGGAGTAGAAGGTGCTTACAGTTATGCTGCCATGCGTGCGTATTTTTCTGATGCGGTCAATAGTTACCATGTAAAAACATTCCGAGATGCTATGGAAGAAGTTGCATCGGGAAAAGCAGATTATGCAGTACTGCCGATCGAAAACTCTACAGAGGGTATTGTGACGGATATTTACGATCTTCTGACGGAATATCAGTTGTATATCGTCGGGGAACAGGGCGTGAAAGTGGAGCATGTTCTGCTTGGAATTCCGGAGACTTCTCTGGATGAGATTAAAACAGTCTATTCTCACCCACAGGCGTTGGCACAGTGTAAAAAATATCTGGAAAGCCATCCGGACTGGAAAATCGTAAAGACGGAGAACACCGCGGGAGCTGCAAAAAAAAGTTCATGAAGAGATGAATCGGTCACAGGCAGCAATTGCGAGCCGGGCGGCAGGAGAGCTTTACGGACTTTCTGTAATGGCAGAGAATATCTGCTACAATGACCAGAACGTGACCAGATTTATCATTGTCAGTGCGCATCCGGTTTATGAGAAAAGTGCGGCTAAAGTAAGTGTTTGTTTCGAACTTCCACACGAAAGCGGAACTTTGTATAATATGCTTTCTCATTTTATTTACAACGGACTGAGTATGACAAAAATTGAATCTCGCCCAATCACAGGTAAAAAGTGGGAATACAGATTTTTTGTGGATTTTGAAGGAAATCTGGAAGAACCGGCAGTTAAAAATGCCCTGCGAGGATTAGAAGCGGAAGCCAATCGGATGAGAGTGCTTGGCAATTATGGACAGCAGGAGGAACAGTAAGATGACGAGAGTAAAAGAATGTGTGCTTTACAGAGGTTTTGAGCACGGAGATATTTTAGATAAAATGACTGCACTGATGGATGCAAGTGAGAGATCAGCAGTCAATGCAAGCGAAATGGAAGAAGAGTTTTATGAATGTGTAAATGGATTGATCGAAATTGCAGGATCTTATGGATTTACAGGAAACCTGTGGCATGACTATCTGACACTGCTTCTTGTAAATCATGAGAATGCATTCAGTATGGCAAGCGAGATCCGCGGTGCGATCGAGGGAAGCATCAATCAGCTGGCACTTCATGATTTCGCAATTTTTAAAGAACTGTATGATTTTGACCTGACAGTACTGGATAAATTATTCCATACTTCCTGCTGCAGCATTCTCTGTAATTATGAGGCACCGCAGGATACGGGAAAAATGTTCAACAAACGTATCCGTGACAGAATCTGTGATATGAGCAAGACGCTGGCAGTAGCCAAAGACACCAATGAATTTATGGCGGACATGGTACAGTTTTACAAGGATTTTGGTGTAGGTAAGCTCGGACTTCACAAGGCTTTCCGTATTGATCATGACCAGAACGGCAGAGCAGTGATCGTACCGGTAACAAGAATTGCACATGTACAGCTGGAGGATCTGGTTGGATATGAGATTCCAAAACAGAAACTGGTTGAGAATACAGAAGCCTTTGTCAGAGGCAGAAAGGCGAACAACTGTCTGCTCTTTGGAGATGCGGGAACCGGTAAATCTTCCAGTATTAAGGGAATTTTGAATAAATATTATGATGAAGGCCTGCGAATCATAGAAGTGTATAAACATCAGTTTGTAGATCTGAACCAGATCATCGCACAGATCAAAGACCGTAATTATAAATTTATCATTTATATGGACGATCTTTCTTTTGAAGAGTTCGAAATAGAATATAAATATCTGAAGGCTGTTATCGAAGGCGGACTGGAACGTAAACCGGAAAATATCCTGATCTATGCAACAAGCAACCGTCGCCATCTGGTAAGAGAAAGAGCCGGAGATAAACTGGAAGTCGGAGCAGATGATGATATTCATTCCTCTGATACCGTACAGGAGAAACTTTCTCTTGTATATCGTTTCGGAGTACGTATCTATTTCGGCGCACCAGACAGAAAAGAATTCCATACTATCGTTAAGACGCTGGCACAGCGTAACGGAATTACAATGCCGGAGGATGAGCTTCTTCTGGAGGCTGGCAAATGGGAAATTTCTCATGGTGGGCTTACAGGACGTACTGCACAGCAGTTTATTGATCATCTTCTTGGAAAGGAAGAAACACAGGAAGCGTAGTAACAACGCATAATACAAACGGGAAGGAGCTGGGGGTATGGCAGTAACAACTTTTGCTGCGATTGATATTGGCTCATATGAGATCAGCATGAAAATCTTTGAATTTTCAAAGAAAATCGGATTTCGAGAGCTGAATGATGTAAGATATCGCTTGGAAATTGGAAAAGGTGCATATTCAAGAGGACGGCTGGAGCCTGAGATGGTAGATGACATATGTGTCATTCTGAAAGATTTCAGCAACATGATGCAGGAATTTGGAGTATCCGAGTATCGTGCGTGTGCCACAAGTGCTTTTCGTGAAATCGTAAATCCGGTGATCGTTCAGGAGCAGATCTATCAGCGGACCGGTATCCGGATTGAGATTCTGAGTAATGCGGAACAGCATTTTCTGGGATATAAATCCATAGCTGCTATTGAATCCGGCTTCAAGAAGATCATTCAGAAAGGAACAGCAATTCTGGATGTTGGCGGTGGTAATCTGCAGGTTTCGCTGTTTGATAAAGATGCGCTGGTAACAACGCAGAGCTTTAAGATGGGAAGCATGCGTATTCGTGAAAGACTGAAGGAACTGGAAAAAACAACAACGCATTATGGCCAGTTGATCAAGGAATTTATCCGAAATGATCTGACTGCATTTCAGAGACTGTATCTGAAAGACCGTGATATCAAAAATGTGATCCTGATGGGGGATTTCCTGACAGATACTATTTTTCGTGAAGAGCTGGGAGATCATATCATAACCAGCGATGAATTTACCAAGCGCTACGAAAAGACAATCTACAAGACAGAACAGGCACTTGCCCAGGAGATGGATATTGATCCGGAATATGCATCATTGGTAATTCCGACGATGGTCATCTGCAAGAATTTTCTGGAAATCTTTCAGGCAGAGTCTGTGTGGGTTCCAGGTGTATCTCTTCTGGATGGAATTGCATATGATTACGGTGAAAAGAAGAAATTTATCAAGAGTGTGCATAATTTTGAAAATGACATTCTGGTAGCATCCAAAAATATTGCAAAAAGATATTCTACTGGTAAAGACCATATTAAAGGAACGACAGATATTGCGCTTACAATTTTTGACAGTATGAAAAAAGTTCATGGTATGGGCGCAAGAGAACGGCTGCTTCTGCAGATTGCGGTACAGCTTCATGACTGTGGAAAATACATCAGTATGGCAGATGTTGCTGAATGTTCGTATCGGATCATTATGGCAACCGAGATCATTGGACTTTCAACGGAAGAACGCAAAGTCATTGCCAGTGCGGTAAGATACAACACGACAGAGTTTGTCTATTATGGAAATTATGATGAAGGGCCGGAAATTGACCGGGAAAGATACCTTTTGGTTGCGAAACTGACTGCGATCCTCGTCTTGCAAATGCCATGGACCGCAGCCATTATCAGAAGGTGGAATCGTTGAGAGTGGTACTGAAGGACAGAGAACTGCAGATGATCATAGATTCCAGCCGTGATATTTCACTGGAGCTTGGTTTGCTTCGTGATAAAGTGAAGTTCTTTGAAGAAGTCTTTGGAATTCGCCTTGTTTTAAAACGGAAACGCAGAGCGTAAGCGGAGGAGGATAAATATGGATCTTAGCAGATATGAAAAACCGGAATACTATGTGAACCGTGAACTGAGCTGGCTGAAATTTGATGAGCGTGTTCTGAGTGAAGCACGTGATAAAAGTCTGCCATTATTTGAACGGCTGAAATTTTTAAGCATTACATCTTCCAATCTGGATGAATTCTTTATGGTGCGTGTGGCATCACTGAAAGATCAGGTACATGCAGGCTATAAGAAAAAAGACATTGCGGGCATGTCTTCGGAGGAACAGCTGAAGGAAATCAGCAGCCAGACACATGAGCTTGTACGTGTGCAATACAGCACGTTTAACCGTTCTGTACTTCCGGCACTGGAAAAAGTGGGCCTTCATCTTGTAGCAGAACATGAAGACCTGACAGTGAAACAGGCAGAATTCGTGGATCGCTATTTTGAAGATAACGTATATCCTGTGCTGACACCGATGGCAATGGATTCTTCCAGACCATTCCCACTGATCCGCAACAAGACATTGAATATCGGTGCGCTGATCGCCAAGAAAAGTAACAAAAAGCATGCCAAAGAACTGGAATTTGCAACAGTCCAGGTACCGTCTGTGCTGCCGAGAATCGTAGAGATCCCTTCTGAAAAGAACGGTGAGAGAACCGTGATCCTTCTGGAAGAGATCATTGAGCGCAATATTGGTAAGCTGTTTCTGAGTAATGATGTAGTCTGTGCGCATCCATACAGAATTATGAGAAATGCAGATCTGACGATTGACGAGGATGAAGCAGAAGATCTGCTGGTTGAGATCCAGAAACAGCTGAAAAAGCGTCAGTGGGGTGAAGTGATTCGCCTGGAAGCGGAAGAAAAGATGGATAAACGTCTTCTGGGTATTCTTAAAGAAGAGTTTGAGATTAAGGATACAGACATTTATAATATTCCGGGTCCGCTGGATTTGACTATGCTGATGAAGGTTTACGGAATGGAGGGCTTTGATGAATACAAGAGTCCGAAATATACACCGGCTCCGGTTCCGGAATTTCAGAATGATAAAGATATTTTCCAGGTGATCCGAGAAGGAGATGTATTTCTGCATCATCCATATATGAGCTTTGATCCGGTTGTGGATTTTGTACGGCAGGCAGCAAAAGATCCGGGTGTACTTGCAATCAAACAGACTCTGTATCGAGTTAGTGGACATTCTCCGATCATTGCAGCGTTGGCGCAGGCGGCGGAAAATGGCAAACAGGTTTCTGTTCTGGTGGAACTGAAAGCAAGATTTGACGAAGAGAATAATATTGTCTGGGCCAAAATGCTGGAAAAGGCAGGATGCCATGTTATTTATGGACTGGTTGGCTTAAAGACGCACAGTAAGATCACACTGGTGGTACGCAGAGAAGAGACAGGAATCCGAAGATATGTACATCTGGCAACCGGTAACTATAATGATTCTACAGCAAAACTATATACAGACTGTGGTATTTTTACCTGTGATGAACGTTTTGGAGAAGATGCAACGGCTGTATTTAATATGCTTTCCGGATATTCGGAGCCGAAGAAATGGAATCGTCTGATCGTTGCACCAATCTGGATGAAAAACCGTTTCCTGCAGCTGATCGATCGGGAAGCAGAACATGCAAAACAGGGTAAACCAGCGGAGATCACGGCGAAGATGAATTCTCTGTGTGATCCTGCAATCATTGCGGCACTCTATTATGCATCTTCCTGTGGAGTACAGATCAATCTGCTTGTTCGGGGTATTTGCTGCCTGAGAACCGGTATACCAGGTATCAGTGAAAATATCCACGTACGTTCGATCGTTGGAGAATTTCTGGAACACAGCCGTATTTTCTATTTCAAAAATAATGGAATTGATGAAATCTATATGGGAAGCGCTGACTGGATGCCACGAAATCTTGACCGCCGTGTGGAAATTGTATTTCCGGTAGAAGATGAACGTATTAAGAAAGAAATCCTGTATGTACTGGATCTGGAATTCCGTGATAATGTAAAGGCGCATATTCTGCAGCCGGACGGCACTTATGAAAAACAGGACAAGAGAGGAAAGGTTATTGTGAATTCCCAGATGGAATTCTGTAAGGAAGCACAGGCAAAAGCCAAAAAACAGAAGCATGAAGAGAAAAAACATGCTCGTGTATTTATCCCGGCAGAACCTGTGGCTGATCCGGAAGAATGATTTTCGAATCAGAAATGAATGAGAGGAAAGAGAAAAAATGAATAACGAAAAAGAAAGCTTTCTGAAAAGAAAGAACGTGATCATATCCTTCAAAAGGTATGGCATTGATGCAATGGGCTCTATGGCATTGGGCCTTTTTGCGTCACTTCTGATCGGTACGATCATAAATACGATCGGACAGAATGTGTGTCCGGGAAGTTTTGTGTCAGAAAAGCTGCTGGAGATTGGCGGTTATGCGACCAGTGTGACCGGTGCGGCAATGGCACTTGCAATTGGACATGCACTTCAGGCACCACCATTGGTTATGTATTCGCTGTGTGCGGTCGGAGCTGCCTGTAATGCAATTGGTGGTTCCGGTGGTCCGTTGGCGGTGTTTTTTGTCGCAGTGATCACATGTGAGATCGGTAAACTGGTATCTAAGGAAACAAAAATAGATATCATAGTGACGCCGGCAGTGACTGTGATCGTTGGAGTGGTTCTTGCGATGCTTCTTGCACCGGTCTGCAAAAATATCTGTGATGCACTTGGAGCATTTATCGGATGGGCAACAGATCTTCGTCCGTTCTGGATGGGAATGATCATCTCTGTGGTTGTTGGAATCGTGCTGACACTTCCAATCAGCTCAGCGGCAATCTGCGCTGCGGTAGGAATCAGTGGAGGAGCAGTGCTTGCAGGACTTGCTGACGGCAGTGTGACAATGGAAGTCTGGAATGGTCTGGCACTTGCAGGTGGAGCTGCGACAGCAGGATGTTGTGCACATATGCTTGGCTTTGCAATCCTAAGCTTTCCGGATAATGGAGTTGGCGGATTTGTGGCACAGGGACTTGGAACTTCCATGCTCCAGGTTCCGAACCTTATGAAGAAACCTGTCCTGTGGCTGCCACCGGTGATCACTTCTGCGATTACAGGGCCGATTGCCACCTGCGTGTTCCATATGAGAAACAACGGACCGGCAATTTCTTCCGGAATGGGTACTTCCGGACTGGTAGGACCAATCGGGGTTGTTACCGGATGGACACAGATGCCGGAAGGATACCAGACAGGAGCGTTTGAGTGGATTGGCATGATTTTGATCTGCTTTGTACTTCCGCTTCTGATCACATGGGTGATCGGCAAGATTTTTCGTGCCAGAGGAATTATCAAGCCGGGTGATCTCAAGATAGACCTGGGCTAAAATAAGCGAAAAAACTGCTTTTTTGAAATTTTTAAAAAAAA
>ENA-OQDM01000702-OQDM01000702.1-human-gut-metagenome-genome-assembly--contig:-NODE-702-length-17606-cov-7.348647_pt1 | contig 17606 bp, 15 predicted proteins | sample MGYA00242772_ERZ504605 | MGnify/ENA primary metagenome ERZ504605 (study PRJEB26092, sample SAMD00036348) | human gut metagenome | host: Homo sapiens | study: EMG produced TPA metagenomics assembly of... | reverse complement strand
CCAAGGTACGCCACCGCTATTTCCCCATCCTGGACGAGGACGGCAAATACTGCGGCATGGTCAGCCGCCGCAACATCATCAATCTGCAAAAACGCCGCATCATCCTGGTGGACCACAACGAGGCCACGCAGGCCGTGGAGGGCTTCGATCAGGCCGAAATTCTGGAGATCATCGATCACCACCGCATCGGCAGTCTGGAGACCAGCGGCCCGGTGTACTTCCGCAACCAGCCGGTGGGCTGCACTGCCACCATCATCACCCAGATGTACGACGAGAACGATATGGAGATCCCGCCGCAGATCGCAGGCCTTCTGCTGGCGGCCATCCTTTCGGATACGCTGGTGTTCCGCAGCCCCACCTGTACCCCGCTGGATGAGGCCCTTGCAAAGCGTCTGGCAAAAATTGCCGGTGTGGACATTGACGAGTTTGCCAGCGAGATGTTTGAAGCAGGCGAAAAGCTGGACGGCAAGACCGCCGAGGAGGTGTTCCTGCAGGACTTCAAGGTGTTCATGTGCGGCGATATCCGCTTTGGCGTGGCGCAGGGCAGCTACATGACCCGCAAGAACCTGCTTGCCGCCGAAGCACTGCTGCAGCCCTATCTGGAAGAAGCCCGCAACAAGCAGAACGTGGAGGATATCTACATGCTGCTCACCGACGTGCCCAAGGAGGAGAGCGTGGTCATCAGCGATGGCCGCTATGCTTCCGAGGTGCTCTCGGACGGCTTTGAGACCCAGCCTGCCGAGGACGGCAGCTTTACCCTGCCCGGTGTGGTGAGCCGCAAAAAGCAGTTCATCCCGGCGCTGATGACCGCCTATCAGGAGCTGTAAGATGTTTGATTTTCTGCATAAAAAAGCACAGGATGCCACGCCGCCCGCCCTGCCGGAAGGCACTGTGCGCCGCCGCTATTCCATCGAAGGGCAGGTGCAGGGTGTGGGCTTCCGCTACCGCGCCCGCTATGCGGCCCAGACGCTTGAACTGACCGGCTGGGTGGAGAACGAGGACGACGGCAGCGTGACGCTGGAAGTGCAGGGCGACCCGGAAAAGTTCCTGCGGCTGTTCGCCATGATCCAGAAAAGCGATTATATCCAGATCACCGGCATCCGCCAGAAGGATCTGCCGCCCGACCCATGGGAGCGGGGCTTCTCGGTAAAAGGGTATTGATGCGAGACCCTCTCAGTCAAAGCCTGTCGGCTTTGCCAGCTCCCCCGAGGGGGGAGCTTTTTGACATTTTTTGGCAAGCACTGCCTCTCGGGAAGAGGATCTTGAATGATCCCCGCTTATAAAGCTCGCCCTTCGGGAGAGCTGTCGAGCAAAGCGAGACTGAGAGGGTTCGTACAAACAAAAAAGCTGACGCGAAAGCGTCAGCTTTTTTGCTCTTTCTAAATTTATCAACCTGCTGTTTTCAGCGGGGAATTTTCTGTCCAGATGGTGCCGTCCAGCAGCCGGGTCACAGCCAGAGTGCCGTTTGCGGAAACACGGGCCGGGTCCAGCGCGTAGAAATCGCTCTCCTTCAGGTTCGCGGGGTCTGCATCCGCACGGATGCCCACCACACAGACCCAGTGGCCATAGGCGGCGCTGGTGGCGATGTGCGGGTAATTGACCTTGTTCCAGCCGGAACTGGTCAGGTGGTATTCATAGCTGGAGGTGCGGTTCGTGTGCCGTTTTACGCCGCTCACCGCAGTGTTTTTCAGATGCACGATCACCGGCTTCCCGGCGGAAAGCTCGGTGTAAAGCTTCTGCAGGCACTCGGACAGGCTGCCGGAATAACCGTAGTAGCCGCCCGCAGACCAGACCGCGCCGTTTGACCACATGCCGCTGCCGGAGGAAACTTTTCCATCCAGAATGGTGCGTGCATAGCGCAAGGCGTACCAGCTGCATTTGCCGGAGGTCTGGTTGCCGATGGAAAGGATCTGGCTGGTGCTGAAGTCCAGCATCCGGATGCCGTGCGTTTCCTGCAGGGCAGCTGCGTGTGCGTGGGGAACGGCCAGAGCCAGCACAAGGCACAGCGCCAGAACTGCCGCCGCCAGCCGCTGTGCCGCGCGGGCGGGACAGTGTTGCATATTGAGCCACATCCTTTGTTTTTTCTACGACCTTATTTTACCATGCAAAAATGGTAGAATTGTGTAAAATCGTAATTTTTTGAAAGGATTCTGAAAGATGGATCGGAACACAACATCTGTCCAAACCGGGAAGGACTGTGCCCCGGAAAAGAACAGCATGGAGCTTCCGGCTGGAAGAAGATTTTCCAGCTCGGTAAAGAACCTTTGCGAAATAAGGACAGTGTATCTTAATACTGCAACAAAAAAGCCGCTGTTTCATTGATTTTGAACGAAAATGTTTCGGAAACTTTATGCATCTTCTCGATTGACAAAACCAACTGCTGTCGGATATAATCAGGCCAGAACGACACCCGTTCTGTAGTGCGAAAGAACAGCACTGAAATGAGACAAATCAACAAAATCTTGAAATGACAGGAGGCGCTTGACAATGAAAAAGCTGAAGAAATTTGCTGCCCTGCTTCTGGTGGGTGTGATGGCTCTGGCCCTGCTGACGGCCTGCGGCGGTGGCGGCGGCCCAACCGAAGAGCAGAAAGTACTGGCCCAGATCAGTCAGGAGAAGGGCGTCCAGGCGACCAATGACGCAAAGCTCCGCGAAGTGGCTGAAAGAAATCTGAATGAAGATCTCAATGCTCAGTTCAAGATCCTCGGCCATGCAGGAGCGTTCAATTTCCATACGGATACGTTGGAAGGTGATCTGGTCATCACCATCACCGCCCGGTATGACTATAAGGACACTCTCCTGAGCTATGTGCTGGATAAGATCTCTCATCACGTTGACACTGATCATAATGCCAGCGTAGAGCAGGACGGCAACTGGTCGAATATAGGCGTTGTGGTCAAGAGCAACAACGAGCAGAGCTACATTGGTATTTCCATCCGCATCAAGGGCAAAAAGTAAAAAATTCCTCACCCTTTCTCCCCGGAGCGTGGTTGCAAGGCCGCCCTCCGGGGCTTTTTTGCGTTTGAACCCTCTCAGTCACGCCTTACGGCGTGCCAGCTCCCCCAAAGGGGGGAGCTTTTAGGCATCTGACGGTTTGCAGCAAATAAGCTCCCCCTCTCGGGGGAGCTGGCATCGCGCAGCGATGACTGAGAGGGTTGCCTCCCTCACTGAGGGAGGTGGCAAACCCGCAGGGTTTGACGGAAGGAGTCTGCCCCGCCCCTCGGGGCTTTTTTGTGTTTGGGGACAATTGCCAAAAAGAAGGGCGGAATTTGGGCGATATGCCTGTTGACATGCGGGGGGGGGGTATAGATAAAATAAATTCAGACGGGTAAAGCGATTTGGGGTCGCCCAAACCGTCAGAATTTGAAAACAGGAGGAACATTACAATGAAAATGTTCAAGCGTTTCGCAGCCGCCCTTCTGGCCGGCGTGATGGTTCTGGCAATGCTCACCGCCTGCGGCGGTGGCGCTGGTTCTGGTGCATCCACGATTGGCGAGAAATTTGAAAACAAATACATCGCAGCGATTAACACTCTCCGTGGCGAGAATGCAGAAAACTGGAAAATGATACCGACCTGCGTAACAAGGCTCTGGCTCAGTTGCAGAAAATCAAGGATGATGGCACGATTGCGGCTATTGATGCAAACACTTCTATTGTAACGCCCAATGCTGATGGAAAATCTGTAACAGCTGTAGTGATTAGCGTAGGAACGAAGGGCGAACCCGATAAGGGTGTGTGTCAGGCAAAAGAAATCACCGCCGAATCCTTGGATGAAATTACCACAGATAGTGCTGGTGCTGATGTTGTAGAAGCTCTGCGGGCACTTAAGAAAATCGGTATTGCCACTAAAGTAATCAATGGCAAAACCTACGCAGCAATAGCAATGGAAATTGTCCAGTCTGTGTCGTAAAGCTTAATTCGCAAAATTGAAGAATTGACTTGCCCCGAGGAGCATCCCGCTCCCCGGGGCTTTTTTGCGTTTAGGGCAAACTCCCCCAGTCGCCTGCGGCGACAGCCCCCTCAAAGAGGGAGCCTTTCGCATCGGCAAAGCTTCCGGCTCAGGTGCAAAGCTTCCGGTTTCGCCAGAGCCTCCCTCACTGAGGGAGGTGGCAAACCTGCAGGGTTTGACGGAAGGAGTCTGCCCCGCCCCTCCCGGCGGCAATTCTGAATGGTTTCTCTGTCAAACCGTGTCGTTTTGTGGTACAATAAAAACGTATTCTGATGTGAACAGGAAAGGACGTTTCCATGCAGCTGTTTGAACTGGTGTCCCCGCGGCTGTTCCGCCCGCTGGCGGGGCCGAACCGGGCTTTTTATGCGGAATTGCTGCTTCTGCTCTGGGAGGAGTGCCGCCACACGGCGGATTACAGCATTTCCCGTGCGGAGGCCGTCTGGCGTGCCGAGGATTACTTTGCCGCACTGGCAAAGCCCCTTGCGCTGGATGCCGACGGTGCGGGCGATGAAGAAGAGCAGCCCACCCGCGACCCTCACACGCTGGCCGTGGGCTTTCTGCTGCGGCTGCGCCGCACCGGCTGGCTGGAAGAGCAGCCCGGCAGCTACGAGGGGGAAGCGTCCCTTGCCTTTGTGCCGGAGGTAACGCCGCTGCTGGAAGCGCTGGAAGAAATATTGAACCCCTGCGTAGTTACCTACACCGGCAAGCTGTACAAGGCATGGCAGCTGCTGGGCAGCATCGGGCAGGAAAAAAGCCCCTATGAGAACGTTCTGCGGGAGGTGGACGCAGACCTTGACGCGCTGAACCGCTCTCTCCGGGCACTCAATGCCTCCATCGGCCACTATATCGACCGGCTCACCCGCAACCGCACCCCGCAGGAGGTGCTGGAACTGTTCGACCAGTACGAGGAAAAGGTGGTGGCGGCGGCCTACCACCGCTTCAAGACCAGCGACAACCTGTTCAACTACCGCGCCTATCTGGAAGAGGAGCTGGACGACTGCGAGGAGAACTACCTGCCGCAGCTGGCCTTTGATTATGCCCGGGTGGAGCGCTGCGCCCCAAACGAAGCGACACCTGCCGTGCGTGCACTCATCCAGAAGCAGCGGGACGCGCTGGAAGAGATGAGCCTGCTCATGCGCGAGATCGATGCAAGCCACATCCGCTACCGCAAGCGGGCTGTGCAGCGGGCACAGTTCCTGCTGCTGAGCGACCGTTCTTCGCAGGGCAGCGTCACCGCCCTGCTGCGCCGCTACGCCGAGGACATCCGCACCCCGGAGCAGCTGTTTGAGCCGGACGACGGCCCGGTGGCAAAGCGGCTGCACCTGTACCCGGCGGCGGTGTTCGGGGAGAAATTCCTCTATCCGCCCGCCGCCCAGCGCACTGCCGAGCCGCTGGCCCCGGTGCGCACCGAAGGATTCGATCCGGAACAGCTCAAAAAAGAGCAGCAGCTGCTGCTGGACTACGCCCGCCTTGCCGTCACCGAGGAGAACGTGGCCCTGCTGGCCCGGCAGGCCCTTGCCGCCCGCCCGCAGGTGAACGCATCGGCGCTGGCAGAGGAATACCCGGGCGATTTTGCCCGCATCATCGGCCTGCACACCTACTCGCAGTCGCCGCACCGGGACTACGACATTCAGCTCACCGGCAATTGGGTGGAGCGCGGCGGCTTCCGCTTTGAGGACTTTGTCCTCACCCGCCGCAGGGAGGAAGAAAATGGCAACCATTAACATGCTGGAAGAAACCGCAAACTACCTGCTGAACCACTGCTTTCTGCTGGGCAGCGTGGAGGATCAGCGATCGAAATATCTCTACGTGCAGGACCATCTGGATGAAGTCCGTGCCGTGTTCACGCCGCTGGGCTACTCGGTGCTGCTGTACCCGGCACCCCTGCAGGCGGCGGCGCTGGTCAACGGCCACGAGGGCAGTCAGGCCCGGCTGCTGAAATATGAGAGCATCCTGCTGCTGGTGCTGCGGCTCTTGTACCTGCAAAAGCGCGAGAGCCTTGCGGCCAATGCCGACGAGGTGCTGGTGACGGTGGAAGAGGTGCAGACCGAACTGCAGAAGATGAATCTGCCCCGCCGTCTGGACCAGAAAACGCTGGAAAACCTCATGCGCACCCTGCGCCGGTACAATCTGGCGCGGCCTGTGGGGCGGCTTTCCGGGCTGGACAGCCGCATTGAAGTATTTCCCACCGTGCTGCTGGCCCTGCCGGATGCCGACCTTGCGGATGCAGCGGCAGAATCTGCCCGCACCCGCACAGAGCTTGGCCTTTATGAACGACCGGAAGAAGCAGGGGAGGGTGAAGAATGATCGAACTCAAACGGCTGAAGCTTATCAACTGGCACAACTTTGAAAATGTCACCTTCGACTGCGCACGGCTCACCTATATGATCGGCGTGAACGCCGTGGGCAAGACCACCATTCTGGATGCCATCCGCTACTGCCTGACCACCAACCGCAATTTCAATGCGCTGGGCAATAAAAAGAGCGGCCGCACCCTGCAGGGCTCGGTGCACGCAAAGCAGCGCGGCGAGAACGCCTACCGCCGCCCGGGCCATACCGTGGCCTACATCGGGGCGGAGTTCTGGGACAGCGTCAAGCGCACCCCCTTCGTCATCGCGGTGCGGGTGGAGTCCGAAGGCCCCATGCAGGAGCTGCACCCCGGCGATCAGACATGGTATCTTTCGGAGGACGGCTGCACGCTGGAACAGCTGCCCTTCATCGACCCGCGCACCGGTGCACCCAGCGCAAAGGAGGACTTCAAGCCCGCAACAGGCCGTCTCTCCTACACCCGCAGCCCCAGCGAAGCGCGGGACCGCATCTGCCGTGCGCTGGGCATCGGGCGCGCCTCCAGCCCCTTGGGCAAAAAGTTCAACGAGGTGTTCCAGATGGGCACCAGCATGGACGAGATCCCCAACTTCCGGGAGTTTTGTACCAGTACATCCTGCCCCAGCCGGAGCTGGATCTGGACGCTTTGCAGGGCGACCGGCTGGAACTGGAAAATCTGCACGCCGTGCTGGCCGAAGCACAGACCCGCGCCGACGCGCTGGAAGAGATCGTGGATTTTGGCCGCGAAGCTGCCGAAAAGCAGACCCAGACCCTTGTGAACCGGGGCGCGGCGCTGCTGGCCCGCGCCGCTGCCGACGGCAGCGAACAGACCGTCTGGCAGGAGCATCTGGATGCGGGCCGCCGCCAGCTGGAACAGCTGAACGCCCGCTATGCCGAGGCCAAAAATGCCGAAGCGGAAGCCCGCCGGGCCTATCTTTCCGCCCACGGTGCCGCCAGCGCCAGCGGCGAGGGCCGGGCACTGGATGCCCTGACCGAGGAGCTTTCCCGCCGCAAAACGGCGCTGGATACCGCCGCACGCAAAGCCGAAAAGGCAGAAAGTGCCCTTGCCCGCACCCAGAGCCTGCTGGCTGTGCTGCGCCGCAGCGGCTTTGCTGCCGGCATCAAGGCCGAAGAGCTGACGGCGGACACTCTGCCGCAGCTCACCACATGGCTCTCCGCGCAGGAAAAACCGCTGGAGGAAGCCTATTTTGCTGCCCGCCAGAACACTGCTGCTTTGCAGAGGGAGCAGGCCGGCAAGCGTGCCGAGCTGGACGCCGTGTCCGGCGGCAAGTGGGTCTACCCCCACGGCGATGCCGCCACCCGGGTGCGGGATGCCGTGAATGCCGAACTGAAGAGCCGGGGCATGCAGCCGGATGCGAAAATCTTCTGTGAACTGTTGAACGTGGAGGACGAAAGCTGGCAGGACTGCGTGGAAGCCTGCCTTGGCGACCGCCGCTTTGATATCCTTGTGCCGCCCGCCCACTACGAAGCCGCCAAAAGCGCCTTTGTGGCTCTGAAGGACAAGGTAGGCCCCATCAGCCTGCTGGACACCCCGGGCATCCGCAAGGCCAACCGCCGCGCCGACAAGTACGGCCCGGACAGCCTTGCCGCGCAGGTGAGCAGCGAAAACCCGCTGGCTGCACAGTATGCCCAGACCATTCTGGGCCGCATCGTCTGCTGCGACACCCCCGATACGCTGGAACAGCATCCGGACAGCGCCACCCGCGACCTTCTGCGCCACCACCCCTTCCGGCTGGAACGGCTGCGCACTCCCCAGCGGTATATCGGTCTGGACGCACGCCGCGCCCGCGCCGGGGCGCTGGCGGCCGAGCTGGAAGCTCTGGGGGAAAGCGCCCGTGCTGCCGCCCAGACAGAACAGAACCTGAAAGCCGCCTATAACCAGTACCAGACCCTGCTGCGGGGCACGGCACTGGACGAGCTGGCTGCGCTGTGGGATGCCCGCGCCGCACTGACTGCCGCACAGAATGCTGTGACCGAACAGGAAGCAAAGCTCACCGAGTGCCGCGAGAACCCGCTGCTGCAGCAGCTTTACAAGGAGGAAGAAGCCCGCGAAGCCGCGTGGGAGACTGCCCGCGCCGCCGTGGAGCAGACGGGCGGCGACATCCGCGTGTGCCAAAAGCAGATCGCCTCCTGCGAAGCAGAGCAGAAAAAGGCAGGGGAAACGGCACAGCAGAGCGCCGATGCTGCCCGGAGCTTCTTTGCGGCGCACCCGCTGGTGGAGCCGCTGGCCCGCACCCGGATGCTGGCGCTGGCCCCGGCAGATAAGCCCCGCGCCGCCGCACAGGCTGCGGAAAAGGCGCAGGCCAAGCTGGACGATGCGCTGGCCGTCTATCTGACCGGCACGCTGGAACCGGCCCAGAAAGCCTACAACGAGCACTATGTGTGCGATTATCCGCTGGGCCTTGCGGGGCTGGATCAGTACCGCGCCCAGCACGAGAGCCTTGTGCGCATCGATCTGGAACGCTACGCCGCCCGTCTGGAGCAGGCCCAGCGGGACTGCAAGGACCGCTTCCGCAAGGATATCCTGTTCCGCATGAAGGACGATATCTTCAACGCCCGGCGGCAGTTCCGGGAGCTGAACAAGGTGATGGAGCAGTTGACCTACGGCGAGGAGGTCTACCGCTTTGAGCTGGAGCCCAGCCGTGACCCGCAGCTGGCAGCCTTCTATCAGGTCATCGTGGACAAGGGCAACCAGCAGATGACCGAAGGCGACTCGCTGGACAACCTTGCCGCCACCGCCGACCCTGCTTATGAGCGTCAGGTGGACGAGCTGATGGAAAAGATCATGGCGGACGTGGACGAGAACACCCGCGCCCGGCAGGAGGGCCGCACCGGCGGCGTGACCCTGTCGGACTATGTGGACTACCGCACCTATCTGGACTACGACATCAAGGTGACCAACCGGGTCACCGGCCAGCAGGCGTACCTGTCCCGCGTCAGCCGCGACTCCTCCGGCGGCGAGAATCAGGCCCCCTTCTATGTGGCCATCTGCGCGTCTCTGCTGCAAATTTATGAGAAGAGCGAGAACAGCATCCGCCTTGTGCTGCTGGACGAAGCCTTCAGCAAGATGACCAGCGACCGCATCCGCCCCATGATGGAGCTGTTCCGCCGCCTGCAGCTGCAGGTGCTGCTCATCTCCACCGTGGAAAAGAGTACCGCCATCCAGCCCTACTGCGACATCACCTACTCCATCGTCCGCCACGGCGACGCTAACGCCATCGCGCCGTTTGTCCGCCTTGCGGCGGAATGATGTGCGCATTGTATGCGCAATGATGTCTGCCTGCGGGGCATGATAGAATGTGCGATAGCACACATCATTTTGCGCAGCAACCTCATTTCTGCGCAGCAGAACATCATAAAAAAAGAAGCACGCATCTGCGTGCTTCTTTTTTATTGCTACCGCAGTGGCAACACATCTTCATCCTCGTTGATCTCTTCCATCATCCCGTCCGCAAAGTACCAGCCTCTGCCGTACAGCGCCTCGCTGCCGTCGGCGCACAGGATATACGAGCCGTCCGGCAAAGCGAGAAAATGCCGCTTTTTGCTGTCGGCAAGGGCGATGTCCTCCACCTTCTGCCCGTCCAGCACATGATCCCGGATGAACTGGTAGTGGGGCAGGATGCGGGTCTCGGTCAGGCCAAGGCCGTTCATCCAGCGGGAGTAGTGCGGGTCGGCGGCTTCGCCCGGTTCCTCGGGCGCGGCGTACACGATGTGGGCGGCGTTCATGCTGCCGGCACTCACGCCCAGCACGATGCCGTGGTAGTTGTGGAACAGCCCCGGCAGGCCCAGCTGAGCAAAAAAGTGGTTCTGGGTGGGCACGTGCCGCCGCACAGCATCACAAAGCCGCTTTGGGGCAGAAGAGAACCGATCTCCTCGGCATTGCGGGCATCGCAGGGGATGAGCGCCGTCAGGGGCAGGTGGGCGTTCGCAAAGCTCTGGGCAAACACCCGGCACATCTCGTCGTTCTGCTCGTAGGCATAGGGGTCTGCCGCAATGGCAAGGCCCAGCACGGCGTGATCCGGCCAGACGGCCCGCAGGTTCGCCACAAAGTGGTTGCGCGTGTCCAGCACCGGAATATCCGGCCCCGGCTCAAAGGGGCAGCCGCTGGGGCTGCTGGTCAAAAACAATGTCATAATGATTCCTCATAAAAAGTGAATAAAGGCTGTGTCCATTTTAACACGATTTTGCTGCCAGCGGCAGAGCCAGAATCACCAAAAAATCCCCCGCTTTTCGCCGTTTCGCAGAAAGCAGGGGATCTTTAGAAGAAATTAAAGTTCAGTAAACATAGCCTTTGGCGGTATAATCGCTCAGATTGACACGGAAAACTGTCCAGCCATCCGCATTGCGATACATACCGGGTGCAATCTCAGTGTAAGAAGGATTTCTGCCGTTTGCAATCAAAGCCATTTTATTATATTCACTTGCATTGCCGATAACAGTAATAGAGCCAAGTACAGAGTAGGCTTTCTTAACACGAACCTGTTTCAGTTGAGATTTACGGTAGTGTAGTCCAGCCAGTACTGAATCTTACTGTCATCGGTATAGCTGATAGAAGCAAGTTCATCATCTGTATAGATGCCCTTTACGCAAACGATAACTTCGTTTGTCTGAGTATTGGAATCAAATGTCATTAAAAGTTTTTCAAGGTTGGCGTAGTAGCGCTCAGGTGTTTCCACAATAGAAGCCACTTTTGCCGCACGGGCAGCGTCGACCTGTGTTTTAGTAGTGGAGTACCCTTTGGCGGCATAATCAGAAAGGTCAATGCGGACTTTGTAATTGAGAGAGTCTTTGACAAAGCCGTTTCCTAAAATGCTGATGCCGGAACCACCCGAAAAGTTTTTAACAGCAGTTGTATAGTTGAGTTTGGCAAGACCTTCGTTGAAATGTCCGCCAACGGGTAGCAAATCATAGGAATAGCCAGTTTTACTGTGGCCGTTCTGGTCGGTCACGACATACTCGATATAAAGACAAGGACCATATGTAGTACCCTGAGCAACTCTTGCATCAAACTCGCTTTGAACCCAGTAATCTGTGTCACAAAAACCAATGGCACCGGTCAAGGTAACTTCGGCGGCATTGCCGTTATCATTTGCAACATTGCTGAAAAACTGGTTTAGAGAAGAATAATACAGCTGTCCACGTGCAAGAACTTCCGCATCAGTAAATGCATAGGTGGGCTCTTCAGCGAATACGTGTAACGGAAGCATAAGCAGTGCCAGCAGTAACGAGACCAGAAATTTTCTGCGTTTCATATAAAACCTCCTTGCGAACAAAAACATTATTTTGATTAAGTATAATATGGTCATATGCGGGCTTCAATGGAGATGATAGACAAAAATAAACGCAGAAATTCGTTTATTTGTCGAATTTCTGCGTTTATGCGTTTAATAGAAAGAATATAGATAAACAGTTTACACCTTTCGGTAATGGAACACCTTGTCCTTGGTGAGGAGCATGGCAGCGCTCACGGCCAGAGCCGCCAGCTCGGCGGCGGTGACGGCCAGCCAGATGCCGTCGATGCCCAGCAGCAGCGGCAGCAGGAGAATGGCGATCACCTGAAATACCAGCGTGCGCAAAAAGGAGATCAACGCGCTGGTCACGCCGTCGCCCAGCGCCGTGAAAAAGGAGGACGCATACACGTTGAAGCCCATGATGAGGAAGCTCAGCGCATACAGCCGGAAGGCCCGGCTGGTCAGGGCCAGCAATTCCGCATCGTAGCCCACGAAAATGCGCGCTACACAGGGGATGATGAACATGGAAGCCAGCGTCAGGGTCACAGCCACCACGGCGATGAGCCGCAGGCTTTTCCGGTAGAGATTGTGCACCTCGGCGTGGTTGCGGGCACCGTAGTGGAAGCTGACGATGGGCGCACTGCCCACGGCATAGCCCACGAACACCGCCACGAACAGGAAGGCTGCGTACATGATGACACCGTAGGCGGCCACGCCGTTCTCACCGGCCAGACGCAGCAGCTGGAAGTTATACAGGATATTGACCAGCGACATGGAAAGGTTGGTCATCAGCTCGGAAGAGCCGTTGATGCAGGCATCCCGCAGTACTTTGCTGTAAAAACTGGTCTTGCACAGGTGCAGGCGGCTGGAGTTGCTGCGGTCGATGAAGTAGAACACCGGCAGTACGCCGCCCACCAGCTGGCTGATAAAGGTGGCAATGGCTGCGCCCTCCACGCCCCAGCCCCAGATACCCACCATCAGCACATCCAGCACCATGTTGGTGCAGCCCGCGCCCACGGTGAACCAGAAGCCGAGGTGCGGCTTTTCGGCGGTGACGAAAAAGCTCTGGAACATATTCTGCAGCGCAAAGGTGGGCAGGGACACCATCAGGATGCGTCCATAGCGCACCGCATAGTCCAAAAGCTCCCCCTTGGCACCCAGCAGCACGGCAATGGGCCGCAGGAACACAATGCCCAGCACGGCCAGCACACTGACCGAGACCAGAGCCGCCAGCAGGAACAGGGTAAAATAGCGGTCGGCCTTTTTCTGGTCGCCCTCGCCCAGCGTGATGCCCACGATGGCGCTGCCGCCGGTGCCCAGCATAAAGCCGATGGTGCCCAGCAGCATGGGCAGCGGCATGATGAGGTTGACCGCCGCAAAGGCCGTCTTGCCCACAAAGTTGGAGACACACAGGCCGTCCACGATGCCGTAGATGGAGGTGAACAGCATGGTGCCGATGCAGGGCAGTACGAACCGCAAAAGGCGGGAATAGGTAAAGTGATCGGAAAGCTGGATCCGCTGCTTGGACATGGCGTCCTCCTTTCTGCACAAGGTGCAAAAAACGGGCCGGATAAATGTCCGTGAGTGCACGCCCGGCCTCGATCTGCTTCGTCACTACGGCAACGAAACCTCCGGCGGGGCGCTGTCTGCACGGCATCTTATCCGGCCCGTTTCAAATTACGTTGAAAACGGTCCTCCGATGAACTGAAAAAGAGCATATCAGAATTTATTTTTGTTGTCAAGGCAGAAAAATCAAAAATGGGCATTCGAGGGTCAAAATTCATAAACTGTCTCTTTCCAACGTTTATCAAACCTGTTAAACTGATAAAAGTTTTTTATGGATCCGGAAAGGAGAACTCCTGTTTTGATGAAACGTTTTTATACCGCCATCGTGCGCCGCCGCAGGCTGGTGCTGGCGGTGTTTGCACTGGCGGCTGTGCTGAGCGTGTTCGCTGTGCGTCAGGTAAAGGTGGATTACGATATCAACGACTACCTGCCGCCGGAATCCCCCTCCACCACCGCCATCGAGGTGATGAACGGTGCTTTCACCGGCGGCATCCCCAACATGCGGGTCATGGTGCGGGATGTCACGGTGCCGCAGGCGCTGGAGTACAAGGAGAAGCTTGCCGCCATCGATGGAGTGTCCTCCGTTGTATGGCTGGACGACAGTCTGGATGTGACAGTGCCTTTGCAGATGCAGGACACCGCCACGGTGGAGAGCTATTATAAGGATGGCTGCGCCCTGTTCACCGTGACGGTGGAGGACGAGAAGCGTCTGGAAGCCGTGGCTGCCGTGCGGGAGCTGATCGGGGAGGGCAACGCGCTGGAGGGCGCGGCGGTCTCCACTGCCGTTGCCACCAACTCCACCGTGACCGAGGTGGCAAAGATCGCCGCCATCGCGGTGGTGTATGTGCTGTTCATCCTGATCCTGACCACCGATTCCTGGGCGGAGCCGCTGCTGGTGCTGACGGGTCTGGGGGCGGCCATCCTGCTCAACAACGGCACGAACCTCATCTTCGGCACCATCTCCTTTGTCACCAACGCGGCGGGCAGCATCCTGCAGCTGGCGGTGTCGCTGGACTACTCGGTGTTCCTGATCCACCGCTTTGCGGAGTGCCGGGCTGAAAACCCGGATGCCAGCCCGGAGGAGTGCATGGTGGATGCCCTGTGCAGATCCACCGGCTCCATCCTGTCCAGCGGCCTGACCACCGTCATCGGTTTTCTGGCACTGGTGCTCATGCAGTTCCAGATCGGCCCGGATCTGGGCCTTGCGCTGGCAAAGGGCGTGGTGCTGAGCCTTGTCACCGTGTTCACCTTTATGCCAGCGCTCACGCTGGCAGCGTATCAGTGGATGGATAAGACCCACCACAAGCCCCTGCTGCCCAGTTTTGACAAGTTTGGCCGCTTTGTGGCCCGCATCATGCTGCCCATGGCGCTGGTGCTGGTCATTCTGATGGTGCCCAGCTATCTGGCCTCCAACTCGAACCAGTATTATTACGGTGCCGCCCACATGTTTGGCGAGAACACCCGTCTGGGCGCGGACACCGCCGCCATCGAGGAGACCTTTGGCCGCAGCGACACCTACGTTGTACTGGTGCCAGAGGGCGACACCGCCACGCAGCAAAAGCTTTCGGATGCACTGCACGCCATCCCGGAGGTGACCGGCATCCTTTCCTATGTGGACAACGCAGGCGCGTCCATTCCGCCGGAGTTTGTGCCCGGGGATACGCTGGGGCTGCTGGTCTCCGGCGGCTACACCCGCATGGTGCTTACGGTGGATGCCGACACCGAGGGCGATGGGGCCTTTGCGCTGGTGGAGCGGGTGCGCGCCACGGTGCAGCGATATTACCCGGACAATTATTATCTGGCCGGTCAGGGCGTGAGCACCTATGACCTGATGGACACCATCACGGCCGACATGGTCAAGGTGAACCTGCTGGCCATCGGCGCAGTGTTCCTGATCCTGCTCCTTATGAAGCGCCAGCTGCTTTTGCCCATCATTCTGGTGCTCAGCATCGAGACCGCCATCTGGATCAATCTGGCCATCCCGTACTTCCGGGGCCAGTACGTGTTCTACATTGCCTATCTCATCATCAGCTCGGTGCAGCTGGGTGCTACGGTGGATTACGCCATCCTCTTCTCCGACCGCTATCAGGAGTTCCGCGAGACGCTGGGCCGCAAAGAAGCCGTTGCGGCCACGGTGTCCGCCGTGACCACCTCGGTCAGCACCACCGGCAGCGCCATGGCGGTGGTGGGCTTCCTGATGGGAGCCATTTCCACAAACCAGCTGCTGGGCCAGCTGGGCAATTTTCTGGGCGTGGGCAGTCTGGTGTCACTGGCCATCGTGCTTTCGGCACTGCCGGGCTTTTTGTATCTGGCCGACCCGCTCATTATAAAAAAGAAAAAACAGCCGAAGGAGGCTTGACCGAGATGAAACATCGATTTGTGCGCCGGGTGTCGGCGCTGGCGCTGGCAGGCTGCCTGCTGGCGGGCAGCAGTCTGCCGGCCTTTGCAGCAGCCTCCGCTGCCAAGGAAGAGGTCATTTATGCAAACCTTACGGCCTCCGGTGCTGTGACCGGCGTGTACGCCGTGAACAGCTTTTCCGTGCAGGCGGGGGACACCGTTGCGGACCACGGCAGCTACACTGCCGTGCGCAACATGACCACGAGCGATGCCGTGGAGCAGAGCGGCGATACGGTCACGGTGCATGTGACGGAGGACGGCAAGCTCTATTATGAGGGCACCATGGACGCCGCCACGGCCCTGCCATGGGTGGTAAAGCTGACCTATACGCTGGACGGGGCAGAGATCCGCCCCGACGAGCTGGGCGGCAAAAGCGGTGCCCTTTCCATCCGGCTGCAGGTGAGCCGAAACCCGGACTGCACCGGCAGCTTTTTTGACGACTACGCGCTGCAGGTGACCATGAGTCTGGACACCGGCCTTGCCCGGAACATTGAAGCACCGGGCGCTACGGTGGCGAATGTGGGCAGCAAAAAGCAGCTTTCCTACATCCTGCTGCCGGGCGCGGACAGCGACGTGACCGTCACTGCCGATGTGACGGACTTTGCCATGGACGCCGTTTCCCTGAACGGCGTGCGGCTGAACCTGAACCTCGACCTCGGAGATATGGACCTGACCGGGATGCTGGAACAGCTGCAGAGCGGCTCTGTGCAGCTGGACGATGGTGCCAACGCGCTGGCAGACGGCATTGCGCAGGTGCAGGCGGGCATCGACACCCTGAACGGCAATTCCGGTGCCTTGACCGGCGGCTCAGCCCGGGTGCGTGCCGCCCTCACCCAGATGCAGACCGCGCTGAACGGCATCTCTGCCTCCACCGACGAGCTGAACACCCTGCTGGATGCCTCTACCCAGATCCGGGACGGCATTGCCCGGCTGGACGAGGGCGCGGCACAGCTGGAGCAGCAGGTGAGCTTTGAAGCCTACAAGGCCATCCTGAAAGAGAACGGCCTTGACCTTGACGTGGTAAAGGAGGGCAACGCCAAGGCCATCCAGCAGCTGCAGGGCATGGTGTGGATGATGCCGCAGCTCAAGGATGTGATCCTGCTTTTGCAGGGGTCTACGGCCAACATCGATGCCATGCAGACCTATCTCGACACCGTGAACGGCGGAATTGCCCAGCTGCACGAGGGCAGCAGCACCCTGAACGGCAGCTACGGCGAGTTTGACGCCGGTGTGCGTCAGCTGGCCGGTGTGCTTACTGGGATGCTGGGCAATCTCTCGGTGCTCACCGACGGCGTGAACCAGCTTGCCGCCCAGTACGTCCAGCTGGACGACGGCCTGAACGCCTACACCGACGGTGTAGCCCAGCTGAAGGCGGGCGTTGCGCAGCTGGCGGAGGGTGCTGCCCAGCTGACCGGCGGCACCGGCGAGCTGCGCAGCAGCGTTTCCGGCATCGACATGGGGGCCCAGCTGGACGGCCTGCTGAACAGTCTTTCCGGCGGCGGGGAGGTGCAGAGCTTCACCTCGGCAGAGAACACCGAGGTGGGCGCGGTGCAGTTTGCGTTGCAGACCACTGCCATCACGGCCCCGGCCCCGGCAGACCAGCCGGAATCGGCGGCTGTGACCCTGACCTTCTGGCAGAAGCTGCTCAAGCTGTTTGGGCTGTATAAAGGCTGACAGATTTAAAATTGTCTCCGCTTCGCTCTGACAATATCAGAGGAAAAATTATTTTTTATAGAAAGAAAGCCAGAAAATCTGCGGATTTTCTGGCTTTCACTTTTCACGGGGAAGGTCGTGGAGATAAACGGCATCTTGCCGCTGTCGGCCTGCGGCCGTCGCGCAGCGGAAAAGATGCATTTGACCGGTACGGCCCGATCGGTGAAAATGCAGTTCCGAAACGACCGCAGTCGTTTCGGAACTGCAAATTATAAAAATAATATTTCCGCTGTTTATGGCGCAGCGCACGCGGAGCCGTTTTAAATCGTTTTGCGAACATCATTCAAAATGATATTCCACCAGTTCGCAGTTTTTTGATGCCCGCAGCTGCGTATTCCTCGTTGGTCATATCGTAGAAATAGGAACTGCACCACCCGGGCGATGCCGTTATGGGCCACCAGCAG
>ENA-OQDM01000701-OQDM01000701.1-human-gut-metagenome-genome-assembly--contig:-NODE-701-length-17650-cov-1.134908_pt1 | contig 17650 bp, 15 predicted proteins | sample MGYA00242772_ERZ504605 | MGnify/ENA primary metagenome ERZ504605 (study PRJEB26092, sample SAMD00036348) | human gut metagenome | host: Homo sapiens | study: EMG produced TPA metagenomics assembly of... | reverse complement strand
GTCAAGCTAAGGTTAAAGGGTTATTATAATAATTATCCACGGCACTGGCTACTTGGTCCTGCATCTGCCATATCACGCCATCCACCACAAACAGAGGTTGGGCAGAAAGGTTCACGGAATTATATCCCCTGATAAAAAATGAGGAACTGCTACCGGGATCCCCCGAGTGGGAAATAGCACGCACCTGGCCGTTTAACAACGACGTCATATCATCGGTCATGCTCAAAGTTCCGGATGTAAACCCATCCACCACGGCTTCACCGTCCGACACCGACATCCCGTCGTCATAGTACGCATGTCCGGATACCGTAAACAATGATACATTGACTTCATTGCGCCCTTTCACCGGTACGACCTGTCTTGAATATCCGGGTGCCTCTACATAAAGCGCCACCGACAAGTCCGGCAGTCCAATCTCATAATTTCCGTTCTCATCCGTCATGGCAGAAACATTCAAATTAGGAGTCGTCACACGGGCACCGGCAAATCCTTTTTTCGTCACAGCATCTATTATCCGTCCTTTCACTTTATAGGGCATATCCGTTTTCTCCGTCCTCACCGAAACACTATCATTTTTCCCATATCCTGTGCTACGGCAAGCTCCGACAACACGATAAATCCCATCACGGCACTTATCACTTTTACTGAATGGTATTTTGATATATTAGTCATCATACTTACGCTTTAATGAGTTTCTAATTATTTTTGCAGGAACGAATCTGATCCGATCTATCCTAAACCGCCGTACATACTTTACATTCAACTCCGATGGCGACACGTTAGCCTTAATCTCCAATGTTGTCTTCGGTGATATCTCATTCACCTTGTCGGCGTTGTCTTCATTCAAATACCACATCGCATCGTAAAAATCAGAAGTCGGGAATTGATATGCGCTCCACACTTTCACCGTTTTCATATAGACATCTCCCACGCTGTCTCCTCCGACAATCAGTTCCTCGTCATTTTTCCCCTGACGGTTTTCATATTTAGTTCTACCATTTTCCTGTTCCACTTTCATCCTATAAGACAGACAAGTCTTTTCCGTCGCACGACTGTTGCCGTCGATTGCAGGAGGAACGAAATCGACATAAATATCATACTTGGTAGCCAACACATTGGGAATATCAAATGTCACACCCGGATTCAACGAAGAACCGGAAACTTCCAAATAACTGTTTTCACTAATCCCCTTTACCACACTGGTCCATCAACATCCCGTACATAGGCTGAAGTACCTGAAGCCGTAACCAAACGTCGGTCAAGATCTTCACCTTCCACTATTATAGGCTGATTCCACACACACGTATCATCCAGATGGAGATTCCCGTCAGCCAAAAACATCAAGCCGTTGGAAGCCAACTCCTGCCGGTATCCGGCAAAATAATCTTTTGTACTACGTATGACATTTCCGGTTACAGTGACCAAAGTATCAGCACTTCCGGGATCTGTTATCCGACCGCCGAAAGTCAATCCATATACAATGGCCTGCCCTGTCTGCACTCTCGTGATAGAATCCGCCACAGCTTCATCGGCATTATAGACTTTGAAATAGGGACTGACTTGCTCATACGCTTTATCCCAAGCCTCATTGTCCGGTAAGATCATGGTATACACAGAATCTTCATCGTGAATCCATCCTATTCCATAATAATAATTCTGCAACAGGCGATTATAGTCCTTAAAAACAGAGTCCTTCTTATTGCTCCCTCCCGAAACATAGATTTTCTCCGAGAACTGGTTTATAAAGTCATATATCTTTGAATAATTCTCTTGAGTGGAAATATACTCCCAGAAATTATAACGATAAGGTATGGTGTCATTCAACTTATGCAAAATTCCGTTTTGTGCCAATATATCCTTCTGCACAATGGATATGCCGTTGAATACATCTGCCGATTCATACGACATGACTTTCCCATCCAACATGTATATGGACTTCCCGACTTCTGTTGCAGTCGAATTGGAATAACGGGCTATATGATTCTTTACCATTCGTTGCAACGCAGCCTCGTCATCCATATCCACAGAAGACAGCGCTTCATTGACTGGAGCCCAAACCGTATAAGTCTGTGTCGAGGTCAGCAAAGAGTCCGCACCTGTCTTCATCAGGATTTGACTAAACTTGGTCAACTGACTATCATTAAGAATCATATCCATTAAACTTACCTCAGGGATGCTTCCGTTCCGGCTGTAATGTTCATCCCAGTCATCGTTACAAGAAACGATTGAACCTCCGATGCCTAATATCAGGCAAATTATACCTTTATATCTCATACGTTCATTTCCTTATTTAATCACGTCCTTCATCCCTAATCATATCCGTAGGAATAAATTCAATATAGTCTAATTGAAAACCACGCCCCTTAAAGTCCACACTCCTTGCACGGAACGTATGTGCTCCATACTCCTCAAAATGGAATTGTCCCACGATGTAACGCAAAGCAAAACTTACATCGCGCATGGGCACATTATCCCATCCTCCATGCCAATACCATAAAGCTTCCGGTGCTTTCATGTATCCCCGGTTGCGCATCATCTTGTCATTCTCGACCCCGTCGTCATTGGTCTCACTGTCCTTTACCCAACCCACGCGAGGATCGTCACCGTTGATTCTCAAGTCCACAGGAGTACCTGCAATATTTCCGTCCACATACATTTGTCCCATTCCCACGCGTACCGCCGGAGTTATAACCGATACGCATCTCATAGTCACCGGGAGGCAGCGGAATCATACGCAATGTAAAATCATAGCTTTCCTGCATCACCAATTCATCTCCTTGGAAATCGGCCCAAGCATCATCCGCTTGAAAAACACAGACTCCGGCATCGTTATAGGTAAAATACTCGCCGCAGAATTCCGGCGTCACCGTATATCCGTTCGTACCTTCCGGACGCGTACTGCCATAACACTTCCAACGTATATTGTTGTTCGTCAGATGAGGTATGCAAGCAAAGAAATCGAAACGGATTCTTTCATGCAGCACGTCTTTCTCCATGACTTCTTCGTCATATACCAATATGCCGTCTAAAGTATGTATGAAACCATTGATCGCATCTACGTTGCTTTCCTTCTAATCACTCTTAACGAAGTATTATCGCTGTTTTTGGCATTAAGCCTGTTGCCGGCCTTGATTTTTATCAAACGATAAGTGTACATCGTTTCATAATATTCCGTCCGTTCATCGGCATAATCGGGATTAGTCGTTTCCCCCGTGTATAAAAACGAGTTGGTAGCCATTTGGCGATTCAGCATGTGATAGGCTATAAAACGGTTCAAAGGGTTGTTTTTACTTTTGTAGTTCCCCAAATCTTCCGAACCATAATACGTTCTGGCATAGTTCTCCATGCTGGGAAGATCCGTGATACCGTTCGCTTTCAAAAGCTCTCCGTTTCGCAAAACATCGTATAACCTAACTTCAGTTTTTCGGGAACAGCCAAGACCAACCCTATGATCTGGTACTTGTCCGTATTAAAGGAATTCACATAATCTTCGTCATAAAGTTCCGTCATTTCATCCGCCCAACCGGAAGCCTCGTATGCTTCGGCCCAAAGTTCAAATCCGCCGTGCGCTCTCAGTGTCTCCAACAAAGTTTCTCGGAAGGTTCGATAACTTCATCTACAATATGGACTACTCCGTTATGCACTTCGTGATCCCCGCTGATAAGCGTAGACTTCTCATTGACGTAAATACGCCGTTCTTCCCCTTCCTTACCAAAAGAGATAAGCAAATACCGGTCCGACAACGTGGGTTCAGACAATGCGCCTTCTTCAAATTCATCCACCAAGATTTCTTTGGTCGCATTACGTATTACACTATTGTAGACAATCTTTTGCTTCTGTTCCGAACTCAGGCCGTCCCATGACAAGGCCTTTTCTGCCAGATATTTATTAATCGCATCATTCGTAGGTGCAAAACAGGTAAAGTGGCCGTACACCTCCAACAAAGCCGTTTCCCCACACTCATCCATTAGTTTATAAAAGAGGGACAACTCTGGAGTCTTCTCACAAAATGAAGCCACAGTCTCTCCCGTAAAGGTGTACATCGCATCTTCCTTGATATCATCGCTGTTGCAGGATGACAATCCGCCGACACCAACAAGCAGCAAACTTAGTACGCATGCTTTAATGACTGACAAATATCTTTTATCCATATCCATAATTTTCAGTTTTTAGAAATATCTTCAGAAGCCATATAAAACCTATTCTGTACCAATAATGGATTCACCCGAAGTTCCTCTTCGTGAATAGGAAGATAAATAGCGTCCTTATCGTCAAGTTTACTTCTCACTGTCGTCTCATCCAAACTCATAGACGTATATTTGCGCATCAAATAAGTATTTACGATATTCGTGGGAGAACCTTCCCTGCGCATACGGCGTACAAGGTCGAAATAGCGTTTCCCTTCAAAAAGGAACTCACGCTGACGTTCGTCGAAGACCAGATTACGGACTTCGGACTGGTTCGTGTACTTTCCTTTCAAACTACCTTCTTCCAAGTCCGGATGTGCCCGGTCGTAAGTATATGAAACCAAGTCCACAGCCTCCTCCAGATTGGCGGCCCCACCGATTTCAGCCAATGCTTCGGCCTTCATCAAATAAACATCCGGCAGCCTGTAAATAATCCAATTGTTCGACCCGTCGCCGTAACCGAAAATCGGATTTTCATAATCCTGCGCACTACAATAGGCCACATATTTTTTTATGGCATACAAGCCATCGCCAACATATCCTTGTACGTGCCTTAAATCCAATCCGCCGAAGAAATCCGAACCGGCACTCAAATCGTAGGCCGACAACAAGGCATTCACGTCCGTTCCTCCGTAAAAAGTCCGGACCGCTCCGTTCTGCGTATTATTATCGAACTGTAACTCCCAAATGCTTCATCCGAGTTTCCACTGTAAAACACAGCATTAGAAAAATTGGACGAGGGCAACAAGGTCAGAGGATTATCCCTCGATGCCAATATTTTATCACAGTATGCTATGCAGTTCTCATAATCATTCAACCACAAATACATGTCGGCCAATAAAGCCCAAACGGCCTTCTGCGTAACTCTACCTTTAGTATAATCGATATTATCCGGATATTCTTTCACCGCAAAGTCTTCTATGGATTTCAAATCGGTAATCAAAGTATCCAAAATACTTTCACACGTAGATTGTGCCACCTCGTAAGTACGCGTATCGTCAAGGTAAGGCTCCTCTACATACGGGACATCATTAAACGCCCGCACCAAAGTAAAATAACAAAAAGCACGTATGGTCTTGGCTTCCGCCAGATACTGTTTCAAATGTTCTTCCGTGAAGTCAGAATCATATTCACGTACCATGGGAGCGTTCTTGATTAACGTATTGCAGATATTAATCACGGTATATACCTCGCTCCATTTTACGTATCCGTTAGCGGCGTTGATATTGGCATTTAAGATATACCCCAAATCGGTATCCGATCCCGTCCCCGGCACAACATTGTCCGAACGAACCTCGCCCCACACGATAAGCCGCCTCATAAAGCCGTCTTCGTTCATCGCCCTGTAACAAGCTCCGACTCCACTCAGTACGTCCTGCTCATCTTTCCAAAAATCCTCTGCCACCATTTCCGACTGAGGCAGCAAAGTAAACCAATCGTCACAAGCTACCGTCATTCCCAAAACAGGAAGCAAGAATAAAGCACGTATGTTCAAAAAAAACTTTTTCATTTCTACCATTTTTTAAGTTAAATGCCCACCGTTAAACCGAAGGTAAAGTAACGAGAACGCGGAGTCCTGTTCTTATCCTCACTCACTCCTATATTATTAGGTGATATTTCCGGGTCCGCTCCCGTATATTTGGTCACGGTCAAGAGATTATTCAAGGTCAAAGACAAGTTCAACGTATTCAGATGAGCCTTTTTCAACATCTTCGGGTCGAAAGAATAGCTCAACGTCAACTGTTTGAAACGTAAGAACGAACCATCTTCCACAAAACGGTCACTGCCCAGATAGTTATAACCGTACTGATAAAGCGCACGAGGAATCTCCGTCATATCGCCATCCTTACGCCAACGCCAGTTCGTAGCGATCGACTGGTTATTGGTGGAGTACATGTTCTCTGCATCCATACGTCCGTAATTGATGATTTTTCCACCTACACGGTAATTGAAAAACATGTTCAATGTCAGACGTTTCCAACGCAGCGTCGCACCGAATCCTCCGTCAAACTTCGGGTTGGAATTACCCAGGTACACGATGTCCAGTTCGTCGATGGTACCGTCATGATTGATGTCCTCATAAATGGCATCTCCTCCACGGAAACGGTAAGCATTCGAAGTCCCGTAAGCAAAATACATGGGAATGGTTTCTCCCTTGCCGTCCAAGACCACATTTCCATTCTCGTCGCGTACGACCGGAGCCGTAGCGTCCGGATTGTTAGGCTGATATTTATCATATTGATATACGCCTTTATACCTGAAGCCATATATGGAACCGAAAGAGTTGTTAATCTGCAACCGGGTCAAGTATCCTCCGTTGGTATAGTTGAAATCCGGGTTATAATTATTCAGCACATTCTCGTCCAATTCAATGATGGTATTCACATAATTGGAGAAGTTCAGGCTTAAGTCCAAAGTCCAGTCTCCACGCTTCACCATGTTATTGGTACTGAATTCCAATTCCCAGCCGTCGTTATCCATCGTTCCCGCATTGACATACGACACCGACCCGAATCCGGTGGAAGAAGGAATCTTCTGGTCCTTAAACAACAAGTCTTCTGTACGGCGATGGTAGACATTGGCCACCAGTTTGTAACGCCAGTCGAACAAGGTCAAGTCCACGCCCAAGTTATAAGAGGTAGAACGCTCCCATTTCAAGTTCGTCAGTTGCAACGAAGAGGGCTTGATAGCGGGCAAATCAATATAATTCGAACCGTAACTGTTATAGCGGCTTAAATATAAATACTCATAATCCGGCCGGTTACCCGTCACACCCCAACCCAAGCGTAAGGCGAACTCAGACATCCAGTTGTCGGCAAAGTCCATGAACTTCTCTTCAGAAATAAGCCACTTTCCGGAAACAGCCGGGAAAAATCCCCACCGGTTGCCGGGGCCGAAGCGGGAACTGCCATCCCAACGGGCGGTCAAGTCCAGAATATAACGGTCCAACAGGAAATAATGCCCGCGGAACAGAAACGCCATATTGCGCCCTTCGCTCTTCCCACTGTTAAACGTAGTCAAATGTCCCTCGGAAGTCACATCCGTCCCCACAGTAGAGGCCAAACCATACCGCTCGAACTCCTGATATTGAGAGTTTGATATATCCATCTGCCAACCGGCATACAGCATCAAAGACTGCCGCTCCCCGAGGTCCGGTTGCCAAGTGATATTATGGTCTGTATAAATGGATACGGCCTCAGACTCTTTGCTGTAAGACTTGTTCACGCTTCCGTCATTCCAATTCTTGGATGTGGTTTCACGTGGCAGGAACTTCGTATCCTTCACGTTCTCCGAGTCGAACTTGACATAACCGGCATAACGCAACTTGGCGGTTTCCGCCGGATCCAGGAAGTCATACTGTAAACGCAATGTCGGCATAATACGCATGTTCGTCTGTTGGTACGAAGCCAAGTATGCCATCGCTACAGGGTTCTTTAAGTTCTTCTGGTCGTCATTCAACTGCGAGTTTTGTGCGATATTGAAATACACATCCGTATTGTTCCCATTCTTGTCTTGCCGGAAGACAGAAGCGTTCGGCATCTTCTTACGGGCGATGTCCAACAAGTTTCCACCCTCCTCATTGTTCTTGTCATTATCCGTATAAGTGATGGCAAATTCCGTAAAGAACTTCAAACGGGAGGACACGGCATACTCCAAGTTCATCCGGTTGGAAAAACGGTGCAGCTCCTGCCCGATGATGGTACCCGTCTGCTTATAGTATCCGAAAGAAGCCCTGAACTTCGCCTTTTCACCTCCTCCGCTGACCGAAAGGTTATGGTCGTGCGTAAACCCGTATTTGGAAACTTCATCCACCCAATCCGTATTATTGTTGAAGTTCTCGAAGTCCTGGGCTGTTCCGTATGCATCCACAAACTGCGCCTTGTCGTAACTATATTCCGGGATATTGCAATCTTCCTGGTTCCGGTTGAAGTAAGCCTGCTTCATCAACATCGTATAGTCGTCGCCATTCAACAATTTAGTGCCTTCAGGCTGCTCCGACCCGGAGAAACGATAAGAATAACTCACCCGTGTAGGCCCCGTCACACCCTTCTTCGTCGTAATATCAATCACACCATTGGCTCCGCGAGAGCCCCAAATAGCCGCTGCCGCACCGTCTTTCAACACCGTAATCTCTTCTATATCGTCCGGACTGATACACAGCAATGAAGCAAATTGTTCCTGGTCGGCCGAAGCGAAATCGAAAGAAGCGTCGATATTGCTTTCAAACGGAATGCCATTCAACAGAATCAAAGGTTGCGAATTGGAATTGATAGAAGTGATACCTCGGATACGCATCACGGAACCACTGCCCAAGTCTCCCGAGTTCGCCACGATGTCCAGTCCGGCAATACGCCCCTGCAAGGCATCGTCGATGGAAGCCACAGACACCCCTTCTATAGCTTTCGTATTAAACTTCTGCATGGCTCCGGAATATTCTCGTTCCGGTATGGCCAAGCCGCCTCCTCCCACGAGTTTGGAGGCTTTTACAGTAACCTCCTTCATGACATTCTGGGATTCCAGTTTCACATCGAATTTGCGTTTGTTCCCTATGGGCACAGTCAATTTCTTATACCCGACAAAAGAAAAATTCAAGGAGTTGTTGGGATTCTTGATTTTCAAAGAGAAGTTTCCGTTGAAGTCAGTCAAAGCCGAAGAATAAATACGGCCATTCTTGTCTTGTTCTATCACGGTCGCCCCGATAAACCCCTCGGGTTCGTCTTCTGCATATACCTTTCCGGTCACTATCACACCTCCATTTTGGGCAAACAGTCCATTGTGACAGAAAAGCAATGCAAACCACAATAATATAGCATATACCTTATTCATAATCTTTTATTTAAAGTCTATTTTTGATAATTAATCGCATGGTCCACCAAATGCAATACGGCTTTTGAAGAAGACAAGATTTGAGTGGCCAACGTATAGTCGTTGTTGTTCACGATATAGTCACGGGTCAATACATTATAATCCTCTTGATTCGATGTGATGACTTTGGCCTGCTGTGGGCCTCCGCTCCCGTTTTCCGGCTCAAAAGTGATACTGCTGCCGTCACTGCTCGCTTTGACATACACAAAGATTCCCTTATCATCCCGCGCGGCCGTCGGATAGGCCTTGTTCTGGTAAGAAACTCCGCTCACCGGCAACATGCCGTCTATAAAATGGAAGCGCAGGAAATTCAGCAAATAGCGTGTCCAATCTGCTTTCACATCCAAATCCGTTTGGGCACTGATTTCGTCCCACGTATGCAGGTCGGGGTCGTCACGGAAAGCCTCTTCCAAAGCTGTACGCGTAGGCACCAGCACAGTATAGCGGAAATTATTAAAGGAAGTCACTACCGGTCCTATGCCGGACATCTTGCTGTTCTCTCCCTCGGAAGTCTCAAAAATCGGTTCTATATCTTTATAGTCTTCGTTATCGGCCAGGGACAAAAAGACATCGTCATTCCCGACCAACAAATCAAAAAATGCGCGATAATCTTCATTGGCACTCATCGTATAATAGACCGACTTGAAAGGATCCTGCAATATCCGGTCTATAAAGAATGTACGGCCATTGTCCATCTCATAGCGTGCCTTTCTATTGTCCTTCTCTAAAGTAACAACCTCAGCTTCAGGCAATCCCATTTCCCGGTCACCTCCTCCTTGGACTTTCACCTGTTCGCCCGTTCCGGAAACCGCAAGCACGGAGCCGCCCTTTGTCAGCACATACGGCAAAGTACCCTCATCGATGAAACCGGAAAGAGGTTCATCTTCATTATCGGCCACCACGATATGCATGTCCAATATGTCTTGCAAGCGGTTGGCGACCTCTTCGGCCCCTTCCGTATCCAAAGCATCCGCCCCGACCGTCCGCAAAAGCGCGCCTTTCGAGCCGTCTTCGTTCGTATCATATACGTCTGCAACCACTTTTCCCATCTTCACATAAAAAGACCAGATTTCCCGCTTGTCAACTCCTTCATTCGCCCAAAGTGCCCATGTGATGGGATCCCGGTAATTCGCCATGGCATCGTCTGTCGGGACAAGCAAGTTATATTGGTTATCCATAGAACGCAGGTAAAGGTGGTATTTCAGGTTGTTCACGTCATCCATATCATCGTTTTTAATGGCCGCAGACATGGTGGTTGTCGTGTCGGCCGTCAACACCGGACCGTATACGGCCTGATAATCCACGGGCGGATAGACTTTGTCCGTCATATACACGATACCGTTGCATGCGATGTATGCCTTTTGTACATCCTCCTCCTTTACAGACATCTCAAAACCGGCATTATCCGTCATGATATCCCAATTATGAGGCAAAGAAGTCAAGAAAGACAAACAGCTGATGGTTTTGTCAGGAAGACCGAAATCAACATTCGTAGGCACCTCGTCCCAGTCTCCGTAAGAATCCCGTAAGAACTGTCCGCGCGACGACTCCCAATAATCTTCCATGGCCGCATCGGAAGGGACGAACATGACTCCCATGTCCGTATTCCCGCCATAAACATTATTCGACGGATCGAAAGCCAACGTCCCGTAGCCCATAATATCCACTTTTTCATCCGGGTCGGAAGAAAAATCTGTTTGGTTAAAATAACGCTTTACAAACACGGAATCCTCGATACTCCCCCGCCCCGTAATAAGCTTTCACGGCACGTCCACACTCCCGTCATAATACGGATAAGCAAACTTTTCCATCAGGCCGGCAAAAGTGTTCATCTCCGCCGTCGAATTGATAACTTCCGACATATTGGGAGCGGGGAGCCACTACGTCGTCCGTAATATGCAAATACCCGTTCTTGCAGGTCACGTCCTTCCGATTGGACTCCACATGAGCATCATTCACATAAAATCCCTGAGTATCATAGGGCTTGTCCGTCTCTCCTTTCATGATTACCGCCCAATCGGCTTCTGTCAGGCCGGAAGTCGAAAAGAATTCCGGTGTCCAATATAATACCATTTTAGAACCGTTGTCAGACCAAATAAGCCCCCTTGCGCTCGCGAAAACGGTTCCAAAAAGCAGTCTTCGGCAACGCGGCCGGCTTCACAAAAGAAATACTGTCTAAATAAGAAGCAGACGTTGCACGCCTTAAAGCGATGCCTTCCCCAATCCCCTGGTCGTTTGAAGAAACATTGGCCAGCATGTGACTCAAGTAAGTCATATTCAGCATAGAGGAATTAAATAAATAACGCTTTTCCGAAGCGGACATATTGTGAATCAGTGTCGGCCCGTCGCCTGTAAGTCCCTTTGAAAGGAAGTAACGGGAAAAGGCCTCGTCATTAGCCGGAAACATGGTCTTACTCCCCGTAAGCCTCAAGGTCTCCTTATATCCTAAATCGTTCACTAACGCCAAATAGCAGTCAAACTGTCCGCTCGACTCCAAATATTCATAAATATTGGCACCCAACCAACTCGGTTCCTCATTATCATAAATATAGTCATCCTTGCATGAATTCAACAAAGGAAAGCCTAACACGATGTATAGGCACCACCTCACGACCTGCTTTACATTTCTTTCCGCATGCATCTGTTTAGTATTAGAGATTTATACTTTTTAATATTTCACACCGCCTACTTTTCTTCATTTCGGCAATACAAATTTAGCGGATATTTGGTCATCTGGAAATAGAAAGTTGCATCAAAATTTAAAAAATACAGTTCATAGCAACAACAATCACCCGTATTGGCCCCGTCATAACGCAAATAATACCGTATGAGCATTAAATGTTTCTCTTTTAGTTCTCATGAGTGTGTCATTTACACTTTGCAACAAAAGAGACGAAATCGTTTAACTCTTTTAACGATTCCTTTTCTTTTCATTTTCTTCCGCTCCGGCAAAAACGCACGCCGTCTCCTTATAATCCGCCAGGAAACGCCGGCCATCCACTTTTGATAAAAGCAGAATGGCGGCACTCAAACTTACCCGCCTCCGCGAGGAAAGCAAGCTGTTCGTTTACCGAACGCCCCAGTCCATTTATATCATAACGTCGGATTTTCCGGATTTGGGCAGACAAAAAGAAAGGTAAATTCGATTTATTTACAGCAAGAGAAGCCCGCTATGGAAGCGTTCCACGCATTTTTCAGCATGTTTTAAAATACATATTTTAGGTATTTCAGCCTGTTTTTCCACCGTTTTTAAGTCCAAACGCGTTTCAATCTCAGCCGAACGAAAAATCGTTTGGCTGAAGAAACACTTTTTTTCTCCGCACATCATTCCGGCAACCTCTGTACATCGGCTGAAAACGGCCTGAAAACGGGAAACGAACGTATCCTCTCGGGACGTTTTTTCTCTATTTGGAACGTTTTCCCCAACAAAAACAAAATATCAGATTGACGGGAAAACATCGTCGTACGCTTGCACTTCAACCGTCCGCATACAGTAAGACCTACCTTCCGAGAGACTTCGTGACAGGTCAAATCCGCATATCGCTGACAATACGTTTCTGCCTCCCTGCACGAGAATCGCATATTTCCGGAAACCTCCGGAAGAGGGGACGAATACCGAAATCTCGCGCACTGGACATTGACATTCTGACAAAATGAAAATCCGGTCCTTATGCCCCTGAAAGGACATAAGAACCGGACTTTTATAAAAAAACGCTTTTAAGACCGTTCTACTTCGTCTTCGGCAAAGCCTCCTCCACGACTTTGGCCACTTGCCGGGCCAAGGCATCGAATCCAGCCTCTACAGGATGCGTGCCGTCTCCCCCGACATAATATTCGGGATGGTCTGCCACAACGCCCCACAAGTCGTTGACCTCGATACCCTGCGACTTCACATATTCCGTCGCGATGGCATTACGGGCCTTCATACGTTCCGTGATTGGAGCAAAGTCCTTCATCCCTTCACCTTGCCGTACCGGCGTAATCGTGGCCCAAATCAGTTTGGCATCAGGCGCGTACTTCCTGATCAACGCCACATACTCTGGAAAGGCCTCCGCATACTCTTCCTCCGTATAATCGAAGCCATGCAAACCGTTGTTGAAATGAATCACGTCGAAATGATTGTGCTTCAGTATGGCCGCCACTTCATCGAGCAAGGCCGGGTCGCCCACACTCTTCGAACCGGAAAGCCGCCCTACGTAGGCTTTGCCTTCCAACAACTTTTCGACTTTGGGGTGATACCCTCTCGTGATGGAATTGCCGAGCAACAGGACGTGAGGCTTGCCCGTCTGGTTGGCCCCCGTCAACCAGACATCGGACCATTCGATGTATTCGCGGGCAATATGTTCCTGTGCCCCGGCGGGAGCACAGAAACCTATAAGCCGAATAGAGCGGCCGAGCAAAGTACTTTTCTCATGACGTCCCTATTTTTTTAAGAAACGGTATATCTTGGCGTCTTTTCCGGGTACGGTGTAAGAAAGGCCGTCCTTGCCGACCTTCACGTCGTCTCCGCTCCACAATTCCTTGACCGAAGAGAAAGAAGACGGGGAAAGCCCCAAACGCTCCAAAGCCACCTTACCGGCAATCTGGTTGTCTTTATAATTCACAACAGACACATACAAATACTTTTCCGTATCCAAGACGAAACAGTTCTCCGCTCCGTCGCCCTTGTCGTTGTACTCACGATAGCCATACACCGGACGGGCCGAACGTCCGAAATCCGCCATTTCGTTTACGTCCTTGTTCATCAAAATCTTTTGGGCGCGTTCGCGGGAAAGTTTGGCATCCCCACGTCCGGACTTGTCCTCCAAGCTGTAATTGTCCGACACCAATACCATCCCCGACACGGCACCATTGGTGATACGGGCACGGTTCTCGCCTTCCGTTTCCTTATCGGCATCGTTTCCTACCAACACGAGATGGTCCGGGTCGTTATACTGGTAGAACTCATTCGTCCACCAACCGCCCGACACGGCGTTCAGGCTGTATTCCGACTGTCCGATCTTGCCCCAAGTGTCGCAAGCGATACGGCGTGAGTTCCCGTACTGATAAGGGAATATCGGAGCGATGGAAAGGGCGATGAACATCGGTTCGCCTTTGTCCACTTCGCTGATGAAGTGGGAGAAACCTTCGTTATAAGCCTCCACGGCCGTAGTCACATCCTTATTATAATAGGAGTCGGCCTGCACCATGCCGTTGCTGGTAAAGTCCACTTTCAAGTATTCAAATCCCTCTTTTTTCTTGTTCTGCACTTCACGGCTGATAAATTCTTTCGTTCCGGGATGCGTGGGGTCGAGGCAATACGCACCGTCCAGCTTGGCCGGTTTGCCGTTCACCTTGATCACACATTCATACCCCGTATATTGGCTGCCTTCGCAAATCTTCTGATACAACATTGCCTCGTTCCACCACAGACAGAAAGGCGTGACGTACGAGCCAGGCACCTGACCGTTCTTCTTCGCCACTTCCGTGAACTTGGTGCGTTGCTCGCTGTTCATGCCGTCCCAAGCATCGATACTCATGATGTTGATGCCTTGGCTGTTGCAAAATCCGTTCGGTTTCAATGTCTCCTTGAAGTATTCGGAAACAGCCACGTCCACGTCATAGCCATTCCGGTCCGACATCACACCCCAGCTCTGCCAGCCAAAGGGTGTACCACGCTTCCATGTCTTACGCATGGGTTGCACCAAAGTATTGGCCCGAGCATACTCCTCCATTCCATTACGCCAATCGGCAAAAGCTCCGATGAACATCAATGCCGAACGCACCTCCGGTCCCCTCACCTTCCCGTGCGGCAGCTCGTCGCGCGTTTCTTGGTTCGACACACCGGAGAACACCTTCAACGCTTCCACGCGACTGTCGCCCGAAGCTTTCACCTCCACCGCACTCTTCCAGCGGTTATGCTCCACCGAACCCAGCACGATGCCCTGGCGGCTCTCTCCTGCGTAAAGCGCGGAAACCTCGTAAGAGGTCATATCGCCCGTCAAACGGTTCTTATGGTAACGTACGAAACCGTCATTGTCGAAAGGCACTTTCAACATGCGGTTCGTCTGCGCCGGAGCGTACAGGTCGTAGGGCGTAGCCACCGCTACGGGCGCAAGGTAGTTGGAACGAAGGGAAGCATCCCCCTTCAATACGACATCCGTCAACACGTAATCCCGTCCCTCATATACGTAAAACTCTTGCGTAAGGGTCACGTCGTCGCCACTGGCAGGCGATGAGAAGACAAACGTATGGCACGTCCCCCTTTCCAAAGGCGTCGTTCACCGTCCGCTTCTGGTAGTCGGCCTCCGCACACGAAGCCGAACTGATACGGAAACCGTCCTTACCATGGATGTCGTACGTAGCCTCCGGCACCGACCCCATGAATACGGGCCGGTAAGCCTTCCCGCCGTTATACTCCACATTGAATTGTTTTCCATTCTCTACGTACGTGATGCGCAAATCGCCCGCCTTGATGACCACATCTTCCGCCATAGCCGCCACAGCCGGGAACAGGCATGCGCACCACATTGTGCAAATCACTCCTTTCTTACTCATTTTCATATAATTATATCACAATCTTTTAATATACCAAAGTTTTGCAGACTTCTTTCGTTCCATCAGCATAGTGAATCCTCACCAGAGCCATACCGTTGAAATGTGGCAAGTCCAATTCCACTTGGGTACGACCTGACAAGTCCCTCGTACCGTTCAGACGTCCCTGCATATCATAGACCTCTATGCGATTCATATCTTTACCGGAATAAACCATCAAACGCTTTCCTCCGAGGGGTACGACTTTCGTTCGAGCCATTGCTTCATTTTCCATGTCTTTCACTCCACTGCCTCCCGTTTTCTTAAAGCGGTACACACGTACATCCTTCTCTGGAACACTATACGGTAAGCTCCCGTCTACTTTTACTAATTCATTCGTCCAAAGCTCACGCACTTCGGAAAAAGCATCGGAAGAAATATCCAGCAACTCCAATGGTATACTACCCGAAAGCTCATTTTCCTGATAATTAAACGCCGCTACGTACAGATATTTATCGTTATCGAACATGAAGAAGTTTTCCGCTCCGTCGTAATTTCCATTATATTCCTTATAACCATATACAGGTTTGAAAGAACGTCCCATATCCGCCATCTCGTTAATGTCTTTATTCATCATGACCGTCTGCGCCACTTCTCGCGACCGTTCTGCCCAACCTCGACCAGAACGGTCATTCAAACTGAAATTATCAGCCACAAGCAACATGCCCGTCACAGCCCCGGTAGTGAAACGCGCACGGTTTTCACCAATCGTATTGTTCAACTGGTCACCAGTCCCTATAAGCACCAAATGGTCTGGGTCATTGTATTGGAAAAGACGATCGGTCCACCATCCGCCGGATATGGCATTCATACAATATTCCGAATGGCCGATAGACCCCCACGTGTCACAAGCGACACGCCTTGAATTAGCATACTGATAAGGGAAAAGCGGCGCGATAGAAAAGGCAGCAAACATTGCATATTTATCCATCTGACGCCGAATGTAGTCCATACCCTCGTTATAAGCCGCCACCGCTGTAGTTACTTCGGGATTATAATAAGAGTCTGCCTGTACAATACCACAGTTCACGAAGTCCATTTTCACGTATTTAAAACCGTATGTGGCCTGCGTACGCAAGAAATTTGCCATAGCACTCTTCGTATATGGATGTGTGGGGTCCATACAATAAGCACCATCATACCAAATGGGTTTACCATCCGCTTTGAGTACAACATCCCAGCGCGTCCACTTTGTCCCGTCGGCAGCTTGCCCTAAGATATCGTCCCAGTTAGGATTCTCTCCGCTCCACATGGAGAAAGGCGTACTGTAACAACCCACCACTTGGTTCTTCTCCTTGCATTGGTTTATAAAGTTCAAATGTTCAGTATTGCTCATGCCGTCCCCTGCGTCAAGGCTGAATACGATATTCCCTTGATTATTGCAAAAGCCGCCTGGAACCAGCACTTCATGATAATAATCTGAAATCTCCACATCGGTAGCGTATGAGTTTTTCTCGGCCAATACTCCCCAACTCTGCCAACCGAAAGGCGTGCCAAGCGTCCAGCTTTCCGTACGCGGTGCCACAAGATTGTTGGCATCTGCAAATGTCTCCATCCCTGTACGCCAATCATCGAAATAGCCAATCAGCATACGGGCAGAAGTAATCACCGGCCCGTTCACCTTACCATGAGGAATAACATCACGCGTTTCTGAAGTTGACGCGCCAGAATATACATGAAGTTCATTCACAGCCCCGTTATTCGACAAGTTGGCACTGACGGCACTTTTCCACAAATTATGGTCCACTGAGCCCAACACCAAACCTTCCCGACTGCTTCCTTCATACAGAACCGACACCTCGTATGAAGTGACTTCTCCACTCATCTTATATTTTCCATAACGTCCGAAACCGTCATTATCAAACGGCACTTTCAGCATCCGGTTTCCGTCATTGGACATATAAAGCGTATAAGCCGTTCCGACCGAGATCGGAGCCAAATAATTGCTTCGGATAGCAGCATCCCCTTCCAAGGAAAGGTCTGTCAACATATAGTCCTGTCCGGAATAGAATATAAAAACGTTG
>ENA-OQDM01000700-OQDM01000700.1-human-gut-metagenome-genome-assembly--contig:-NODE-700-length-17665-cov-2.874102_pt1 | contig 17665 bp, 19 predicted proteins | sample MGYA00242772_ERZ504605 | MGnify/ENA primary metagenome ERZ504605 (study PRJEB26092, sample SAMD00036348) | human gut metagenome | host: Homo sapiens | study: EMG produced TPA metagenomics assembly of... | reverse complement strand
AAAACTATGGGATTATGTAAACTGGTATAATCATCACCGCATACATTCTTCCTTAGGGTATCAAACGCCTGTACAATATCGGAAAAATAACCTAAAAAAATTTGTCTGAAAAAGTGTTGACAATCCACTCCACCCGCAGGCTCATTGACACCTCGGACGAGAAATTCCAGAACAGTCCCGGACTGCAACAGTGGGCGGCAATCGAGAATCTGAAAATCGCCGCACAAAGCTATAATGAAGCTGGTTCTCTCTCCGATTTGGAGCATAAGATTACTGTAAAAACCGAAGCGGGCAAGTCCGCCAAACAGAGCGTTGTGGAACTGGAACATCGCATGAAAGACCTTGCTGAAATCATCAAATATGCCGAGCAGTATAAAGAAAACCGCTCCTACCATATCGCCTACAAAAAGTCAAAAAATCCTGACGCATATTTCCGCAGATATGAGAGCCAGATCATCCTCTATGGTGGCGCAAGGCGTATGCTGGAGCAGGCAGGCATAAACTTAAAGGGCTTGAATGTCGATAAACTGAAAGCAGAGTATCAGGAACTGATGAAGCAGAAAAGTGAGCTGACTTCCACCTATAAGGATTGCGAAAAGGAAGTGCGTGAGCTGAAACGGAAACAGGAAAATCTCAATCAGTATCTTAGGAAAAATATGCCTACTACTCAAGACATAAAGAACAGGCAACAATCTCTATAAATTTGGTAGTATGTTAACCCATTTTATAGTATAATCAATTCACTACTTAACAAAGGAGCAATCTATTCATATGCTTACATTCATAGACGAAAGTGGATACCCTCGCCCTACAGATTCAACCAAGAATCCTATCCTGCTTGGTGTCTGTATCCATGAAAATGATATTAAACCGATCACAAATCAGATATACAAATTAAAAGATTCCATTTACGGAAAACAGGACGAAATAAAGTCTACAAAACTAATTCGTGAAGCAACTATTACTAAGAACCGTACAAATAATAAAGCGTATGTTGAAGGCATGGTGGACATCATTACCTCTTATGACGCTGCTATTTTGCATAATTATGGACAAGCCAGATGAACCAATTATTGTTCCGGAGCATCATCTTCCAAAGCAGTATTACCTTCTTTTAAAAAAGGTTGAGTTTTACTGTAATCATCATCACTATGGCAAAGCTATGATGATATTTGATGAGGTGCATGAGGATGCTGACCGAAAAATTGCTGAGGCAATTACAGGTTTTCTTTTCAAAACGAAGTTTGGGCGTTCTTTCCATCACATATTAGAAATGCCTTTGTTTGTCAGCTCTGCTGTAACTCCTGCAGTACAGTTCGCCGATATATTTGCTGGTATCGTGAGACATTATTACGAAAATGAGCTTGACCAAAAAGAACCAGGAACAGAATTTCAGGAATGGCTTGTAGAGCTTTTCACCAAACTACATTATCTTACGGAAAATAACTTCATCCCCAAATCACATTATCTAGAATATGGCTTTCAGAAAATGGGCAAAAACTTCTCCTATCCTGTAGGCGAGAAATTTACTACTTCTGATAATGATGAAAGCCTTCTAAGTGAAGAATTTTCTAATGATTTATCTGAATAATTTTTTGTTTGACTTCATACAAATATGGTGTATAATATTACTAGAGTCATATGTTGTTCCGTCCTGGAGCTGCGTAGGACTCGTAATATTAACAAAAGTGTCGCACTTGCAGTTTAGCAGGTGCGATTTTTTACACAAAGAAAAGACAGTAGGAGAGCCTACTGTCTTTTAGCCTCGAGAGTTCTATATACACTAACATTTCTCTTCGAGAATATTCTCTTGTAATAAATACTTTTCTCCTTCCAATTTAAAAAATACAAATTTCTTATAATCTTCTGGATAAGTATCAATGCCAGTTGTTAAAATGATTTGAAACGGACATTTGTTTTCATAATTATATTTATCTGCCTCTGTCAGTAATGCAATATTCTTTATTAAATTATCTTTGTCTATTCCCTCCTTGTTAGGTGTATCAATCATCAGAAAGCGAGGAAAATTTATGTCATTCTTCAAACTCTCAATTAATAGTGTTAAGAAATACATTAATCGTTTGGGAACTGACGCACTACGTTCACGATATTGCCCCATATTAATATGTGGCAAATAGTCTTCTCCTATATACGCAGAATAACACTGTCCGTCAGCACGTTGCATTAAATCTGAATATATTTCATCAAAATCTTTTTTCTTATTCAGCATATCTTCCTTAGCACTATTAAGAAACACATCTACTTTTATCTTCAATGATTCAACCTGATTTCTTAAACTTGTCACCTCTGAAACGAGTGTGTCACGTTTCTTTGCTAATTCTTCTGCTTGTTGTAATTCTGAGATTCTTGCATTTAGTTCTCGCTCGCGTTCGTCTAATTGCCTTACATATGCTGAATTGTAATTTGAAGTAACATCCTTTGATAAATCAGCAATATATTTTTTTATTCTTTCAATTTCTTTTTCATCCTTTTCAATATTAGAATGAATATTTTTCATTCTTCCATTCTTTCGCTCTAATAAATCATTCATAGATTGAATAGATTTTTTTCTAACTTTCAATATATCTAAATACTCCTCATCTGTATAGAAAATTTTCATACTGTTCTTCTAAAATATCACTTCCACAGATACACTTTCCTTTTTTTCTCTCTACTTCTCTCAAACAGTAAGGACACGTATTTGGAGTAAATAACTTTAACTTCTTATTGACCAACCGTATCTTTTCTATTTCTGCCAATTCTTTTTCTGCTTCATCAATTAAATATACTATTTTATCAATAGATTGATTTGTCAATACTTTTGCTTTTTCCCAATAATCTTGATCTCTTTGTATAGAAATAAGTAATGCTTTCTGTTGATTGATTAATTGCCAAACCTCATCAGCATTACTTTCTTCATTCATAACGAGATTGCGCTCAAGTTGCACTTTTTCAACCATTTCATGATTTTCTGCTATCATTTTTTTAATATGTACAACATTTTCCAAATCATAATCTAAAATTTCTCCTAAAAAATCATCATAACTATTCATAACAGCCTGAGCTTTTTCAAATTCTTTTAACTTTAACTTATATTGTCCTAATGTATAATAGTAATCATTATAGGTCTTTCCAAGCAATACTTCAAAAATTGCTTTTCTAATCTCTAAAGAATCAGATAAAAAATTGGAATTATCCGCTTCTTTATATATTTTATCTACCTCTGTTGCTTGATCATGATAAATTAATCGTAATAAATCGGTAAAATTTAATTTGAAATTTTTTGTTCCTTGGACAATGTCAAAAACATCAATATCTAATTTACTTAATATCCAGTCAGAAAAAACAATTGTAGACTCATCACTTTGTTTTCTATACACACATGTTTGAATCACTTCTTCATCTTCCCCTACAATAAATATTAAGTTATCACCTATATATCTAGTCAATCATATTCTTTACCATTAATTTCAATTAACAGTTCTACGTAATTATTTTTATCATTGCATATTTCATTATGCTTGTTACTTACGTTATCATCATGTTTATTAAAAGATTGTACCCTTCCTCCAAAACCATAATAAATTAAATTCATAAATGTGCTTTTACCATGCCCATTTACTCCCTCCATTATCACTAATCCATCATTCAGATAGGGTGACTCAAAACTATATTTTTCTCCACTATAGACAACTCTTCTAACAGCTAATCTTCCCATTTTGTCACCTCATTATATCCGAATACTTTTTCTTGCAACGTACTTAGTTTTAAACTTCTAATTCTTGGCAATAATTTTTTTATAGTCAAGCATCGACTAATATCTTCTTCTAATAGACCCGTTTCTATTAAACTTCTAAGTTTATCATTTATTTTTAAAAGAATATCAATATTACTATTCTTTGGGTTTTTCCTCATTTCTATCATATCTTGCTTTTCCAAGAAAAATAAAACTCTCTTTATTACGGATACATTTAGCTTGGAATCACAAAAAATTTTAATTGATTTCTCATTATCAAAGATATTATCCTCTTTTTGATTTATTAATTTTTCTAAAAACTCTGTATTTTCTTGACTTTTCACAAACTCAAATATTATTCCTAATTTTCTATAATCTTCAAATGGCTTTATATCACAATCTAATGCCTTTAAAATAGAAAGAAGTTTAATAGTGATAAAATAGTAATCCTCTTCAAGAATAAACATCATTCTCTTTTTACTATTCATCTACTTTCCTCCCTTCATCAAAAGCCAAATAACATTCTTGAAACAACAAAATAATCGTTTTTCTAACCATATCTTGATCTTCAAAAGGCATACTATATGTTTTTGCCTTATCTTGAATAACTTTTTCCGCTTCGAGCGTAAGATTTTCAAGAAATTGTTCTATTTCAAATTGTGTTAAAGTACCATTATGCTCCTTTAAAAATCTACTTATAAGTTTTCTACAAGTTTTATACACTCTGTAATTATAAGCTTTTACCTGTCTGTGATTCTGATGATGGCTTTGTTCATAAGCTCCATCAATATATTCATCTACTAATTCCTCTAATGAATCTTTTTCATATTCAGCGCATACACTCAAAAACTTTTCACCTATATTTCTCACATCACTACATTCAATTTCATCCCATTTTTCATGCATTGGATCTAGCTTTTCTTCCACCCTTGCTTCTTGTGCAAATTCTAAAAATAAAATTTTAACCTCTGATACATGCACGATACTATGCAAGAAATCTTTTTCAAATTTCCGAGACTCTATCATATCCAAAATTTTAGCTGTAATTACCTCTGCATACTTTTTATTCACATCAAAATGCACACATAATTGTTCAACTAAATTATCAATACTTTTTCTTACCGCTATTTCATCTGCTTCACCAAAATTCCATTCAATCAATCCAAAAAATTTCTTCCACTTTTCAACAGTCATAGTGTCTAATATTTTTTGAATTTTTTCCATATCTTCTGGAGTCTTTACATGCTTACTATGTTGTTCTATATAATACGCCTTAAAAATAGGTAATACAAATGGAAACGCTTCATCATATCTTTTTTCACTTAATAACTGAAGCAATGGTTCATCTGGAAAAGTCACTTCTTTATCTTTAAAAACACCTGCTTTATTTTCTTTTTTAAATTTAACATTTGTGTAAAAAACAAACTGAATACTTTCAGACATTTCAACAGTTCCAAGCCAAGTATCAAAAAAATCCTCAACGAATTTTTTATCTCATGACTATTCATTGAAAAATCTACTGAATATGACTTATTCTGTTCTGCTGTATACTTTACAACTTCTCCTTGCCAATTTCCTTCTAAAACATCGTCAACATGTTCTATCATGCAATAAAGCGCTTTCTTTTCTTGTAAGACAGCTTTTAATAGCCGTTCTGCCGCACGAACTTTTTGAAGTCCTATTCCTTTAATACTCGCATCTGCATTTGTATTTATTTGATTCGATTGAAGTACCTCGCTAATCATTTTTACCACCTGTATGCACGCATAATTTGTAAACACAAAAATACACATTAAATATACCACAATATCACTAAAATAGGAAGCATTACTATAGAGTCTTCACCTTCAAGCAATACTTCCATTTTTAATTTTTCTTTACTCAATCACTTTCAACGAAACATCTTCAAATTCCTCATCAGTCATGTTTTGGAGCTTACCTAACACCTGCTCTCCAAGCTCCTCCATGTCGCTGTCCTTTATGTGCGGCATTACCTGTCTGATTTGCCCAATCATATCCGTCCTATCATGTGTCTCAAACACGCACATGAAATTGATTTCTTCTACTGTGAATTTACTCATCTTCTTACATCTCCCTCTGTGACTTTTTCTCGGTTTCCTTTTCCGGTGAAGTACGTTCCGCCTTATCCCTCTGCTCTATGACTGCCTTTTTCTCCGCCAGCTTCTCCTTAATGGAAATTCTACCTTTTGTCTGCTCCTTTTCCTTTTTCTCGGCTCCGTTGTTTAAGACATTATCAATCATGTTGTAATTCTGTTCTTCAAGCTCCTCAATCTTTGCAAGCGGCTTGTATTCTGCCAGCTTGTCAAGCAGCTTCTTTGCCCTTCTCGCTGTCTGAACCGCTTCGCTGTCATCAATTTTCCACACCCTCTCCGCAAATGTCCGTAACGCCCTCTCTGATGCCTTCTGAAATGACCGCATTGAGAAAGTCATTCAGATACCCGGTATTTCCATTTCTGATGTCCTCAGTGATGTTGGCAACCTGTGCTTCCCTGTCCTCAACCGTATCCTGATACTGATAGGTGTCATAATCATAGGAAAGCTGGTCTATCTGAGAAGCAAGGATAGCCGCCTGCCACTTTTCCAGTGAACCACGCACCTCAATGTCCGGTAACTTGTCAATCAGCTCCGCTATGACCTCGATTGCTTTCGGATCATCTGTTATATCCGGTACATAATCCAAGACCTCTAAGTCAATGACCTTGCCGGAGAGAATATCCATTTCCACATCCTCATAACGCTCGGTTCCCTCGGTATGTATGTTAATGCCGATGCTCGGAATCCCGTTCATGCGCTCCGGCGGTATGCTTTTCCACACAGCGATTGCTTCCTCCACGCTTGCGATATTCTCATGTAACTCTCCTAGACTGTGAAATTCGCCGCACTCTGCAACCGTTAAGGTAACGGTTTTCTCCGGTATGGCTTTCACCACAGACGCTTTCTGCATTGCCTGTTTCTCTGCAAGATAAGTTTCCACCTCTGGCAGATAAGTCTCCAGTGTTCCAGTCCGCCCCTCTGTGATTGGGTTAATATCCACCTTGATTCCCGCAATGTAAATGCTGTCCTCATGGAGCATATTGAACAAATCATCCTCCCTGGTCGAGCCGGTGTATTCCACCACCACATCCAAGTCCGAATTCTCCTGTTCCATGCCCCTGCAACGGCTTCCGGCTACCACTACATCCACGATTTTCGCATCCAGACCGTATTCATCAATCTGCGACTGCACATAAGCATACACTGTTTTTTCAATATCTTCCGCACTCTGTCCGTCCAGACTGTAAAACAGTTCTTCTGTCCTTGCCCGGAAATCTGCAACCACATCCGAATTATTTTCGATAATTTGTGCCTGCCGTGCTGCCAAATCTGCCTGTTCCACTTCCTCTGCTTTTTCGGAAAGTTTCTCAAAATTGACGATCTCTGCCTCCGAACCTGCATACACTTCTCCCTGTAAATACTCATCCCGGTAATACTGCTCGGTCACAGCTGAAAATCTCGGTTCTTTCAAATCTGCGATCACCATATCCATTGCACGCTGAATCGTAATATCCGGATTGTCATAAACGCCGCCATCCAGTAAATGATACTGCTCATTCAGAATGGAGTAATCGTATCCCTCATCACATTCATGCATGAGAATATAACGGTCTGCGATATGAACCGCAAGCTCCGTCTCTATCTCATTTTCCTTGCCCTCCAGTGTCAGCATGAACTTCGGCAGTTCTGTAAATCCAAACGAATCTACAAAGTGTGCGGTGTTTTCCCCGTTCTCATGTAATACCACAATATCACTGACCGACAGGGAATGTGCCTTGTAATCTGCCGGATGGTCAATATTGAACTTTGTATAGATTGCTTCCAGTGTTTCCGATTGCGTCTGTCCCTGCAATTCTGACAATTCGCCCAAATACACCAGTTTATAATTTTCCGGCAATACCGCATCAAAATTGTCTTTGGTTATTCCCATACGCTTCAGGCTTTCCGTTCCCTCAAAGCGAAACTTATCCAGTTCCGGATTATCCTTTAACTGGTAAATACCGTATTTATCGGTATTTCCATATAAAAGCTGTGCTTCCCTGTTGGAATCACTCTCTGTAAGTTCTTCCTGCATCATGAGAAGTTTCCGTTCATTCTGCCAGTCTCCTTTTTCTATTCCGCACATTCCATCATGCTCTAAAATCTGTTTTCTATCAGCTACAGTACTCTCGGAACCATCCGTATGCAAAAGATACACAGGCAAGTCATGGTCAAAAAGTTCCAATGCTCTCTCCTGCGTCAGCGGAAGCATTTCATTCCATGTATAGCCATAGTCCTGCATTTCAGATATTCCGACCATGCTATCCGGAAGTGCGTCGATTTCTGCCTGTGCATCAACCATTGCTAATGCAACATCCTGATTTCCATCCACTTCCTGTGCATAGATATGTTCTGCAAGCTCCCTTGTTTTCTCCACATTACTCAGCTTATAAGCATAATTTACAATCAGGTTTCTTTCATCATCGGAAAAGGCAGGCTGTCCATGCTCCAACCGGTTAATGATATGCTCTGCCTGTTGCATGACAGACAATTCCTCCGCATCCGTCAGACCTGCATCAAAATCGTATTTATAATCCCAAAAGTCCGTCATATTTCCATTTAATTCCTTAGCGCTGGACGCAAGTAACGTGATTTCCGCTCCCTGTTTTTCCATATATGAAAGGTAATTGCCATCCCATTCTTTTTCATCAAGAGAAGCCATATCTTTGAGCATTTTTCCGACATCATCCCTCAACATATTTGTGATTTTCAAAACCTCCCATTCGCTTTCAAAAATGGAAGCGAACTTAACAACCACATCATCGGCATTGATTGGCTCCATTGCCTTATCATAGACCGCCTTTCTCTCCTTCATATCAATCAGCTCATCTGTATCTGTGTTATAACGCACATCCAGATGATACTCTCCGTACTCTCTGGAATCCTGATTGCCGATTTCCGTTGTCCATGCACCCCTGCTTTCCAAATATGCCTGTATGCTCAACTTGTCATCGTCTGTCATTTCTGACAATGCCTGTATCAGTTCCGGTCTGTCCATGTCATATACATCAAGCAGACTGAATTCTGAAAGGTCAGTATTCTGTATGAGGAGAATACTTTCCTTTGTCTGTTCCTGTGATACTTCCCTGTTCCTTTGTAATTCCTGTAATTGTTCCTCTATCCCGGTAATCAACTCCGAAACTGTCCTCCGTATCGTATCCATGGAAGCTCTCAGTTCCTTGGTATCCCTGCCACTGCTCCATCCTGCAATATACTCAAAAGAATAATCAGAGGTATCTATACCAAAATGCTGACAAACGATGTATGCCACACTCTCGCTTCCACCTCTTTGGTATTGCGGTCTTTTTTCATCTGCTCATCCTGCTCCACTTCCTTGCTATGCAGCTTGGAGTGAGCCACCTCATGGATCATGGTCTTTAAGGTCTGGCTCTCGCTCATGTTTTCCTGCACCGCAATCCGCTTTGCTTCCCTGTCATAATAGCCTTTGGAATCTCCTGCAATCTCCTCAAGTTCAATCGGTACTGGTGAAATGGCTTCTACTGCACGAATCATATCCTGATACCCTTCCACATCTGAAAGAAGCTCCTTTGCCGCAAGTTCCGGTATCGGCTTTCCGTCTGTCTGTGACACATCAAAAACGGATACTGCCCGGAATGCCGGAATTGTTATCTCGACTTCCTCTTTCTGCGGATTTCCGTCCTTATCAAGCAACAACTCTTGTGTAACCGGATCAATCTTATCCCGTTCCTCTTTAATTTTATAAGGTGTAGGTGCAAGGATACGGATTGCCTTTTCCCCTTTATTTACATGACGCTCAAAATTCTTCTGCCAAGCCTTGTATCCGGCCACTAGCGTAGCGTCAGGCTTTTGCATCGCAATTAATAGCGTGTTATTAAAACTATAATTATGAAATTTTGACATCGTGCTAAGATAATTGCGGTAACTGTCACTGTTGAATAAATCCTGCAATCCTTGCTCCAGTTTATCCGTAAGCTCCTGCACACGTTGTTTTTCTGTATTATTTTCTGCCATAAATGCCTCCATTTTGTACGATAAAAGGCAGCCACTACTGACTGCCCTTACATCAACTGCTATAACATTTTTAATAATCCTGCTTTTATTCCCAACCCGAATAGTGCTGACAGGTTGGGAATAAAGTTGGGAATAAAACTTTTTTATAAAATCTGATCTTTCCCCTTTGCCTTATCCACTGCATCCCTTCCTGCAGGTGTCCCAGACACTCTTGCCTTCATTGCTGCGAGCCTTTCTTGCAATGAAGTCCGTTCTGCTGGTCGGTCTGACAGCTTATCATCCGTAACCGTTTTTCCAAGATTACTCTGCTTTGCTGGCATATCAGCAACCTCATCCTCTTTTTTATCCACCGATTTCACATCTTCATGTGTTTTTTCCGGTTCCGTGGCTTCGTCATCCATGCCAATCGCATCATCGCCCTTTTCATCCATGTTAAGCAAGGCATTAAGTTCTGCAAGACGTTCCAGTTTCTCGGAAAGCTCCGCTTCCTGCGGAAACGGCTTGTCTACTTCTGCTTTTGCTGTTTCAAGCTGATGTTCCACATTGGAAAGTTTCGTCTGTGCCTCTTCAAGCTGTGCCGGCATTGCTTCCAACGCATTGTTGATACGGGTGATATTGCCGAGCGGATCAGTGCCGACTTCCATCGGATGGCTCATGGCTCCTTTGACATTCATTACAAATTTATTGTTGAAAGAATCAAAGGTTACATTCAGCTTAAATCCAAGATATTCCCCTACATCCGCACTGGCATTGATGCCTTTGATTTCCTTACACATGGCTATGATCGCAGTTCCTGCTTCCTTTTTATCTGTATAAGGCTTTCCTCCCACCTGCATGAAAAATTGTTCCTTATCCTCCGGCTTATTTTTCGCATATTTTTCCATATCAGCGGTAAAACCTTCGATACGTTCCTTGAAAATAGCGATCTGATGCGGATAATGCTGTGTGATGTTATCCTCCAGCCTGTACTTCTGACTGGTATGGTTTGCCTTCATTAGTTTCAGCTTCGATACCTGAATATCGAGATCCATTTTTTCTTTTATGTAAGGATTACCTGTTGCAAGTGCCTTGACCTCTGCATAGGAAAGTGCCGCTTCATCCACATCCTCACAGCTTCGTACCGGAGATTTACTGGTCATAATCTGTCCGATGAATTTCTGCTTATTCTCAATGAGCTGCCATGAGTAACTGTCAAATGTACCTTCCGTAACATAACGAAATATCTTGACCTTATCATTCTGGTTGCCCTGTCGTAAGATTCTTCCCTCCTGCTGTTCAATATCAGTCGGTCATTTTTTGCGGACAGTTCAATACATGCCCTTCGGTTCCTCTCCCTACTCCTGCGTTTGCTCTCGTTTGATTTCTCCCTCCGTATCTTCTTGGCACAAGCAGGACAATACCTTGATGCACCAGAGCCCGGGACATATTCAACGCCGCACACCGTACAATTTTTAGCGGGCATTGCTGCCCACCGTTTTGTAGGTATGATATGTAATTCATCGACAAAGCCGATGAATTTATAGTAAATCTTGATTTCCTGCTTCACTGTTCCGTCTGCCATCTTCTCACGCTCCGAAACAAGTATCTTGTCTATGAGTGCGTTTATAACTGTTGCATCCAGTTCTTTTAAGCCTTGATAATTTCGGATAAGGGCGAGGAAGTCACGGATTCCCCGTGATTTCTCGTAGCTTTCATTAAGAGTTTCCGTCACCTCTTTCAGCCTTGCTTCAATTTCAAGCTGCTCTTTCTGGTATTTCCCCGACATCATCTCAAAATTCCGCTCGGTAATACGCTCCATGACCTTATCCTCGTAGAGAGAGGAAAACAGCCTGTCCAGTTCCGCAAGGCGTTTGTTCAGCTTCTTACGTTCTTTCTCTAATGCTTTCGCCCTGCTCTGGTCTGTTTCCGTGAGCCGCTTTTCTATGGCCCTGACCGCCTTTTCATCATTCACTGCCATATCCGCAAAACAGTTGATGTCGGCAAGAACGGCATTGAATAAATCCCTTGCTTCTATATTGTGGGCACTACACTCGCTTCTTCCGTTTCTTGCATAATTATTACATGAATACTGTACACAGTCGATAATCTCTGGGCGTTTCCTCCTGTGTACGTTCATTGCCCGCAGAGCACATCCGCAGTCCACACACTTGATAACGCCTGCAAAAATATTTACAAATCCTCCCTTGTTCTGTGGAAGCCTACGACTTGTAATAAGCTGTTGGACAATATCAAATTCCTCCTGCGTGACTATTCCCTCATGGGTATTGGGTATCACTTCCCATTCTTCGGGCAGCTTAGAGGGGCGTTTCTTGCTTTTCATATTGGCGGCAATCCGTTTGTAGCCTACAAGATTTCCCGCATATATCGGGCTTCTTAAAATGCTCCTCACGCTGTTCCCACTCCAAATATAGCGTTTGTCCTCGTTCCCCTCAAAATGACGTTCAAAGCCTGTTTCGCCACGCTCCGCCGCATAAGCGGCAGGGCGTAGGATATGCTGTTTATTAAGATGTCTGCAAATTTTGGCAACTCCATTCCCTTTTAATGCAAGGTCGAATATCTCTTTTACAACATGTGCCACTTTATCATCTATCAGCAGATGGTTGTGGTCGGCAGGGTCTTTGATATAGCCATAAGGGGCGGTAGTTCCCATGAATTTCCCCTGTTGAAACCTCGCCCGATATGCCGATTTTATCTTAACAGATATGTCAGCGGCATACATTTCGTTTAAAATGTTGCGGAAAGGCGTGATGTCCATAGCAGATTTATTCAAGGTATCTACGCCGTCATTGACCGCTATATACCTCACGTTATGCTCTGGGAAGAAAACTTCCAGATATAACCCACAATCAAGATAGTTTCTCCCCAGACGGGATAAATCTTTCGTAATCACGCAGTTTATCAGACCGCTTTCAATGTCTTTTATCATATTCTGGAAACTTGGTCTTTGGAAATTTGTACCAGAATAACCATCGTCCACATACGTTTTTGCTATGTGCCATCCCTGCTTTTTCACATAATCCGTGAGGATGGATTTCTGTGTCGCATGCTCGCACTCTCGTTATCCGTACCATCGTCTTTAGATAAGCGGCAATAAATGCCGACTAAATAGATTTTCTTTTCTTCTTTGATTCCTGCCATACTGTAAAACCTCCGTATCTGTCCTATCTGTTTTCATGTCCCATTGCGTACATTCTAAGCGGACAGCCCCTCATTGTCGAGGTGTCGCCCTCGGCAATCTTCTTCCGAATATCCTCGGAGATAATCGGGACAAACGCTTCTGTAACGGTCTGTGTGCCGACATATTCACGGCTGATTATCATCTGCACTGGTGCTTTTGGCACGATACGCTTTCTCTTTTTATCTGCTTTCTTATCCTCGCCCATACTTAAATCTTCCTTTCCAGACAGGGCAGGGAAGAGTTTGGAAATGTCCCCGCCCTGCCAATCAGATACCATTAATCCTCGCTGTTTAATTCTTTCTGTAATGCTTTAAGGAGTGCCGCCGCTTCATCAGCGTTCAGCGTGATTCCCTTGCCGCACTTTTCACGGTTCGGGGAAAAGCTGCGGATGTCATACTTCGGCTCTTTCCCATTCCATGAAATGAGATTGATTTCCTTTGTGTAGCCACTGTCGCCCGTAGACAATACTGCGATTTCCTTTACGATTTCATACTGGATTTCTCTCATTCTCCATACCTCAACTCTCTGTATTTACTTCCCGAAAAAAGAAGATTAGCGGCTGTCACGGTTGCGTTTCCTCTGCAACTCACGCTCCAAAAGTTTGATGATGGTTTCCTCCATCTGCTTCGGCGTTGTGTTCTTCGGAAAGTATTTTTTCAGCTTGCTTGTGTTGATTTTCAAGGTTTCTTTCTGGTTGCCCTTTTCCTCCGTCATAATCGCAAATATCGTATCCATGTCAAGCCGCCCGCTCTGGCTTAACTGTTTCATCCGCTGTGCCTGTGAGAGTGAGGGCGTTGCTTCTTCGCTCTCCATCGTGGCAAAGAGGTTTTCCTGCTCGTCTTTCTTCAAGAAGGACAGTTCCACCGCAGGCGTGAGGGCGATTTTCCCCTCGTCCACCATCTGCAAAATCGGCGGTATCAGTTCCGTCAGGCGGATAAAACGCTGCACGGTCATCCTGCCCACGCCGAAGCCCTGTGCCACCTTGTCGTCCGTCCGCAACTTCGTCACAACTTGTGACGAGGTTAAGTCTGTGCGGAAACCCTGCCGCTTCATGGCTTCGGATTTCATCTTGTAAGCAAACGCCCGCTCCGATGGCAGGATATTCTCACGCTGCAAATTGCTGTCTACAAGGGTGATGATGGCTCGGTCACGGTCTAAGGGCAGGACAAACGCAGGCACGGTATTTATCCCTGCAAGTTCAGAAGCACGGACACGCCGCTGTCCTGCAATCACTTCATAACCGTCCCCGTCCTCTTTCGGGCGTGTGATTATCGGCGTGACAATGCCAAATTCCTTGATGCTTTCCGCTAACTCTGACAGTGTTTCATCTTCTGCCACATGAAACGGATTGTCGGGGAACGGGTACAAGTCTTTGGTCTTTAACACCTTAAAATCCTGTTTCTTCATTCACATATCTACCTTTCTTTCGCTCTGCTTCTATGATTTTTCTGCAATTCTTCCAACACTTCGGGCGGTATTTTTGACAGCAGCCGCCCCATCTGCTCGTTGGTTCTCTGCAATTCAAATATCTTCTGATTCGCTTTCTGCACCTTTAGTTCCTGCTCGTACTTTTCATCACGCATACGCCCCGCATAGTCTGATTCCTGCCCAATTCTCTCTTTCAAACTGTCGATATACGCCTGCTGTTTCCCGATTTCCTTAGAGAATTTCTCCACGTCTGGCAGCCATGCAGAGAGTAAATCTAACGCTTTATCCCTTTTCTTCCCTGCGTTAAAGGCGTTGATGTCGGATAGGGCAGACACGATTTCTTCATACTGTTTATCAAGCCTGCCGCCTAATTTATAGAGCCATGTGGGGACGTGTTTCCGCTTGGTTTCCATTGAGGACTGCCCCCGTTCAAGCTGATTCCACCGTGAGGACATCCGCTCATGGTAGGCGGTCTGCCACTCGGATAATGATTTCTGGTTGCCTAAGATAGCTTTCGCTGACAGCTTATTGTCTGGCGTAATCGGCACAAAGCAGAGGTGCATATGGGGCGTTCTCTCGTCCATATGGACGACAGCGGAGAGGATATTCTGCTTTCCAACACGCTCCGAAATGAAGTCAAGAGCCGTCTGGAAATACGCTTTTTGTTCTTCGGGCGGTAACTGGTTCATAAATTCTGGTGAAGCTGTGATGAGCGTTTCCACCATCATCACGCTGTCTTTCCTTGTCCTGCACCCCGCTTCGGCTACCATGCGGTTAATCTCTTTCTTGTAGGTGTACTTTGGTGGTGCTATGAGATGGTAATTGTTTTTAGAGCGTTCCATATCTATATCTGGGTTGCTTTTGTAGGCTTCTTTCTTCCGCTCGTTGTGGCGTTCACAAGCCGCAACGCCGCCCGCTTTTCGTTTCTGGAAACGCAGGATTGCATAAGGCATAGGCGGATTCCTCCTTTCTTTCGGCGGGTGACCGTCCTTTGGGGTGACAGCGGTGACGGTGGTGACAGCAGTTTTGGGATACCCCCTGCCGACTGCCGCAACTGTCACCCTCACCCCCTGCATGACGGTCATGTCGATGATGACGGTGTTTTTGGGATACCCCCCTCGCAAGAGCCGTCACCGTCATGCCGCCATTCTTTTATCCGAAGCCGTAAGGCGTAGGATAGCAGGGCACAGCCCTGCCTTAAGGGAGTCCAGAGGGAACGTCTGGCACACGACTTTGCAGGGCAAAGTGTAGTGTGTTACACCCTGTAAACGCAGTCGGAAAAATCGGAATGATTTTTCTGACCGCAGGGGTGGTTTTACACGACCGAAAAGGGCGAGTAAATCTCACGCCTGCATTTTGCGTTTACGGGGTGTTCTCCCGTAGGGATGACAGCGGCAGGGTATCCTAAAATCACTGTCACCACCGTCACTGCTGTCACCCGCAGGCAGAGCCGCCAGCTTTACATGGCTTTAAGCGTCAATGACAGTAACAGGGGGGTATCCTAATATCGCTGTCACCACCATCACCGCTGTCACCCGCCCTCCTTGCAAGGGCAATCCGCCTGCCGTCTTTCCTGCGGCTGTACTGGTAGCAGATACGGTTCTCGCTTAAAAATGTGGTGCGGTATTCATTCAGCCATTTCGTAATCACCGTGGGTATGGTTTCCGTTTCCCCCATAGCGGCTAACAGTTCCGTTGCCGTGCCTATCCATTCTTCCTTATCCCTCATAAAATCCACCAACCGAAAAAGGACATCTGGTATCGTTTCTTTCGCAAGCTGCTCCTGCGTTTTCCGCTCCACAAGCTCCCAACGGCAATCACGGAAACGCAGCGTGTATTCCTGATAAGGCGTGTCCCTGCCCGTCACATACAGCTTGGCGGTGTCAGACGCACGTTTCTCCTTTTCCAGAACAAAGGTAGCGTCCGCACTCCCCGTTAATCCTGTCGTCCCAGACACCTTGTTGAACACGTCGCTGTCATTCTGCTTTCGGATGTGGTGTACGACAATGACCGCCAGAGAGTGCCTGTCGGCAAAGTCTTTGATGAGGGAGATGTCCCCATAGTCGCTTGCATAGGCATTGTCTTTTGAAGCTGTACGGACTTTCTGCAAGGTATCAATGACAATGAGCCTGCTGTCTGGGTAATCTTTCAGATAATCTTCAAGCTGCACGATAAGACCGTCTGACAGCTTGCAGCTTGCCACGGCAAAGTGGAGCCGCCCGCTTGCTTCGTCCGTCAAACGAAATAACCTGTCCTGTATGCGGCAGAACGTGTCCTCAAGGCAGAGGTAAAGCACATCGCCCTCCATTGTCGGCATATCCCATAAAGGGATTCCCTGCGACACGCATAAGCATAGCTTCAGCATGAGCCAGCTTTTGCCTATCTTCTGTGAGCCGCAGAACAGCGATAAGCCTGTCGGGATAAGGCTGTCCACCACAAAGGATGGTTTCTCAAGCGGTTCATAAAGGAGCGTTTCGGCGTTGACTGTCTGTAACTTCTGCATGGCTTTCCTCCTTTCGGGCGGTGTCTTTGTTTTCGTTGCACATAGGCGTTGACCTCCTTAAAAATAGATTTACTCCCACGGAAAAAAGTGAGAGTATGTAATGCCGCCAATCCCACACAAATAAAAAACAGATTTCTTTTTCGGGCGGTGTCGGTCACGGTTGGAGATATTTCTTCAATTTCCGCCTTTACTTTCTCCTTTGCAATCGCAACAGATTTCTGTATTGCCGAAGCGGTGCAATGCTCCATAGCGGCGATTTGGTAAAAATTGAACTCATACTCGTAGTAGAGCAGGAAACGCCGCCTTTGTATCTCTGGAAGGCTCCCAACCGCCTTATAGAGCGTTTCATTCCGTTCTTCCTCAACCATGCGTTCATCAAGGCTCTTAGGCACACGCAACGCCCGTCTGTAAAGGGTTTCGTCCCATACCTCGTTAAACTCCCTGTGCCGCTCGTCCCATTAGAAAAGATTCCTGTTCCTGCGCTCCATCTGCCGAAACTCCATAAAGAACTGTTCCGACACTTCCAACTCGTGGGATTTGCCCTGCCCGTCCTTAAAGCTGATAAAATACCTTGTGCCGCTTTCCGTGGATTCCTCCCGAAGCGTGTATGCCTTAACCCTGTATGCCATCCTGTTGTCCTCCTGCAAAAAATGAGTGAGGGGATTTCCATCCCTCACCCAGTAGCCCGCAGGATGGCAGGCTGTTTTAGAAGCTATAAAATTTTCCGCAGCTTC
>ENA-OQDM01000694-OQDM01000694.1-human-gut-metagenome-genome-assembly--contig:-NODE-694-length-17760-cov-1.039868_pt1 | contig 17760 bp, 22 predicted proteins | sample MGYA00242772_ERZ504605 | MGnify/ENA primary metagenome ERZ504605 (study PRJEB26092, sample SAMD00036348) | human gut metagenome | host: Homo sapiens | study: EMG produced TPA metagenomics assembly of... | reverse complement strand
TAAAGATTTGGCAAAAGTCACGCGGAATCTCCCAGAATGACATCCGCCTCTCCGCGCTCCACGCTCTCCAATGCACGGCCGTAATCCGGCGCGTTCTCCACCAAATTGAAATAATCCGTGGAGGCCACTTTCTCCACCAGACGGCGCGACAAGTCAGAATGGTCCAGGTCTACCACAGCCAGGTTGTTGTACTTGATTTCAAGATTGGCAGCCCACGGCATCAGAATCATCATCATGCAGGGAAACACCAAAATGAGCCGGGGAATGATGGGATTCCTCCGCATTTGCTTGAACTCCTTTTCTATTAAATATTTCAGTACCATAAGTTTTCCTTTTTTACGTCCGTATTATTCCAGCCGCTCCTTGAACTTCTTTAAGCTCAGCCCGATGAGCAAGGCTGCCATGCCGGACAGTATCAATGCCTCATGCCATACGGCGGCCATGCCCAAGCCTTCTATCATCACCTTCTTTACGGCCTGTATGTACCACCTTGCCGGAATGATATTGGAAATCCACTGCAGGACAGCCGGCATGCTCTCTATGGGAAAAATCATGCCCGAAAGCAACATGACAGGCATCATCAGTCCCATACCCGACACGATCATGGCCGCCACTTGGTTTTGTACCACGCATGAAATGAGCAATCCCAAAGACAGAGCCACCGCAATCAGAAGGAGGCTCAGGAAAGACAGCGTCCAAAGGCTTCCCTCCACCGGCACATGCAGCACGTAGACCGACAGCAGCAATATCGTGGCCAGATTGACGCAAGAAAGTACCAAGTAGGGTACGGCCTTGGCCAGAATGATAAAAATAGGTCGGATGGGCGACACCAACAGGACTTCCATCGTACCGGTCTCTTTCTCTCGTACAATGGAAATGGAAGTCATCATCGCACAAATCAGCATCAGTATCAACCCCATCACGCCGGGTACGAAATTATAGGCACTCTTCATCTGAGGATTGAACAAGAGATGGGTCTGCACGATGGGACTTGATTGCGTCCCTGATTGCAAGGCTTGCCCGACAATGCCCTGCACGTAACCGGCCATCATGTTGCCCGTGTTCGGATCCGTGGCATCCACCACCAGTTGTATGCCTGCCTCTCCCGTCGACAGATTGGCATCGAAATCCGGAGTGAAGGCCACCACAATGTCCGCTTCATCATGCCGGAACACGGTTTCGATGTCGGAGGCTGAAGACAATTCTTTCACGACCGAAAAATAACGGTTTTCGTCTATCCGCTCCGTAATGCGCGTGGTGACGGCGTCTTTCGACGGATCGAGCACGGCCACGCGGCTGTGGTTGAGTTCGGTGGTGATGGCAAAACCGAACAAAATGATTTGCAACACCGGCATGCCCAACAAAATCAACATCGTCCGCCGGTCGCGGAAGATGTGGAAAATTCTATCTTGATAAAAGCCCAAAACTGTTTCATCTTTATTGAATAATTTGCTCACGCTCGGCAGACACCGAACAAGTTCGGTCTGCGCTCTCTTACCCGTAAATTTCTGCATTACGTGTGGCCTCACGGGCCAAACGGTGGAACACTCCGTCCATGTCTTTCTCGCCGAAAGTGCGCTTCAAGCCTTCGGGCGTATCCAATGCCCGTATCTTCCCGTCCACCATGATGGACACGCGACCGCAAAATTCGGCCTCGTCCATATAGTGCGTCGTGACGAAGATGGTGATACCCTGGTCGGCAGCCTGATAGATCAGTTCCCAGAACTGGCGTCGCGTCTTAGGGTCGACCCCTCCGGTCGGTTCGTCGAGGAACACGATGTCCGGACGGTGGAACGTGGCCACGGAGAAAGCCAACTTTTGTTTCCATCCCAAGGGCAACGATTTGACCATCGTGTTCCGCTCCGCTTCCAGTCCCAACGTATGCAGCACTTCGTCCGTGCGACGGGCTATCACCTCGTCCGAAAGTCCGTAGATACCGGCAAACAGGCGAATGTTTTCCCACACCTTCAGGTCGTCGTACAACGAGAATTTCTGACTCATATAACCGATATGTTTCTTGATTTCTTCCTGCTGGGTGTTGATGTCGAAACCGGCCACGCGCCCCGTGCCCGACGTGGGATAAGACAGGCCGCACAGCATGCGCATGGCTGTGGTCTTGCCTGCCCCGTTCGCCCCGAGGAAACCGAAGATTTCGCCCTTCCCCACACGAAAGGAAATGTGATCTACAGCCGTGAACGTCCCGAACCGTTTCACCAAATCGTGCACCTCGATGGCACATTCCGACCGGACTCCGGCCGGTTCGCGTTGCAACCCCGGCGGACACAGGATGTCGGCAAACCGTTCCAACATGACGGCGGGGGTATCTATCCCCTTGACCGCACCGCCGTAGAGGAATGCCATACGGTCGCAACTCCGGATCTCGTCGAGATAAGGCGTAGAGACGATGATGGTGATGCCTTCCCGCTTCAGCCGCCGCAACATTTCCCAAAATTCCTTGCGCGAGACAGGGTCGACTCCCGTGGTCGGCTCATCCAACAACAAGACCACCGGTTTATGAATCAACGCACAGCTCAACGCCAGTTTTTGTTTCATCCCGCCGGAGAGTTTCCCTGCGCGGCGGGTTTTGAACGGCTCGATCTGCTTGTATATGTCTTCCACCAGATGGTAATTCTCACGTACGGACGTACCGAACAACGTGGCAAAAAAAGTTCAGGTTCTCCTCCACCGTCAGGTCGGGATACAGGGAAAACCGGCCCGGCATACAACCGACGCAAGCACGCAACTTGCGGTAGTCCCCCACAACGTCCAGCCCATCCACCGTAATCCGCCCGCTCTCCGGACACAGCAAAGTGGCCAACATGCGGAACAGCGTGCTTTTCCCGGCTCCGTCCGGTCCTATCAGTCCGAAGATTTCTCCGGGCCTGACCTCGAAAGAAACGTCGTCCAAAGCCTGTACGCTGCCGTAATGTTTGGACACGCCCTCTACCTTCACAATGGATTCCATGACACCTTAGTTGAATTTGACTTCGCCATACATGCCCAACTTCAGCAAGCCGTCGTTTTCCACGGCTATTTTCACGGCGTACACCAGATTCGCCCGTTCGTCACGCGTCTGTATGGTTTTAGGCGTAAACTCGGCCTGTCCGGATATCCACGTGATTTTTCCCTTGTATTCCTTACGGTCTTCCGCCCCGTAATCGGCATAGACTTTCACCGTTTGCCCCAGTTTTACTGTAGAGAGTTGGTCGCCGCTCACATACGCCCGCAAAAAGACATGCTTCATGTCCGCCACTTTGAACAAGGGTTTGCCTTGGGCCGTCACTTCGCCCCGTTCGGCATACTTCGTCAGCACCGTACCGGAAATGGGACTGACGATACGGCATTTCTCCAGTTGGTCTTCTATCTGCCGTATCTGTATCTCTGCGGCATCCCCTTCTTCCGTTACGCCTTGGTTGCCGAGATTCAAAGTAGACAACTGGGCTTCCAACTGCTTTTTCAGCACGGCCAGTTGCGACTCCACATCGTCCACCTGCTTTTGCGTACCGGCATTCTGCGCCAACAGGTTCAGGCTACGCTTTCTTTCCAGTTCGGCCTTTGCGATCTGTTCCCGAGTGGCCGCCACCTGCTTGGCCACGTCCGCCCTACGGCTACCGATGGAACGCACTTGGGCTTCCAGTTGGCACTTCTTCAGGTAAAGCTGTACGGAATCCACATATCCACTTGTTGCCCCTGCTCCAACAAATCACCTTCTTCCAGATTCAACGCCATGATTTTACCGTTGGCTTCGGACGATACGATGACTTCCGTGGATTCGAAGATTCCGGTAGCGTCGAAATCCGTGTCTGTCCCGCTACACGCCGCAAGCAATCCCAACAAGGCCACGCCGCAAATGTCCCAGGCTCCCCGTTTGAATCCATACCCCGTCTTTCCCACGGCGACCGGACTGTCCAGCCCGCCCCGCCATAACTTATTCCAAATGTCCATATTCATTCTGTTTTTAATGATTCATCGTATATTTGATATCATATAAGGCTTGCAAGCGTTGTATCTCGTGCAAGGCCTTGGTCTGCTTGGCCTGATCTTCGGCCGTCACTTCGCGCAACATTTCCGTCACGGTGAGCGTGCCGTTCGCGACCTTGGCTTCGGCCGACTTCCGGATATTGGTGCGTAACCTTATCAACTCATCGTCATTCTTCATCAAGGTATCTATTTTCTCCACCGTACGCCAATGCTGCGCCGTTTCCATACGGTTGTTCAACCGGAATACCGCCTCCTGCACGTCGATGTCGTCGCGACTTGCAGCCAACAGTCTTTTGTCGTTCTTCCGCGTGTACAAGTCACTGATGTTCCAACTCAACCGCACACCGGCTATATAATAAGGCTCGAATCCGCCCTTCAGCATATTCAGTCCGGGGTCGCCGTAAGCCCCTTGTGCGAATACTCCCAACTTGGGCATATAACGGGCTGTCAAACCTTTCTCCTGCACGGACAACTGCCGCCGCTGCGATTCGTAAAGCGATAATTCCGGCCTACGATTTTCTTCCAACGGCTCCACGGTGACGGACGGCTTGACCAACCGTTCCGCATCAATTCCTTTCCGACCGGTCAGCAGTCCCATCACCTCGGCATACGCTTTACGATTGACACGTAGCTCACTCTCCGTCTGCCGGGCATTCAACTGTTCCACCGCTACGGCATCCAAATCGGCCTGATTGGCTATTCCCTGCTGCATGCACGCACTCACCTGGCCACGGTTGCGTGCCAACTGGGCTTGCAACAAGGCGTTCTGTACCAACTGGGCGGTCTATGAGCAACATGCCGAAAAATAATTGGTTCACCCGGTCGTTCAACGCATAAAGGTTTACTTCCAGTTGCCCTTTCTGCACCTCGGATTTGGCCCGGGCCTCCTCTTTACGGTTACGTACGACTCCTCCGTCCCAGACCGTCTGGTTCAGTTCCAATACCAGTTGGTACTGGTCGTTGTCCAAACCGAACTCTACTCCCGGAATGCTAAAGGGCATCTTCGTCACGTCCGACTGATATGAAGCCTTTCCCGAAAAGCTCAGTTGGGGAAAATAGCCTTTCGCCGCATTCTCCACAGTGAAATCCTTTGTACGCTCAATCAAATCGAACTGCCGCACCAAAGGATAGTTCTCCCGCGCTGCACGGTAACACTCTTCCAAAGTCAGTTGAGCCGACACCGTCCCACAAACGGCGCACATCCCTACGGCCCATACGAATATCCGTTTCATATCCTTCTTTATTTCCTAAGTCTGCTTAATATCATTTCAATGTTCTCCGCCCGCCGCTGCAAGATGAACTGTCGCACGTCTTCCTGGCCTAAATCGAATGCCTGTTGGACAAGCGACTGTCCCACAAAAGACATTACATTCAGCGAGAAGATGGAAAACATCAGGTCGGCCGTCCTTATGGGACGTACCTCGCCGCGCTTCACGGCTTGTTCCAATCGTCTTTTCACATTTTGCAACGTGTTCCGCACCGCGCTCGACAATACCGGAAGATAAAGTTCCCTGCGCTTTTCATTCAGATGAATCTCGTTCAGAAGAAAAAACGGCAACTTCGGGTTTTCTGCTATAAAATCGAAGTGAGCCCCCGTCAAATCTTCCATCTGTTTCAGAAACGGCTTTCCGTCATCCAAGGTAGCCACTAAGGAATGGGCCATCAAATCCACTTTCTCTTGAAAAACCCGCTCGAACAGTTTTTCTTTTGTCCGATAGTAATAATGCAACATGGCGTGCGTCACTCCCGCCTGTTTTGCGATTTCGGTAGTTTTGGCCAGTGCAAAACCTTTTGTCCAGAAACTCTGTCTCGGCCGTCTGCAATATCGCTTGTTCCGTATTATCTTTCTTGCTCATAACAACTTTAATGTCTAACAATGATGTTAATTATGAGCAAAGATAGAGATTTGTATGAAGGATACCATAAAATCTCCGGAAGAAAACTTGTCGTTTAACTAATATTATCACCTGTTAAACCTACGCAAACAAGAGTGGCCACGAACTTTCCTTGAGAAAAAGTCCGTGGCCACCAACAACCATGAAAACAAAAAAATCTCGCTCTTAATACGAACGGGCAATCAGCACACGGCATTTGGCCGGTTTCCCGCTCACCATATCCACCCCCGGAGTCTGCTCGAACTCAAACGGCACGCAACGGATAGTGGCTTGCGTGTCCTCCTTGATCTTCGCCTCCGTCTCAGCCGTCCCGTCCCAATGACAAAGGAAGAAACCGCCTTCCTTCACACGATCCTTGAAATCCTCGTAATTGTCGCATTCATAAATATGCGCATCGCGATAGGATTTTGCCTTGGAGTAAATGTTATCTTGTATTTCGTCTAACAAAGTCTTCACATAGTCCTCGATGCCGTCGCATGTACGGGTTTCCTTCTCCAACGTGTCGCGCCGCATGACCTCTACCGTATTGTTCTCCAAATCGCGCCCTCCCATGACCAAACGCACCGGCACACCTTTCAGTTCATAATCGGCAAACTTGAAGCCGGGACGCTTGTTGTCGGCATTGTCATACTTCACGGAAATGCCCAATGCACGAAGACGTGCAACGATGCCTTCCACTTTCTCGTCGATAGCTTTCAGTTGTTCCGCATTCTTATATATAGGAACAATGACCACTTGGATGGGAGCCAACTTCGGTGGCAATACCAGACCGTTGTCATCGGAATGCGTCATGATGAGTGCGCCCATCAAACGGGTGGATACTCCCCAAGAAGTAGCCCAGGCATATTCCAACTTATTGTCTTTATTGATAAACTGCACATTAAATGCCTTCCCGAAGTTCTGCCCCAAGAAATGAGACGTGCCGCTCTGCAAAGCTTTCCCGTCCTGCATCATGGCTTCGATGGTATAAGTGTCCAAAGCACCGGCAAAACGTTCCGTCTCGCTCTTCACGCCCTGCACTACGGGCACGGCCATATACTGTTCGGCAAAATCGGCATACACTTTCAACATCAGTTTGGCACGTTCTTCGGCTTCTTCACGCGTGGCATGTGCCGTATGTCCTTCTTGCCACAAGAACTCGGCCGTACGGAGGAAAAGTCGGGTACGCATTTCCCAGCGCATCACATTGCACCATTGGTTGCAAAGGATGGGCAGGTCGCGGTAGCTTGAATCCAGTTTTTTATAAGTATTCCAAATGATAGTCTCGGAAGTAGGACGGATGATCAGCTCCTCTTCAAGTTTGGCCGCCGGGTCTACCACCACACCGGTCTTGTCCTCGTTGGTCTTCAAGCGATAGTGCGTCACCACGGCACATTCCTTGGCAAATCCTTCCACATGTTCGGCTTCTTTACTCAGAAACGATTTAGGAATCAGCAGCGGGAAATAAGCGTTTTGCACGCCGGTCTCCTTGAATTTATCATCCAACACACGCTGCATCTTCTCCCAAATGGCATAACCATAAGGCTTTATCACCATACATCCTCTTACATCCGACTGTTCGGCCAAATCGGCTTTCACCACCAATTCGTTATACCATGAAGAATAGTTCTCACTTCTTTTGGTCAAATCTTTAAGTTCTTTAGCCATAATCAATATCTATAAACAGTTTGCAAAATTAGCAAAAAGTTTCCTTTTCATGCGGTTATTCGGCAGAAAATTATCTAATTTTGCTTGTGATTTAGATTTTAAAAAAGTTATAACTATGAAAGGATTGAAGTTTTGTGCACTCGTACTGAGTGCAGGTATGCTTTTAAGCAGTTGTGGAGGAAACATGAACAATACCGGCAAGGGGTCGCTGATCGGTGCCGGCGGTGGTGCAGCCTTGGGTACATTGATTGGAACCTTGGCATCCAGCAATAAAGGTAAAGGAGCCGGTATCGGTGCTGCTGTAGGCGTAGCCGTGGGCGCTGGTGTAGGTGCATTGATCGGAAAAAAATGGATAAAGCCAAAGCTGCGGCTCAACAAGTGGAAAACGCGCAAGTGGAAAGCGTAACCGACGCTAACGGTCTGCAAGCGGTGAAAGTAACATTCGACTCCGGGATTCTGTTCAACACTAGCAGTTCGGCTTTAAGCAGTAATGCTACCGCCTCATTGGCCAAATTTGCCAGCACGGTATTGAATGTAAACAAGGATATGGACGTGGCGATTAAAGGGTACACCGACAATCAAGGATGGAAAAACAGCACAGCCGCCCAAAGCGTGCAAAAGAATATGGACCTGTCGTTACAACGGGCCAATTCTGTTTCCAATTACCTGAAACAATGCGGAGTTTCCCCGACACAGATAACATCGGTAGAAGGCTTGGGAGAAGCAGACCCCGTAGCAGACAACAGTACGGCTGCCGGACGCGAGCAGAACCGTCGTGTGGAAGTTTATTTGTATGCCAGTGAAAAAATGATTCAGGAAGCCCAAGCTCAGGCAGGCAACTAATCAGACAGATGAAAAAAATTCAGAAACTGATTCAATGGATTGTACTCTCGTTCTTCGGGAGTACAATCTTTTTTGTTATTCTCTACCGCTTTGTCCCCGTACCTGTTACCCCGCTCATGTTCATCCGCTGTGCACAACAGGTCGGCCGAGGCGAAAAAATCAGGTTGAAACACCATTGGGTTCCTTTGGATGAAATGTCCAAGTACCTGCCCGTAGCCGTCCATGGCTTCCGAGACCAACGGTTTCTCCAGCACCACGGTTTCGATGTGGTGGAAATCCAAAATGCCGTAGAGGAGCGCATGGCGGGAAAACGCCGGCGCGGAGGCAGCACCATCAGCCAACAAACTGCCAAAAACGTGTTTTTATGGCCGACTTCCTCTTGGGTCAGAAAAGGACTGGAGGCATACTTCACGGCTTTAATCGAATTATGCTGGAGCAAACAACGGATTATGGAAGTCTACCTGAACTCCATCGAAATGGGCGAGCATATATGGTGCCGAAGCTGTGGCACAACAACATTTCGGGCGTCCTGCCGAGAAACTCACGCGTGCCAACTGTGCGCTGATAGCCGCCACATTACCCAATCCGCTCAAATACAGTTCCAAAAATCCGTCACGGTACATGTTGAAACGGCAAACGGCCATCATGCGGCAGATGAAACATATCGACCTGTTCAAATGACACGTACCACCGCACTCCTAATTGGGAGGGGTGTTTTTTCATGTACTCGCTCAATGTCATGGATTCCAAAACCACTTTCTTATGGATACTGGAAGCATTGAGCAGATGAAGGTGCCCTTTCTGCCACACGGCAAATCCCAAATGCGAGGTATCCAGCCCTTTCTTTCGGGTCACGATAGCTAAAATGTCACCGTCGTGAATCGTTCCCAATACATCCTTTCCCTTATCCAACAACGACAAAGGTACGTACCTCACTGAAACATTTGCCAATTTTTGTTCATTTCTACGGATACGGCTTATCTCGCCTGCCCTTCCTTTCAACATCGGATATGCAGCGGGATGCGTACTCATATAATCCAAACGCAGACGTTGTACGGCAATAAAAGGCCGGTATCCCTTACCTTTTTCTCCTTTTATTTCCTTCACGACGCCCTGACTTTCGTTACTCGCTATCCATTCGCTAAAATAATGGTTACGGGAAGAATAGCCGTTCAACTGTCCTCCGCTGTAACGTATTTTTTCCAGATTCCGGCAAAAAGAAACAAATGTGGGATGCTCTTCTCTCACGGTCAAAGTCAAAGCCACCACATTCTCGACCAACGTCGTACAGTCCAACTGACGTAAGTTGACGACCAATTCTTCATCCGGATTTACTTCGAGAGTGGAAGCCACGTAAGGCACCCCGATGAATTGCTCCGCAAAAAACAAAGTCAGGTCCGTTCCTCTCGTTTGTTTTTTCCCGGCATCAAGGAGTTGTACCACTTTCAACGAATCCGCTTTCGTATAAGTCAGTGCCGACAGGCTTAAAGGACACATCATCGCCCCTCCGACAAACAGTCCTAACATTCGATGTGACATCATATCATTTTAAAAGGTTGCAGACAAAGTTAAGATAAAAACTTGATAAGGCATCCGAAAAAAAGCGTAATTTTGCAGTATGAAAAAGATAACCGTACTCTTAAGCCTGCTATGTTGTGCATCGGCAATAACTGCACAACGGCATGAAATCCTGGACCGTCAACTGCACACTCTGCAAGTGGTAGTAAACGATGACCCGTTGCTGCCTCCCATCATGAACTTGGGGGGAGGGAATCATCTGGAAATCGGTTTCGACGAGTTCTCACACGAATACCACCGCTATATATATAAGGTGGAACATTGCAATGCAGACTGGTCTCCATCGACAGAAATCTTTGAATCCGATTACATGAACGGGTTCAACGGGGAACCGATAGAAGACTACGAGAAAAGCTTCAATACGACCGTGCTTTACACCCACTACTCACTACGGATTCCGAACGAAAACATTTCGCTCAAGTTGTCCGGCAACTATAAACTCACGGTCTACAACGACGAGGGCGACGAACCTGTACCCGTCCTTACGGCCTGTTTCAGTCTGGTGGAACCGGGCGTAGGAATAGGAGCTACCGTCAGTACCAATACGGACATAGACTTCAACAAATCCCACCAGCAAGTGGATTTCTCCGTCAACTACGGACTGGTAAAAGTCATCGACCCGCATCGTGAACTGAAAACCGTAGTGATGCAAAACCGCCGGTGGGATAACTGTGTGGTCAATCCCAAGCCCAACATCCAGGCGGCCAATAAGATTGAATTCACGCACAACCGCCAACTGATTTTCCCGGCCGGCAACGAATACCACAAATTTGAGATTCTGGACGTACATATCCCTACACTGAACGTAGACAGGATGGAATGGTTCGACCCGTATTACCACGCCACGCTCTATCCCAATCAAACCGCCCGGAATTATCTGTATGACGAAGACCAAAACGGTGCCTTTATCATCCGCAACAGCGACGACGAAGACGTGGCTACCACTTGCGACTATGTATTCACGCATTTCACTTTGAAAAGTCCTCAACTGCCCGGCGGAGAAGTCTACCTGAACGGCGAATGGACTTACAACCGCTTCATCCCCGAATACCGCATGACATACAACCGGGAAACACAGGCCTACGAAGCCACCGCTCTCCTGAAACAAGGATATTACAATTATAATTATCTCTTCGTGCCGGACGGTGAAACCCAAGGAAACAGCGGACGGACGGACGGGAACTTTTATGAGACGGAAAACGAATACATCATCTTGGTATACCATCGTCCTAACGGAGGGCGTTATGACAAACTGGTCGGTTACCGCCGCATGAATTTCAAGATTAACGGAAAATAAAACAGAAACCTATGAAAATAACTGTATTAGACGGCTACGGCTTAAACCCCGGCGACCTTTCTTGGGAGCCTATCGCACAATTAGGAGAACTGACAGTGTTTCCACGGACTTCGGCCGAAGAATTTTATGCACACGCCGAAGGAGCGGATATCTTGTTAACGAACAAGACCCTCATCACAGCCGAACACATCGACCGTTTGCCGGATCTGAAATATATCGGCATATTGGCTACGGGCTACAACGTGGTAGACATCGAAGCTGCCCGCAAACACGGGATTCCCGTTTGCAACATCCCGGCATACAGTACCCGTTCGGTAGCCCAAATGGTCTTCGCCCTCCTGTTGGCCATTACCAACCGCGTGGAACATTATGCCGAAGAAAACCGCAAGGGACGTTGGAGCCGCAATCCGGACTTTTGCTATTGGGACACGCCCCTCATGGAACTGTCCGGTAAGAAAATGGGTATCGTGGGACTCGGACATACCGGCATGGCTACCGCACGCATAGCCTTGGCTTTCGGCATGGAAGTATATGCCTGCACCTCCAAAAGCCCTCTTCAGTTGGGTACCGACATCCGGAAGTCCAAAATGGAAGAGCTGTTCTCCGCGTGCGATGTCATCAGCCTGAACTGTCCGCTCACCCCGGAGACTCACCATTTGGTGAACCCACACACCTTGGCGCTTATGAAACCGGGAGCCATCCTTATCAATACCGGACGCGGCCCGTTAGTGGACGAAGAGGCGGTAGCCGAAGCCCTGAGAAACAATACCCTTGCCGCATACGGTGCAGACGTGACAAGCACCGAACCGCCTCGGCAGACCATCCCCTGCTTTCGGCTCCTAATGCCTACCTCACCCCGCATATCGCTTGGGCCACACGGGAAGCCCGCCTGAGACTCATGGACATCTGTGAACGAAACATCCGCGCATTCCTTGAAGGAAAACCGCAAAACGTCGTGAATCCATGACCGAAAACCTCCTGCACCTCCTGCAAGTCATGGGGACCACCCTCCGGCTTCCGGTCTCTTTCGTCGTGATAGAGTTTATCGGAACTATGGCATTTGCCATCTCGGGTATCCGTCTGGCTTCGGCCAAACAGTTCGACTGGTTCGGAGCTTATATCGTAGGCACGGCCACGGCAGTCGGTGGCGGTACGATACGCGACATCATGCTGGGCATTCCTCCGTTCTGGATGACGAATCCCGTGTATATCATCTGTTGCGGCCTTTCCCTACTTTATGTCATATTGTTCGGAAAGAAAATCATACGGCAACAAAGCACCTGGTTTATCTTCGATACCATCGGTCTGGCCTTATTCAATATCACGGGGTTGGAAAAGACACTGAACATGGGATACCCTGTCTGGACAGCCGTTATCATGGGCTGCGTGACAGGAGCCGCCGGTGGTGTCATCCGGGACATACTGATTAACGAAGTACCGCTCGTTTTCCGCAAAGACATTTATGCCATGGCCTGCATTGCCGGAGGGATAGTTTATATTATAGGTTATTCTGTGGGACTTCAGGCCGAAGTCAATGCCATCCTTTCCGCCATCATCGTCATATCCATCCGTACGTTGGCCGTAAAATACCATTGGCAACTCCCCATACTGAAAGGTGAAGACCACAAGGAGAATAAGTCCGTTTATTCCTCCTCCTTCAACTGATCACGAAGCTTGCGGGGCAACTTCTTTACCACCTCATTGTATGAATGGTCTATCAGGCTGCGTATCAAGGCATCAGGCACGTCGCCATGCGTAATGGCAATCTGATTCCAATATTTCTTGTTCCAATGCCATGCCCCCGTAATCCCCGTGTAATGCTCACGCAACTCTATGGCATACTCCGGATCGCACTTCAGGCAAAACCAATCCACATTGTCCAAACCGATACTGGCAAAAATCTTATTCATGACCCGAAAGACCAGCGTGGTTTCATCGAAAGGGAAATCTTCCGTGGCATGAGGCTTACTAAGGCAGTATGCCCTGATTTGTTCTATATCCATAGCTCCGTCCGATTAGGCCAACAGCCCGATTTCTCTCCATTTGGCAAGCACCTGCGCCACGTCCTTACGAGCCGTCTCCTCGTCCACCTCATACGCCTCCAACAAGGTGGCCGTCAGTTCTTCTTCGCTGATTTCTTCTTTTCCCACAGCCTCTTTCCACAAGAAAGCCGCTGTTTCATTCAGCGAAATAATCTTGCTGAAATCAATATTGTCCATCCCATGCGACAGAATCACATGTTCCCCACAAATCTCACGCAGTTCAAAACCATCCTTGATTCTCATTTTAGCCAATTTGATAATTTAAGATTAATCCTATATATGTATAACAGATAACGGCGCACAGGCAGAAGCTTGTGCCACATCCGCACGCGACGTTGCAGGCGTGGGTCGGATGCCGGTATCGTCTTACCCCGCCGGATATAGTGCGTGACAATCCCGACTATATCCTCCTTGCAACAAATCTCTTTGTGCCTCAGGTTACCGTCCCCCATCATCACCACGACATCTCCATCAATCTCTATGATACGATGCAAGACATATTTATCCGGCGAAAAATCGGCCACACGCATCGCCCACTTTCAAATCCGTGAACGATGCCAAACGCACCTTATCCCTGCAATGCTCCAAAAAGGGGCGCATACTGTAACCTTTTACATTGATAGTCGCCGTATGCCCCTCACGTATAGCTTCTTTCACCTGTCCCAACAACACGGCATTAGGGACTTCCATCCGGCGTACCGCCATTTCGTCCATATTCTCCCTCTTGTTCATCGTCCCGTCAATGTATGAAAACTCAGTCTGGCCGCTTCTTCATCCGGCCTGCATCCTAAAAGGTATATCGGCGAAAGGCGGATGATGTCCGAAATGGTGTCGCAATGAGCCGAATGAATACGGCGATCCCATTTCATGGTCGATACGGACGGCAAGAGCGAGGCAAAACTTTCCAATACGCTCTCTTTCCGAATCGTATTTTCCGGACATTGCCGTAACTGGACAAAAGCTCCCACCGGCGCAGACACCCGGCGGTAACAAGGTGTTTTCCCGCTCCAGGGGGAACCGTAGACATAGACCGTCCCCTCCACCACTCTCACCACCGGATTGTCATCGTTCATCAGGTCGGAGCCCGGGATGTGGCTCAACCACAACCGTGTATGTGTACTCTTCCCCGTCCCGCTCTTACCCAAAAACAAATATCCCCGGCCGTCATTGCGGATTACGGAAGCATGCATCAGCAACGTGGCATACGGTGCGGAAGCAAAGGCATACACCAACATGAGGGCATTGTTCAACCCGAACCTACGCCCGGCATCGCTCTCTGCCACCAAAGCAGCCGTACAATCCGAAAAATCAGCGTTAGCCTGCAAATAGCAACACAAGGCCTTCTTTTCATCGCAGATTTCAAATTGATAACTCCCGTCCGGCAGGCGGTAAACCCCGAAGTTGTTGCCACCGCAATCGAACTGTCCGACTTCTTCTCCCGTCACCGGCCAACGAAAAGCATCATCCACCGAAAGGCAAAATAACAAATTGCCTTCTTCTTCGCTCTCGAATGGCGAAAAAGAAGGCAACAAACTGCTGTCATTTCCTGCATCGCAGAAAACAATCCGGCACAGATGCCCCGCAATATTATACTGGTATTCCATCTGTTTCTATTTTTCCTGCTTATCCTTGGAAGCTTTCCGTCTCTTTTCTTTTTTCGTCGCCTTAGATTCCGGCTCAGGCGTGACTTTGACCGGCGGCTCGTAAACAGGCGATTGGAACTTAAAGCCTCCGTCTGTCAGCTCTTTCAACATCACACTTTCGTCACCGCTATAACGCTTCCTTATCTTATTATATTCTTCCATCAGCTTGTTCTTTTTCGTATGGAAAAAGACTGTGCATGTAGAATTCGGCATTTGCTTTACCGCTTCCAGATAGGTCTGCAACTGGTCGCTGTATACCACACGGTCCATCAGGAAATCATACTTTCGTCTCGATGTAAGCACTATCCAATTGCTGGACATCCGTAATGTATGCCACCGAATCCGTGAAAGACGCCGAAAATCCGAAGATATACACCGTAGTCCGCTCCACCTTCGCGGATAAAGACATCCCTACAAGCCCCAACAAGCAGGCCAACAGCCCCCAATGTTTAAAGTTCAAGTTCATCATTCCACCCCTTCCGCACGGCATCAGCCGAGATAAGACTTCAATAATTTACTCTTCGTGTTCTGACGCAAACGCCGGATAGCTTTCTCCTTGATTTGGCGCACGCGCTCACGCGTAAGATTGAATTTGTCACCGATTTCCTCCAACGTCATTTCCTGGTGGTTGATACCGAAAAACATTTGGATGATTTCCTTTTCGCGTTCGGAAAGCGTGGACAACGCACGGTCAATCTCACGCGAGAGAGACTCGTTGACCAACGTACGGTCCGCCATCGGAGAATCGTCATTGACCAACACGTCCAACAAACTGTTGTCCTCTCCTTCCACAAACGGGGCATCCACCGAAATATGGCGTCCGCTCACCTTCAAAGTATCGGAAATCTTGTCTACCGGAATCTCCAGCTCGTCGGCAAGCTCCTCCGGACTCGGACGGCGCTCATTCTCCTGCTCGAACTTGCTGAATGCCTTACTTATCTTATTCAGTGAACCTACCTGGTTCAAGGGCAAACGTACGATACGGCTCTGCTCCGCCAAAGCCTGAAGAATGGACTGGCGAATCCACCACACCGCGTAACTGATGAACTTGAATCCGCGGGTTTCGTCGAACTTCTCAGCAGCTTTTATCAAGCCCAAGTTGCCCTCATTGATCAAGTCCGGCAAACTCAGTCCTTGGTTCTGATACTGTTTGGCCACTGAAACCACGAAACGCAGATTGGCACGTGTCAGTTTTTCGAGTGCTACACGATCACCTTTGCGAATGCGCTGTGCCAATTCCACTTCTTCTTCCACCGTAATCAGATCCTCACGGCCGATTTCCTGCAAATACTTGTCAAGCGAAGCGCTCTCACGATTGGTGATACTTTTGGTAATCTTTAACTGTCTCATTCTCCTACTACATATTAAACGCACAAAGTTACCAAAAAAATCCGGATTAAGCCGTAAATATTTGCATAAATATTAATCGGCCTGCCCGGATTTCCGCTTTTACAAGCCGGACTTTACGCCTTTCGACCCCGTCCGGAACACCGCGACCCGTTCATTTGCTCCTTGATTTGTACTTGTGAAAGAACAACACCGGATTGGAATCTTCCTTTATCTCCATCAGTTTTTCATACTCGTCGATTTTCGGAAAACATTTCCACATACTTAGGCGCATCCGTATTTTTGGAGTAAAAGAAACTAAAAGGTAATCTCAAAGCAAAATTCCACCCCCGGTTGTAATCGTCAGCCTTCAGGCAGGAATCGGTCTGCACTCCCGTCTTCTCGTCTATTTCCATCAACAGGTAATTCCCGGCATCCGCATCCAACGATGTCCGGTTCACGTACAACTTGTCGCCGACAAGCTGCATGCAAAAACTCTGATAGCCGCTCCGCTTCGTCCTTACCGAAGAGAGATATTCATAGGTTCGCAGACTGTATTTATGCGCCATGCACAAAGCCCCGTCCCAAAGGTATAAGATGCCGTTTTCGCGGTCTATGGAAAAATCCGAGGCTCACGGTATTCCCCGTGTCCCCGGCCTTGGTGGCCTATCCGCCTTAAGAAAGAGCCGTCTCGCCGGAATACGTACAAGGCTGGCACTTCATCATCCAAAATATAGATATTACCTTCATATATATCTATGGCAGAAACGTCCTGAATAATACATTCCGGATTGGTTTCCAAGACTATCACGTCCGGCTCTTCAATATGGAAGAATACAGCAAAGCTTCTCTCGCTTGGCCTTGTCGATGTCTATCACCTCTATATCGCGATTCTTCCCTTCCGAAAAATCCGCACCACGTCCTTTCTTTCCCCCGCATGCCGCCGCCAACATCAACAGCACAGCCGCCCCCGATACCATCTTACCAATCTTCCTCATAACGACCCATTATAAAGTGGCTTACAAATATATACAAAACATCAAACCGAAGCAACCTGTTTCTCTCTTACATTCTTCACTCCGAATTTTCGTAGGTCTTTGACGCGACAGGGACAAAACTTTCATTCTGCCATCCCTTACACATTTTTACTAACAAAACGAAGCCTTTATCCATTTTTCCGGGATGAAAAACCACGCGTTCCGCACATTTCAGAATCAAATCAAATACATCTTTTTACACTTCAAGCCCGTTATTTTGTTTTTTTAATCCAAAACACGCGTCAATCTCAGGCGAACGAAAAATCATTCGGCTGAGAAAACAATTTTTTTTCTCCGCAGATTTTGAAGACGGCCTCCGCTTATCGGCCGAAAACCTTCTTGAAAACGAAGTCCGGAGAGGCTGTTGAAGCCCGTTTTTTCTCTATTCGGCACGTTCCCGTCGCCAAAAGAAAGATGTCAAAACGACAGGCCGGACACGCTCCGAACTTACACTCCCCTTTCCGCTTGACG
>ENA-OQDM01000692-OQDM01000692.1-human-gut-metagenome-genome-assembly--contig:-NODE-692-length-17792-cov-1.983980_pt1 | contig 17792 bp, 18 predicted proteins | sample MGYA00242772_ERZ504605 | MGnify/ENA primary metagenome ERZ504605 (study PRJEB26092, sample SAMD00036348) | human gut metagenome | host: Homo sapiens | study: EMG produced TPA metagenomics assembly of... | reverse complement strand
CTGTTTCAAAACAGTAGATGTTTTATCTACATTACGCATTTGGAATACCAACATGACGAATCCCTCCTTCTTAATTACAAATTTTTAGCATCTAATTTAACTTCAATTCCTATTATACAAAATTTTAGAGACCGTTTCAAGTTTTGTGTAAACGTTAAAAACTGATATAAGATTTGTGAATAGTTACAATGGGCAGAGCCGATTTTCCGGATTCTGCCCATATCTGCATTATACAGTAGTTTTTAGGCATGTCAATAAAACCTGCCTAAAATTGACTGCTTTACAGGTTCCGCCCTGCCAGACGTTCTTCAAAATAAATTTCAAGCTGGGAATGGATCTGTCCCCAGTCCTGCCTGTGTCCGGTCCATTTTTTCGTGATATCCATGGTTGCCAGATACAGCATTTTCAAAAGGCTGTCATCCGACGGAAATACCGCCTTGCTTTTAGTCACTTTCCGGAGCTGGCGGTTGAATCCTTCAATGGCATTTGTGGTATAAATCAGCCGTCTTACTGCCTCCGGATATTTGAAATAAGTGGACAGGGTTGCCCAATTATCATGCCAGGATTTATAGATTTTTGGGTACTTGGAATCCCATTTATCCTTGAACAGTTCCAGTTCATTTAAAGCGGTTTCTTCCGTCGGAGCTGCATATACAAGCTTCAGATCAGCCATCAGTTTTTTGATGTCTTTGTATGAAACAAACTTCGTTGAATTACGGATCTGATGGATGATACACTGCTGAATCTCTGTTTTTGGATAAACAGCCTCGATTGCCTGTGGAAATCCATTTAAACCATCAACGCATGCAATCAGGATATCCTCAACGCCTCTGTTTTTTAATCCATTCATGATAGAAAGCCAGAACTTTGCACTTTCGTTTTCCCCAACATACATTCCAAGGACATCTTTTTTTCCATTCATGTCGATACCAAGAGCAATGTAAACCGCACGTTTTACAATACGTCCTTCACTGCGGACGTGATAGTGGATTGCATCCATAAATACTACAGCATACACTTCTTCCAGAGGACGTTCCTGCCATTCTTTTACAATCGGCAGGATTTTATCTGTGATCCGGCTGATTGTGCTGTCAGAAATATCAATATCGTATAATTCACGCATATGGGATTCAAATGTCTCCAGTTGTCATTCCCTTGGCATACATGGAAAGTATTTTTTCTTCCATGTCCTGAGTTACGGTATTTTGATATTTTTTAATCAGCTGTGGTTCATAATCACCGTTACGATCCCTTGGTATAGCTACATCCATATCTCCATAACTGGTGTGCATGGTTTTACTGGAATGACCGTTTCTGCTGTTGTCTGTTTCTTTGTTACGATAATCATACTTGGAATATCCTAATTCTTCATCCAGTTCTTCATCCAAAGCACCTTCCAAAATGACAGACATCATGTCACGCATGATGCTGTTAACATCAGTGCCATCTTTGATGCTGATATCATTATTTTTCAGATAGTCACGCATCATTTCTCTCATTGCTGCTTTTGTGGGCTGTCTTTTCTTCTTGCCATAAAAATAACCTCCAAACTGAGTAATTTTATCTTACATCAGTTTGGAGGTTTACACAAACTTTGGGATACTCCCACATCCTGATACCGCACCTCTTTTAATTTTTCATAGTAGAATTTTTCATGTGCTTCACTGATAAATACAATTTCCTGTTTCTTTGTGTTTTTTGCTCCTAACGCTGTGTTGTTCATGTTCTTTTCCTCCTTGATGTCAAACGGATATTCGCAATCCGCTTTGCTACTTGCTCATAACACTATCTGTTGCTGCCGCACCATATAGTGTTAAATAATTGACTATAACAGAAAAGGACGAACTCATCTTCTAAAATGAATTCGTCCTTTCAGGCACAGTTATTAGGTTGTTTCAATACATCTCACAGGTTATTCCGTATTATTGGGTAATTTTTTGATGTACTTTTGATGTACTAACCCTCATTTGATGTACTATTTCAGGAAGAAAAACCCTTTTATTCTTCTGCAAAAAGTTTCTGCTTCCGCTCAATCATCTCATCAATTCTCTCGATATACTGCCCGACATCCTTGACATTCTCGCATCGTTCGATCCGATGTGTGCCATCCGGATTTGGTTCTGTCCAGACACGTTTTGTGGAAGCTCCGGCTCCGCAAGCTACGATGGTCTGTTTCTCTTCCATGATCAGAATATTATAAACTCCCGCTTTTCCTTCTTTCGCATAACCGACATTCTCAAGGTTTCCCGCCATTCCCTTCTGGCGGTACAGATAATAAGGGAACAGGTCCATCTTCTTCGCATAGGAAGCGGTCAGGTCCATATGTTCCTGCGTGTTGACCATCTTATAATCTTTATAGTCTTCCTTGAACATATTTAAGCGCGCCGCGCGTTTTAGTGCCAGAGAGTGAACAGTCAGATTGTCCGGTTTTAACTGCATGATCTGCTCTAATGTATCGCGTACGTCCTCTAAAGATTCTTCCGGCAGTCCCATAATGAGATCCATATTGATATCATCAAATCCAAGTTCTCTTGCGATCTTAAAACTTTCCACAGTCTGTTCTACCGAATGGCGCCTTCCGATCAGGTCGAGCGTTCTCTGCTGCATGGTCTGCGGATTAATGGAAATTCGTGTGATTCCCCATTTGCGCAGCACCTCTAATTTTTCTCTTGTGATGCTGTCCGGTCTGCCGGCTTCCACGGTAAACTCAAGGCAGTCTGACAAATCAAAACTACATTTAATTTTACGGATCAGACGGTCTAACTGATAAGGCTCTAATGTTGTCGGTGTTCCGCCACCGATATAAATGGAATTTAAATGCTTGTGATAAAACTTTGCCGCCGTATAATCAATCTCTTTTTCCAGTGCATCTAAATAAGCATCCACACGGTTCTTCCAGCTTACAAGCGGATATGATGTAAACGAGCAGTACAGGCAGGTCGTCGGACAGAACGGGATTCCGATATAAAGACTGTATCCGTTGTCATAATCAATTTTCTTTAAGATCGCATTTTCTCGTTCTGCAATATCGGTTGCAAGTTCAATCTTCTCATCGGAAGCAAAATAGGTATCCTTCATATACCGGTAGATCTCCTCCCGGCTTTTTTCTTCCTCCAGCAATTTCATAGGAATCTTCGTTGGACGGATTCCGGTCAGGTTTCCCCATGGAAGTGTTCGTTTCGTATAATCACAGAGCATACGATACAGCATCTGCTTCAGCTGATTTTTCGTCCACACGCGATCCGAAAAATCTACCTGAATTGTCTCACCCGGTATCTCTTTTACTTCTTCCTGACCCGGTTTTTCATTTGCCTGCGCATCCTCATTTGCATGCACGATCTCCTGCCATGTGATCTGAATCGTATCTTCCCCGTAGTTTACCTGCATGCGGATATAGATTTTTTCATCATATTCTTTTTTTTCTGCCGACACACCCACATACTGTTCCGGGAAAAATGCCTTGATCAGAGAATGAATATCATATTCAAATTCCGGTTTATTTAATAAAACTTCTATCATCCCAAAACCTCTCACTTACAGATACGGATTATACATCCGCTCTGTCCCAATCGTTGTAATATCATTGTGTCCGGTGTACACGGTCGTTTCATCCGGAAGCGGCAGAAGTTTCTCCTTAATGGAGCGGATGATCTGTGCTGCACTGCCCTTTGGGAAATCGGTGCGTCCCACCGATGTGCAAAAGAGGGTGTCCCCGGAAAAAACTACATTCTGATACGGGAAATAATAGCAGCAGCCACCCACCGTATGTCCCGGTGTATGGAATACACGGATATGAAAACCGGCAAGGTCGATCTCCTGCTCATTCTTCAAAAATACATCCGCATGATAGGTCTTTTGTACACCTTCCCAGCCGCTTAAATTGAGAGACGGCGTATCTAAAGTCTCTTTTTCATGCTCCTCGGCATATATTTGATATCAAAATGTTTTGCAAGTTCCTCCGCTCCACCCGCATGGTCAAAATGTCCATGTGTCAGCAAAATTGCGATCGGTGTCAGCTTTTCCTGACAAATCTTCTTGGCAAGTTGATCTGCACTTGCCCCCGGATCGATAACCAGTACTTCTTTTGTGTCATCGTTGATCGCAAAATAACAGTTTGTCTGTACCGGACCAACTACATATTGTTCTACTTTCAATGGTGCCATAGTTTCCCCTTTCCTGTCTGACAAAATCTTTTTCTTTACAGAAAAACTGGCTGCCCATCTGGATGCGGTTCATGTTTCCCACAACCTTCTGACAACCAGTTCTTTTAGCCCGTCGTTCTCTCTATATCAATGATACTCTCGATCTGCCGCAGTCTCTCCACAACGCTTGTAAGTTCTTCCCTGCCCTTCGTGCTGAAAGATACATCGATTGTTGCAATTCCCTGCTTGCTTGTTTTGGAGTGAATCGAATCAATATCGATCTCACGCTCTGTAAATACCTTTGTGATATCCACGAGAAGACCGGTTCGGTTATTGCCGTAGATCTTGATCTCTGCACGGTACAGGCCACTGCTGCCGGACTCTTCATCATGCTGCCACTCGGCATCGATCAGACGCTCACGCTCCATATCAGACAGATTGATAATGTTGATACAGTCTGTTCTATGGATGGAAACACCTCGGCCTCTGGTTACAAATCCAACGATCTCGTCTCCCGGTACCGGACTGCAGCACTTTGAAAAATGCACTGCCACATCATAAAGTCCTTTTACAATGATACCGCTCTTGGAATGTTTCTGTACGACCTTATCTTTATTCTCGGCAATGGTCTCAAGCACTTCATCATCCGTGATACACGCAAGATGGTCTTTTTTGTATTCCTCATACATGCGGTTTACGATCTGACCTTCTTTTAAACCACCATGTCCGATCGTTGCAAGGCAGGAATTCCAGTCATGGAAACCATATTTTCTTAAAATTTTCTCCTGATATTCCGGCTTATTGATATCCGGGAAATTGATTCCCTTGGATTTTGCCGATGCGATCAAAAGTTCCTTGCCGTGTGTAATATTTTCTTCTTTTAACTCACTGCGGAACCACTGATTGATCTTATTTTTCGCCTGGGTGCTTTTTACAATATTTAACCAGTCACGGCTCGGTCCCTTTGAATTCTGGGAAGTGATTACTTCCACACGGTCACCGTTCTGGATGATGTAGTCGATTGGAACCAGTTTTCCGTTGACTTTTGCACCGATCATCTTATTGCCGACCGCGGAATGAATACTGTAAGCAAAGTCGATCGGCGTGGAACCGGTCGGAAGATTCTTGACATCTCCGGTCGGTGTAAAACAGAATACCGTATCGGAAAACAGGTCAAGATCGCTCTTTAGCAGGCTCATGAACTCTTTATTATCTGACATGTCGCGCTGCCACTCTAAGATCTGACGGAGCCAGCTCAGCTTTTCCTCTTCGGTAACGGTCATTGGCTGTGACACACCGCCATTGTTACTTGCCTCTTTGTACTTCCAATGGGCAGCGATACCATATTCAGCTGTACGATGCATCTCAAAGGTACGGATCTGTATCTCAAACGGCTGACCGGTCGGTCCGATCAGAGTCGTATGGAGTGACTGGTACATGTTCGGCTTAGGCATCGCAATGTAGTCTTTAAACCGTCCCGGAATCGGCTTATACATCTCATGAATCACACCGAGTGCTGCATAACAGTCCTTGACGGAATCCACGATGATGCGGATGGCAAACAGATCATAAATCTGGTCTAATGTCTTGTGCTGATTGACCATTTTTTTGTAAATACTGAAGAAATGTTTTGCACGTCCGTCAACCTGTGCAGGAATTCCTGCATCTTTGATGTGCTGACGCACTTCTTCCACCAGTTTCTGTACATATTCGTCCCTGACACTCTTGCGCTGTGCGATCTGATGTACCAGATCATAATAGGCATCCGGCTCTAAATACTTGAGTGAGAGATCGTCCAGCTCGATCTTGATCTTGGAAATACCAAGACGCTGTGCGATTGGTGCGTAAATATCCATCGTTTCACGCGCTTTTTCCTTCTGCTTCTCAGGTGTCATGTATTTGAGCGTACGCATATTGTGAAGACGATCCGCAAGCTTGATCAGGATAACACGGATATCCTTTGCCATTGCAAGGAACATCTTACGAAGATTCTCTGCCTGAACCTCCACTTTATCCGCATCATAAGAGAGCTGTCCTAATTTGGTAACACCATCTACCAGAAGAGCAACCTCATCTCCAAACTCCTGTGCAATCTGTTCATCCGTCATAACAGTATCTTCCACAACATCATGTAAAAGTCCTGCAACGATCGTCTCCTTATCCAGCTCTAACTCCGCTAAAATAATCGCAACACACAATGGATGGATGATATATGCTCGCCGGACTTTCTTGCCTGTCCCTCATGTGCATCCCTCGCAACATGATATGCTTTCTCGATCAGCGATATATCTGTCGATGGATGATACTTTCGCACGCTGGCGATCAGTTCGTCATATAGTTTTTCCGGACTCTCAAACTCTTTCATCGGCTTGATGTTATCGTCCTCTTCTTTTACTTTTTTTTGCAGATCCAGTGATTCTGATGAAAAATCCGCCATGTGCCTCACCCACTTTATCCCTTTTTTAGTAGTTTATATTATATTTTATTTTTATGGAAAATGCAACGTTTATTGATGATATCATGCCCCGCTTTTGCTTATGGTATAGCGTTTCATGCATTTTCCGTCCAGATCCATTTCCTCCCGGAACATAAATCCCAGTTTTTCTGCCAGACATTCCGATGCTTTATTTCCTTTCTGGATCAGACAGTTTAATTTATCGAATTCAAGAAAATTCCATGCGTAACCGATCACAGCAAGACAGACCTCTGTTGCATATCCTTTTCTCTGATACGATACGTCGATCATATATCCAAGTTCCGGCTCACCTTCACACACCTCACGATTCTCGATCCCGACCCGCCCGATCAGTTTTCCCGTCGCCTTTTCGATCACGACCCACATGCCGTACCCATAAAGGCGGTACATATAGTTAATATACGACCGCTGATACTCTTTTTCCTTTTCGTATTCATACAGCGGGTCTAAATATTCCGTCATTCCCTCCCCGGCATACAGTGCAAACAGGCTGTCTAAATCATCCAGCGTGATCTCCCGCACGATGCAGCGTTCTGTCGTGACGATCGTCCACGGAATACCATGTTTACGTTCATACGCACGAAGCAGAAACGTTTCATCCACTTCCTCAAGACCTTCGATTAACATAACCGCAGCCTGCATTCCCTGTTCTTCGATTCCCTCCGTCACTTCATCTGTGCTGTCATTACAATTCACGTTCTGACTACCAATTTCTGTAATCACATCGTCCGGTACTTCTCCTGTGCTCTCATTCTCTGCTCCACCCGGTCCGATATATCCCAGCGTTGCCATTCCAAGCTGATCCATATTAGAAATAATGTGCCCATCTGTAGAGATGAGCACACTTTCTTCTGGCGGGAACAGAGAAAACTCTGCTCTGCGATTGGCATTATTTTTCCCTGTTACCACCAGTTTCAGATCCGGTTCCGGTCTGATATTCTGTTTTAAATAATCCAGTTCCCGCTCCGGGAGTCTGTCTGCTATTATAAATCTTAATTCCGGCATCGTATTTCACATTACCTCAATCGCTTATTCTAAGGTATCCTCTTCTGTATCCGGTTCCGGCACGACCGGATCTGTGGCATAATCATATTTGATATCATCATATCCCCATCCGGCAATGATATCTTTTGGTTTGCCATCTACCATAACTGTTTTATAGGTCGTTATTCTTACAAAATAGCGTTTGCCCTTGGTAAGTCCCTTGATCGTATATTTTAATTTATTGCTGTTTTTGATCTTGATCAGATGGATATCTTTTTCCGGTGTCGAATAAAAACCACCTTCTCCATCCGTATACTGGATCATATAACCGGTAATCTGCTCTTTGGTCTTCTTTGGTACATTCCAGCTTACCGTAGCAGAATTTGACGTCATCACCAGATCATTCAGCATTGCATTCTGCGGTGCGATCGTAAACTCCCGGATGATCGTTCCGCGGAAATCACCTTTTAATTTAATCTGAATACGATGCACTCCGATACTCCTGCAGTCTGTCAGATATTTTACGGAATAATTCTTTTTCGGAACCGTCTTTCCGGTATAATTACGTTTTACCGTTACTGCAGGTTTATGTTTCTTTCCGTCGTAGACATAAGTTGTCTCTCTCTGCCAGTTATCATCCGCAAGACACACATACAGGCTGGTTGACTGTACTAGCGGCCATTTGTTTTTGATGGAACGGTTATTTTTAAAAGTAGACTTTTTAATTCCAGGAATCTGTGTCCATGAACTTAAGTCTGTATAGGAGAGAAGATTCTTCGTCTTATCCAAAGACTCCTTTGAATCGATCACTTTAAATGTATTATATATTTTACGCTCTCTGCCATTGATATCGCGAAGTCCCCAGTAAAAGCCCTGATCCACATCCGACTGCGGTTCGGTATCTCTCGCATAGATAAAGGATTCGATCATCTTATTGCCTTCGCTGATATAGTAAGCATACGCATATGTTGCTGCCTGCAGCTCTTCTCCCTGTGTCGAATTGAACGCCTGCTCTGCAAGCATGATCGTTGCATCTTTGCCGATCTTCTTTTTTACATATTCCGTCAGGACAGAAATATTTTTCATGGTAATGATCGTGGAATCCACACCACTGCCTGCTAAAGAGTCATCCCAGAATTTTGGCTCCACAAGTCCCTGTGAATATGCATGATATGCAATGTTTGGACAGATCTTCCCCTGCGCTTTCAGTTTCGAATAAAATGTGTCCAGTGTCTTCTTCGTCGAGAAAAAGCTGTTTCCGCCTCCATCGACATCCTGATTCCAGTTATAATCAAGGCTGATATATACCTTTGAATGGCTGCTGACACTCTTTGTGGCATTATATGCAATGCGGAATGCCCGCGCATAATCATCCATATACGCACTTAAACTTTTTCCGCCCGCATAGTTCCAGTCATAAGGGCTGTCAACCTCATTTCCTAAGATCCATCCGGACACCAAATGCTGTTCATTGCCAAATTTCTCTGCCATGTAACTCATAAATGCTTCCCAGGTACGGCATCCTGCTGCTGATGTTGTCTTAATGGAAGAGAATATTTTTCCACCGCCATAACTCATTTTGCCCGCCTGGCCTTTTGCGTCTTTGCCAAGAAGCAGGATCACATATACTTTGGATCCATCGTCAATATACTGACGCACCTGATCCTGCAGCCAGTTTACACGATCCCTGTCAAATGTATATTTTTTCCCGCGGTATTTATACACCTCTTTATTTCCGCAGTCTTTGTTTAAAATTTCTTCAATTGACCAGTTTAAGACAACATGCTGTGTACGAAGCTTTTTTACGGATGTATGGTCTGCCCAGTCCGGCTGCAGTCCCTTTTTAGAGGTAGTCTTTACGCCGGTTCCGGTGTAGGATGCTAATACTTCCGGATTGGTAATGTACTGTGCACCGCTTATTGCTGCATATTTTTTCCCTTTTTTGTATGCAGCCACAAATTTCTGACAAAGCATACTGCTTTTATATTTTACGGAAAATGTAACTGTACCTTTCTTAAAGTTGGCCGAAGCCACCGGTTTTCCGGTAAGCTTTGCATTCTCTTTTACATTGGCATCCACCGAAAACAGGTAAAGCTTGTTTCCCATTCCTTTCTGTTTTCCGGCAACTTTTGCTTTTACTGTCACCTTGCTGCCACCGGAATTTAGTTTACAGGATACTAACTGTACCGGCTTTCCAGCTGCATAAACCTCTGTCTGTGCACCGGGAAAAAGCCCTGCTGCCAGGATTGCAACGAGACAGATACAAATGATTTTTTTTAATATTTTCATAACTTACATTCCCCTGTGATTTATCTATCGTGTACTGCGCCTACGAGTTCTTTGATATCTTTTACCTGATAACGCTCCATATAATCGCGGATTCCGTCAACAATCTCCATGGTTACCTGTGGATTGGTAAAGTTTGCTGTTCCGACAGACACTGCCGTTGCTCCCGCAAGGATCATCTCGATCGCATCATCTGCATTCATGATCCCGCCCATACCAACGATCGGGATATTTACCGCCTGTGCGGTCTGATATACCATGCGCACTGCAACCGGATGCACGGCAGGACCTGACATGCCGCCCGTTCTGTTTGCCAGTGCAAACGTGCGTCTGTGGATATCGATCTTCATTCCTGTCAGCGTGTTGATCAACGATAAACCGTCCGCACCGCCGGCTTCTGCCGCACGCGCCATCTCCGTGATGTCTGTTACATTCGGTGAAAGTTTCATGATGACAGGCTGTTTTGCATGCGCCTTGATCTCTCTTGTGATATCTTCAACCATCTTTGGATTCTGTCCAAAGGCAATTCCGCCCTCTTTTACATTCGGACAGGAAATATTGATCTCTAAAAGATCGACCGGCTGGTCTGCAAGTCTGTCCACAACTTCTATGTATTCCGACGTTGTATGTCCACATACATTGACCACAATTCTGGTATCATATTTCTTTAAGAAAGGAATATCGCGCTCAATGAAAAGATCAATACCCGGATTCTGAAGTCCGATCGCATTTAACATGCCCCCGTATACCTCAGCCACACGCGGTGTCGGATTTCCTTCCCACGGTACATTGGCAACACCCTTTGTCACAACAGCACCAAGACGGTTTAAATCCACAAACTCCGAATATTCTTCCCCGGCGCCAAACGTTCCGGACGCAGTCATGACCGGATTATTTAATGTCACTCCACATAAATCTACTTTCATGTTCATCAGAATTCTACCTCCTGTGCAAGAAATACCGGTCCCTCTTTACAGATTCTCTTATTTTTTACATTGCTGTGTGCATCTTTTTCTTTTGACTTGCACACGCAGGCAAGACAGGCTCCGATACCGCATGCCATGCGCTCTTCCATGGAAATCCAGCACTCGATGTTCTGCTCTGCGGCATATTCTTTGATCGCACGCAGCATCGGGGTAGGTCCACAGGCATAGATAATATCTGCATCCAGTCCGTTCTCACGGATCGCATCAAGTACATTTCCCTCTGTTCCGGCACTGCCATCCTCCGTTGCAATATAGATCTGTCCGCGGTTACGGAAATCTTCCAGCAGGAAAAGCTCATCCCGGAATCCAAGCACGATCTGTTTCTCGCAGTCTAACTCTTTGGCAAGTTCTAACATTGGCGGGATTCCGATTCCTCCACCGATCAGAAATGCCTTTTTGTTTTTCTGTGGGAATCCATTTCCAAGCGGCCCTACCACTTTTAACTGCATACCGGTGCGCATGCCGGAAAATTCTGCGGTTCCCTTTCCTGCCACACGGTATACCAGACGGATCGCACCGTCCTTTCTGTCGATCTCACAGATACTGATCGGTCTTGGAAGCAGTCTGCTTCCCTCATTGCAGTAGACAGAAACAAACTGTCCTGCTTTTGCATGTGCTGCGATGTGCTCTGTGCGCAGCCACATACTGTAAATATCGTCCGCGATTTCTTCCTGCCGGATGATGATCGCAGTTTCCTCAAATTTTGTGTCCTTTGTCTGCATGAATTTTCTCCTTTTATCTACCCGCTTTTTTATTCCTCATATACGATATGACCGCCAACGATCGTCATTTTTACTTTTCCGGTCACCGTTCTTCCGTCAAACGGGGTATTTCTTCCCTTGCTTGCAAATTTGTTTTTATCGATCTTATAAGTTTCATTCGGATCAAAGATCACGATATCTGCTGTCTTTCCAGGAGCGATATCGCCCTTGTCAAGTCCGACGATCTTCGCCGGATTATAACTCATTTTTTCTGCCATCTGCATCGGTGTCAGATAACCGCCAAGTACCAGTTCTGTATAGGTTAAGCATGCTGCGGTTTCAAGTCCGACGATTCCAAACGGCGCATTCTTCATGGAGGTATTTTTATCTGCAAAAGTATGCGGTGCATGATCGGTAGAAATCACATCCATAATATTGTCGCGAAGTCCCACTCTTAGTGCCTCCACGTCTTTTTTAGTACGAAGCGGCGGGTTCATCTTAAAATTAGTATCTGCATCCGCATCCGCAGCAATCACATTCTTTTCCACATCCATTTCCGGTGCGATCTTGCGTATATCATCCGAAGTCAGTGTAAAATGATGCGGACATACTTCTGCGGTAACTTTTACATTCTTCTGCTTTGCAAGATCGACCATCATGACGGAATCTTCCGTCGAGCAATGACATAAATGAAGTTTTGCCCCGGTGTCGTGGCTTAGCATGATATCTCTTGCAACAATGATATCTTCTACGGAATTGGTGATTCCCTTTAATCCAAGTTCTCTTGCATGTTCGTCCTCATTCATGACACCGCCATTGACAAGATTTTTATCCTCACAGTGTGCAAGTACCACAATGCCTAATTTTGCAGCTTTTTCCATCGCCTCGCGATATAACTGGGCGTTCATGACGGATTTTCCATCCTCGCTGATTGCAGGAATACCTGCTTTTACCATTCCCTCGATATCCGCAAGTTCTTTTCCTTCCTGATTTTTTGTCACGGCACCCACCTGTAATACATTTACAAGTCCGACCGTTTTTGCCTTATTATGCACATAATTTACAACATCCGGATTGTCAACAACCGGTTTGGTGTTCGGCATTGCAAGAATCGTCGTATATCCGCCGTGTGCTGCTGCCCGACAGCCTGTCTCGATCGTCTCTTTTTCCTCAAATCCCGGATCACGCAGATGCACATGCATGTCAATAAATCCCGGCATGACAAAACATCCCTTTGCATTGATCTTCCGGTCTGCTTTCTCTTTGATCCCTTTTTCGATCTTAGAAACAACACCATTTTCCACCAATACATCTGCAACTTCATTCATCCCTGTGGCAGGATTGATCACCTGTCCATTTTGAATTAATATTGTCATAATTTCTCCATTCCGAAGCACGCTTTCATCGCTTCTGTGCAAAATTTTGTCTGTATTCTGTCAAATTTTATATCAGTGTACCATATGCAAAAATCTTCGTAAACACAAAGCCTCTATAAACTGCCATAGATTTCCGGTGTAACATAGGCGCGGATAAAAATGCCCTCCGGCCGGTACTCTTCCTCTAAAAGTTCTCCACTCTTTCTGATCTGCTGTAAAATTCCAGCCTCCTGATAAGAGATTGTACGCTCCACTAATATTTTATTATCCCGCAGCAGCGTACAGAAAAGTTCTTTCAACTCCTCTAATCCTGTTCCCTTTTTTGCGGAAACCGCCAATGTATAATCTGCCTTAAAATCACGGATCGGCTCCTCATCTGTGACCTGATCCTGCTTATTAAATAAGGTAATGATCGTTTTTTTCCTGATATCAAGCTGGTAGAGTGTATCATACACTATGTGCATCTGCTTATCCCGCTGTGGATTGGAAGCATCTACCACATGCAGAATATAGTCCGCATATTTGGCTTCCTCTAAGGTACTCTTAAATGCTTCGATCAGATGATGCGGCAGTTTCCGGATAAAACCGACCGTGTCCGTCAGAAGAATTTCCTGTCTGCCCGGCAGTTCTAAGACACGTGTTGTCGGATCTAAAGTTGCAAACAGCTTATCTTCCTCTAACACTCCCGCTCCCGTTAAGTGGTTTAAAAGTGTTGATTTTCCCGCATTGGTGTATCCGACGATCGCAGCCACAGGAATCTGTTTCTTTTCCCTCTGGGCGCGCGTGATCTCACGGTGTTTCCTCACTTCTTTTAATTCACGGTTCAACTGCGCAATACGGTCTTTGATCAGACGCCTGTCCATCTCCAACTTTTTCTCACCGGGGCCTCTGGTTCCGATACCACCGCCAAGTCTTGACATGGAACGCCCGAGACCGGTCAGACGGCTTAGTCTGTATTTTAACTGCGCCAGCTCGACCTGGATCTTTCCCTCGCTTGTTGTTGCCCTCGCCGCAAAAATATCGAGGATAATAAGTGTCCGGTCCATGACTTTTGTATCTAACATCTGCTCTAAGTTTTTGAGCTGTGCCGGCGATAACTCATCATCACAGACGATACCGGTCGCACCTAGTTCCGCGATCATGTCGGCGATTTCCTGCACTTTTCCGGTTCCAACATAGGTGCCCGGATGGATCAGTTCACGTTTCTGGATCAGCGTACCGACGGTAACTGCTCCTGCTGTCTTTACAAGTTCTGCTAATTCTGCGACGGAATCTTCCGCATCGTCACCATCCTGTTCGCTGACACCGACTAAAATGACACGCTCTTTTACTTCTTCTATTTTAATGGGTTCTGGCATGTGTTCCTCCCTTGCTGTCTCTAATTCTAATTTCCTGTATCCTGTGAAGAACTGTCTCCCGCAGTATTATCCCCTGTCGAATCACTCTGTGCTGAACGATTCTCCGCAGAACTGTCTCCTGTAGAACTATCATTCGTGGTATCACTTTGTGCAGAGCTATCGTCCGTGGAACTATTTCCCGTAGAGTTTTGCCCTTCATCTGAAGAATCCGTACTTTCTGTATCGCTGCCCGCATCCGTATTCTGGCGGTTCTTTAAAAAGATATATTCTCTCTGCGCCGCCTCATCATCCGGATAAAGGGAAACGTACTGCTGAACGACATCCCACGCAGATGAAAAATCACCGCTGTACTCATAAGCAATGATCTGATTTGACAAAAGTTCCTGCTGATTTGTGACATTATCCATCGCAAGTCCCTGTCTGATATCCTCTAACGCCGCTTCATAGTTGCCTTTTTCCATCTGGATCTCGGCAAGCGCATTCATTGCCACAGAGTCCGCCGTACCACTGTCGACATATGCCTGATAATATTTTTCCGCATTTGCAGAATCTTCTTCCGCTTCATAGACCTGTGCAAGGTAAAGGTTTGCTTTGGCACTGTCCTTTTTGACTGCTCCTTCTAACTCTTTGACTGCATTATCATATTGTCCGAGCAGATAATAAACCCTGCCGCGCCAGGTAAGATTTTCTGCGGAATTTCCCTTGATATCAAACGCTTTGTTTAAATATTCTTCCCCTTCCTCAGTCATATTATTACCGGCAAGGTTCTCATAAATCCCAACATACAGTTCATAATCATCCGGGTTATATTTGACAGCATTGGCAAAATCTTTTTTTGCCGTATCCGTATCCTGCTGCTTTAGACTCAGACATCCATGCAGATAATATGCGTTGCCGTTTTCCTCATCATAATCGATCATCGCCTGATAAGTAGCAAGAGCTCCCTCTATATCTCCACCGGCATACTGTGCTGCCGCCTTATAATAGCAGATGTCGAGTTCTGTATCTGTAATCTTCCCCACACACTGGGATAGTGCGCTGTTAAAAGCAGCCACTGCACCTTCATAATCACCGGACTGCATACTGTTAATCCCAATCTTGCGGAAATCCAGTTCATCTTCTAAGCGCTCATTGGTACATCCGGTAAAAAGTGCAGCAAACAATACTGCCCCTGCAACCATGTATGGCAATCTGTGTTTCTTCATATTATAATAATTCCTTTTCCCTACAATTCTTCAAATACCAGCCGCATATCATACCACACGGCTCCCCCGTGCTTTGACATGGACTTTCCTTCATTTACAAAACCAAATCTCTCATAAAATGGAATAAGACTCTCTTTACACGTTAAAACGATCCCTTTTCGTTCCTGCTCTTTGACATCCGCGATCACGCGCTCCATGAGTTTCGACGCACATCCCATTTTCTGATACTCCGGCAGCGTTGCCACTCCAAAGATCATCTGCACTGTCCCTCTTCACGGTGCATTGTGGCATCCTCAAACATCTCATCCCGCAGGATTGGAATATCTGTCGTCATTCCATTGATCATGCTTGCCAGTTTCCCGGAATCCTCCAGTAACCAGAAATGATTCGGGAATACGGTCAGGCGTTTTTCAAAAGAATCCTTTTCTGCTGCTTCTTCCGGTGGAAAACACTGTCTTTCCAACTCTGTGACCGCATCTATATCATTTATTGTTGCAAATCTTATGTCCATTGTTTTTGTCTCCATTTTTAATTCTTGCTGCACTCCTGTCCGCAGTGCACGTCCGAAAAATCAGAGATTTTCCGAACTGACGGGCTTTCGCCCTATCAACGAAGCAAACAATAAAAAAGTGCCTGCAAGCAGTCATTTTTTATTGTTCACTTCGTTGGCACTGCTCAATGCTTACGCACATTATACCATACCTTTTTGATGTTTTGCATTGATTTTGAAACTTTTTGTGGCTATGCTATATCTAATAGTCAGATGATTCGAATGAATCAAATATTTGCAAAGGAGGATTTGATCTTGAAATTCTTTTCCGGAAAAGAAAAAAAACATACAGCAGAATCTAATGATGATCTCATCGAACGATTGCTGCTTGAGAATTACAACCGCTACTATCATCTTGCATACAGCTATGTACATAATCCCGACGATGCCAGTGACATTGTACAAAACGGAGCCTATCTGGCGATCAAAAACAGTGCTTCCCTAAGGCAGCCGGAATATGCGGCGACCTGGATTTACCGCATCATGTTAAATGAGATTTTTCATCATTTAAAGCGGCCGGATACCATTTCTTACGAGGATTCACTGATCGCAGAGGGAAAACCGGACCAGTATCAGACTTAGATCTTAGAACTGCGCTCGATTCTTTGTCCCCGGAGGATAAGGCGATCGTGGAACTTCGGTATTTCGAGGACTTAAAAATCGAAGATATCGCCCGCGTCTTAAATGAAAATGTCAATACCATAAAAAGCCGTCTGTACCGCAGTATGCAGAAGTTAAAACTGAAAATGGAGGTAACCGAATGAACACCAATGATTTTTATGAATTAAAAAAATCCTATGACACCTCGCAAATGCCTGAAAAGGAGGTCATAAAAATGAAAGAAAAAATGAATCAGGCGAAAGCCGAGAAGAAGAACAAACACAATAAAACCATTATCACAAGAATCTGGGTTGGCGCTGCCGCAGCGATCGCAGCGTTTGTCATCCTGCCAAATACTTCACCGAGTGTCGCCTATGCGATGGAACAGATCCCACTGCTTGGAAATTTGATCGAGGTCGTCACATTCCGCGATTACCAGTACAGCAGCGACAGAAACAACGCCGATGTCAATGTTCCAAAACTGGTACCGGAAACTGTCGCTTCCACTGAAAAAACAACGGAAGACCCGGTTGGGGAAAATTTAAAGAAATCAACCGATGAGATCAATGCGGAGATTGAAAAGATCAGCGACAGCCTGATCGCAGAGTTCAAACAGAACATGAACAACGAGGTTATCAGGATATCATGATCAAACATGAGGTCATCAACACAACTGACGACTATTTTACCTTAAAACTGATGTGTTATCAGGCTGCCGGCAGCGGTTATGAGATGGATTATTATTACACGATTGATTTAAAGACCGGGGAACGCCTTGCGTTAAAAGATCTTTTTAAAGAGGGATCTGACTATATCACCCCGATCAGTGAAAACATCAAATCCCAGATGCGCGGTCAGATGGATGCCGATGAAAATGTCTCCTACTGGCTGGATGATACGGAAGTTCCTGAATGGAACTTTACCTCCATTAACGATGACACTTCCTTCTATATTAATGCTGACGGAAATCTCGTCATCAGCTTCAACGAGGGCGATGTCGGTCCGATGTCTATGGGTGTTGTGGAATTTACGATCCCGCACGATGTGATCGCCGATATTTTAAAATAAAGAAAATAGTCTATGCAGTAAAGGATCCTGGCATGGTATTTAGCAGTCTCAACTTTATTT
>ENA-OQDM01000690-OQDM01000690.1-human-gut-metagenome-genome-assembly--contig:-NODE-690-length-17940-cov-1.241902_pt1 | contig 17940 bp, 12 predicted proteins | sample MGYA00242772_ERZ504605 | MGnify/ENA primary metagenome ERZ504605 (study PRJEB26092, sample SAMD00036348) | human gut metagenome | host: Homo sapiens | study: EMG produced TPA metagenomics assembly of... | reverse complement strand
TTGGTGTTTCTCCGGATGAAAAACATATTGTCAATATACATTGTATGACTGTTGATAAAGGGCGGCTTTGGGCTTTTGTGGAAAATAAGGATGGGGAAATAAAACTGATAAAGGCAAGGATATGAAAAATGTAAGTATAGTAGTATTTGCTATATGCTAATTGTTTGGGTGTAATGTTAATAATAGATGAGAGGTTGTGTCAAAAACACAACCTCTCTTTGTTTTGGTTTAAACCTTTTGGACGGGGCTTTGGTTTACTCGCGTACGACCTTCTGGGTTTCTCCCTTGTAGCTCAGGAGGTAGGTACCGTTTGCCAGTGTCCCTGTGGGGATGATGTTCGTACCTGCCTGCAGTTGTTTCTGCATGAGGGCACGTCCGTTCATGTCGTAGAGAGTCACGATACCGTCTTCCGGTATACGGATCTCCAAATGGTCGTTGAAGGGGTTGGCCAATACTTGGAAGTGCTGTGCCACGGTACTGCCGTTTATCGCGCTCGGGTCTTCTACGACGAGACGGAAGGTAGTCTCGGCAAACTTCTCGCCATAGCCTTCCTTAGCCACGGTGTAGCGTACGGCCAGGTTGGCCATGCCGGTCTTTCCGGGTGTGAGGATGAGGATGAGCGAATCCGTAGCGGTGTCTATGCTGTCGCGTACGAGGGCGGCATTGTCGTTGGCCGACACGGTCTTGGCGAGGGTGACGCCGTAAGTGGTGCCAGTGTAGGCAAAGACATCTTTCAGGCCGATGCGTAGGGTATCGGTGCCGAGCACGGTCGTGGTGTCTTGATGGCTTGAGCCACGGTGGGCTTGACGATCTGCGCTTTGATAGTGTAGGTGGCATCCACGAGCGTGGAAGCTCCGGCGCGGTCGATGGCTTCCACTTGGAAGGTGATGACGGAATCCTTGTCCACCGTACCCCTGTAAAGAGCCTCGATGCGGATGTCGCCGTCTTCAAGGTTGTCGAGCTGCGTAATCCAGGGGTATTTCTCGAGTCCGCGCAGGTAGATGTCGAAGTCTCCCTCGTGGTCGGTGAAGTTGCTGGATTTCCAGATGGTATGCGCGGAGGCACTGGTGCCCATTTCGTAACAGTAGCTGTTGGGGCTCATGTTGAAACGGCTGGCCGGTTTCGGTGCCTCGTTGTCTGCGAATTCTGGTACGGCGGACAGGTTGGCCGGTGTGCGTCCGAGGTCGTAGATGTCGAATTCTTTGGTGAACTCATTGCCATAATAGACGGCTCCCTGGTAGGTCTCCGCGTTTTCATCGGCATAAACCACGTAGGTACGCTGCGAGAGAGTATCCTGTACGGCTTCGGTGGGGTATACCCTGTTTCCGACCGCCATGATGATGCCGTCGCGGATTTCCCCAGTCTTGGTGTCGTAGGCGGTGAAGCCGTTGTAGTTGGCCAACAGGATGGAGTCGCCGCCCATCGGCTTGACTGCGGCCGGTACGCCTTCGAAGTAGGCCTGGATACCGTCAGTCCCGATCAGTTTGGACGTGTGGTTGGTCGTGTTGAATTCGAGGATGGCCGCAGCCTCTTCCGTCATGGGGTTATACGGTCGGATGCCGTAGACACGTGCGTCCCGAGTCACGAGGGTTTCCACTCCGAGTCCTTTCTGTCCCAATGACACTTGGCGTTCCTGTATGAAGTTCTTCAGGTCGAAGATGTCCATGCCGCTTTTGCCGTCCGCAGAGGTGAGGACATAGAGCTTGTCGCCCGTTACGGCCATGTCGGTTGCGGGTTTGGACAGGCTGAATGTCTTGATGGCTTCAAGGTCGGTCTTGTAGAACATGTCGAGGTGGTAGTCTCCGGACGGGGTATGCGAAACGACCAACAGGAGGTTGCGTGCCGTCAGCATGCGGTCGACGGTAGCCTTTCCGGGCAGTTGCAGCTTGTGCGTGCAGCAGGCATCGACCGTGTTGTAACGGTATATGCTGTCTCCGGCAGCGATGTAGGTAAAGGCACCGTCAGCCGTCAATCCTTGTACGGAATCGGCCGCCAATTCTTCGATGAGAGTCTTCACGTGTTCTTCGCGGGCTTCGGCATCGTATGCTTTCACGGCGTTCTTGTCGCTGTACAGCAGGAGACGGCCGGAAGCCTTCGTGTCGGGGGCGTAGACGATACACAACTGCATTTGTTTCTTCTGCCCGTAATGGGTCAGGTCGAAGGTCAGGGTATCTGTGACGTATTCCCCTTCGTTGTATTTATAGCTCAGTTCGTTCTTCTCGATGGCGTGTTCGTAGTTGGCTCGTGGACTTTACGCCGTCCAGATAGATTGTGGAACCGTTTCCAGCCGTGAAGAGTTCGCTACTGGTCTTGGTGCCTTCCGGTTCATAATAAGCCAGGCGTATGGGGTCGCTGACGGACTTGAGTTCCGGTGCTTCCTCCACGATGACGAGGATGGAGTCGGAGAGTTCCGGATTGGACCGTGAGTAAGCATGCAACATGGTGCGTCCGGCTTTCAGGCCGTGGAAAGAACCGTTGTTGATGGTTCCGATTTCGGGGTCTGAGGTCGTCCAGTCGAAGTTCTCGTAGATGTAGCGGTTACGTCCGGTACCGTTCAGGCTGCCGTCACGGCTGTCCGTGCATTGCACGTTGATGTAGATGGTTTCGCCTACAATCATCTTCGTGCTGTCGTTAGACACGGTGCTGGCATTGCCTTCCAGGTCGATGAGTACGGAAGTCAGGTTCACGACCTCGATGTCGATGGAGTCGGTCGGGACATCTTCTTTCTGTGTGAAGTAGATTTTGGTCTTACCCGTTTTACCTGTGGCTTTGAACAGTCCGGTGTTGTCGATGGTACCCACACTGTCGGTCGAGAGCCACCATTTCTGTGTCCCCTCTGTGACAGGCCGTCCGTTTTTGAAGAGGAAACCTTCGAACTGGCATTCCTGTCCTTGGATGACCTGAAGCTGCGTGATGCCGATATAGTTTAGGTAATAGTCCTGGGGCACGTAGTCTGGGTCGGGAGTCGTGATGCCGATTCCTAGGACCTCGGTAGACCATTCTCCCAACCATCCGGCATTGGCGCTTCCGGCACAATAGACTTTTACGAAGTCCACGTGGTCTAGTTCCACGTGGTTGCCGTCCTTGTCTACAGCCCAACTGATATCGAAGCCGTCGGCGGCATTGCCGTTCTCGTCATTGTAATAGGGGTTTTGGGCGATGGTGAGATCTGTCTTGTTATACCCGCGGTTATCGCAGTAGCCGAGGCCGGGGCGCGGTAGAACTCGATGTAGCTTGGTGCGCTCATGTCCAGCGAACTACGGATAATAGCTCCTTCGAAAGTTACAGAGTCTCGGTCGCAACCGAAATCGAACGGGTCGGGATAGTAGGATTGCTGGTGGAACTGGTTGGTCAGCACGGCACCTGCTTCCATCTGTTCTTTCCCGTCCTTGTCCGTGTATTTCAGTGTCCAGGGTACGGTGTAACGCTTGTCGTAGTTCGGGTTGTAATAGGTCATGCGGGCATCCCGTTTGGTCGTGCTTAACCAGTAGTCCGAACCGGCCAGTTCGTACCAAGGTTCCTCCGGATCGGGTACGCCGTTGCCGTTCAGGTCTTGGCATACTTGTACGGCACCCGGTTCCGTCCATACGCCGTAGATGTTGGCTACGAATGAGTTGCCCTTGATGGTGAAGTCAACCCCATAGGGGTTTTCGGATTGTTCATGATGGGTTGGTCGAAGCCGTAGATGACATATCCTCCGAATGACCCTAAGCTAAGGGTGCCTCCTTTGGTTCCCAATGTCCCTTCGGCCGAATTGCTTTTAGACAATTGGTTGGTGAACTGCCCCGGAGCCGGCAGGAAGTCGATAACGCGCGAAGCGTATGCATTCTTGTGAATATTGATTTTCACGGTAGCTTCCGAGGTCTCTTCTCCGAGTGTCACCTTGTACTTCAACTCGTCAAATGAATAGTTGTCCAGTCCCTCGTTCTGCACGTATTTGATGGTATCTTGTTCTCCGTCGGCTCCTTCAACGATAGTAGCCTGTCCGTTGACGGGGGCTTGCAGGATTTCGATCGTGGCGTTGGCCTTGTCGCCGTTCTTCATGAAATTGTCATTGTTCAGAACCGGCATCATCAGTGCCTGCCCGAGGTCGGCCGTGTATTCGTCATCTTGGGCGATGAGCGACACGATGTCTATATCCAGTGTGTTTTCCACCGTTTCCCCGTTATAGGTCAGTTTAACTTTCACATCGGCCGGTCCTGTCACATATCCTCCTTTGCGCATCAGGTAGAGCTGTTGCACCTTTCCGAAACTGTAATATTCATACTTGTACAGGCCCACTACGTTTTCGTCCGTGAATTCGAATTGGCCTTGACCCCGGCTTCGTCGAGGTTTGCCGTGGCATCCATCCCGTCGGGGTAGGTGAACAAGTCCGTCATCGGGATGTTGATGGTGGATTGTGAGCTCATTCCCACATTTTTGTAGGAATACTCCTTCGGCACGAACTGTTCACCGGCCAGTGCGGTGGTTAGCGAAAGCCACCCCACAGCGGCGAGTGCCGTCAGTTTCTGAGTAAAATTTCTCATTGGATTAAACATTTAATGAATTAATAAATCAGTTTATACTGTTTTCTGTTAAATTTCAGGATGTAGCATTTGCCGCCCGGCAACCCTTCGATGCAGTCGCCCGGTGACAGGACAGTGTCGCGAATCTGCCGTCCGTCTGTGTCGTATACGAGGACGCGGGTGGGCCGTTGCAATCCCTTGATGTGGATGCGTCCGTCTTTGCCCCATACGCGTACTGGGGATTCTTCCGTATGGCGGATTCCGGTGGTGAGGGATTTCACGTGCAGCGTACGGTCCACGTATTTCCCGTTGGAGTTGAAACGGATGACGAGGTCGGCCTCCCCGACGGCTTTCGGTTGCAGGGTGAGCCGGTGGTTCCGGATGCGGGCTTCCACCACGTCCTCGTTGCTGTTCGACTTTACGGTCTTCACGATGGCCGCGTCCAAGTTGTCCTTGTCGGTAGCCTTGCTGCCCAGGTCTATTTCCACCGCCCCGTCTTCCAACTTGACGTCGGGCAGTTCCTCCACCTCGGGCGCATAGTTGTCCGGGAAGATGAACAGGGCCGGGAACCAGTAACGGTCTATCGGCTCCAGTTCTTTCAGCACTTGCCCTTGGTTGTCCATTTGGTATATCCAGTAGCTTTGCACTACGTTGTCCAAATAGAGTGCCCCGTAAATCTGGTCGTCGAGCGGATGGATGCGTATGCCTGCCCCGTAGAAGTAACGTTTGTCCGTGGCACTGTCGTAAATCTGCGTGAATGTCCGCGTGTCGATATCGAACCTGTAGAGCTTGGAGGTCGTGAACCAACTCCATCGGTTTTCATTATAAGTAAAGTAGAGCGCGTTTTCCTGCGTGCTGGCACATAAGGAACCGGCCGTCCAGGCATACCACGTCTGGTTGATGCCACCTTCCGTCATGGGGACGGCTTCGGTCTCGAACGTTTCAGGGTCGATGCGTAAGAGTTCCTTGCCTTCCCAGCATTCGCCGCTCGACCCCATGTTGCCGTAGGGGTAATGCTGATAGTCCATGTTGGTGTTGCGTCCCACCCAGATGTCGCCGTCCTTGCTTTGCGTCATGGTGCTGAAACATCCCTCCACGGTGTGTATGATTTTGTCCGTCTGCGGGTCTATCACCAAGACCCCCTTGTCCTGTTGTATGGCAAATACATAATCGGCCGTACGCAGCATCATGCCGATTTGGTTCTGGTAGAGCGGTCCCACGCCGTCGGCGTTGTCCTCGTCTCCTGTGATGAGCGGGTTCTCCGTCCCCTCGATGCGTCCCGTAATCTCGAACGGGGAGAAACTGAGGATGTAGATGCCGTTCGATGTGCCTACATATCCTTTCGTCTCGTCTACGCCCACGAAACTGCGCCCGTCGGCGATGGACACTCCTTTTTCATTGGCTCTGATGATGGGAATACGGCTTTTGATTTCCATGGTTTGTGCGTCGGCCACCACGATGCGGCCCCCTTGGCGGGTTTCGGCTGATTCGCCCGGCGAAAGCCCGTCGCCCGCGTCCTGATCCTGTTTGGAGATGATGAAAAGGTAGTCGCCGTAGACGGCACCGAATTGCGCCGTGGCTCCCAACGACTGTCCGGCATTGGATTCATTGTTTTGTATGATATAATACTCGAACGGGTCGGTCGGATGGTCGGGGCGGATGAAGTTCAGGGTACTGTTGTTGTGTCCGTACCAGTCTTCGTTGAGCATGAACACGCCGTCGGTGTAAGTAGTCTGCCCGTGCAGGCTGTAGGTGCATGCAAACAGCATGGCCGCCGTATACAAATGTAATCTTCTTTTCTTCATGATGGTTTCAGGGTTATGGGTTGGGTAAATAATGGGTCTGGTCTTCTACGTGCAGGTCCTCGGCACGGCTCAGTTCGGTGGAAGTCTCCCCCAACCAACCGCATTGCTGGTTGACACCGGTATATACGCGGATGAAGTCCACGCCGGGCAAGTGGACGGGATTCCCCAAGCTGTCCACCGCCCAACCGATGTCGAAACTGATTTTGTCCTCTTCGCTGTTAGGGTGGTTGTCCACGTAGCCCCAGTCGTAGGCGTAAAGGACGAAGTAAGAGCCTTTTCCGCCGCTTTCGTCCACGGCGTTGTCGGCCAGACGCGTCCCGCTGAACTGCAACCGGTCTTCGGCAATCCACGCAGGGTAGTAGTCTTGGTTGTGGTAAGCGTTTTTCGCGATATAGCCCTTTTCGCCGTCTCCGGTTTCCCAAAGGATGTAAGTCGTGTCTGTGATGGGGCTGTTGTCGTCCGGCGTGGGCACCTTGTCCGCTGCTGGACGGGTATAAGTGATTTGGAAGCCGTGCCGGGTTTCCGGTTTATGGTATTCGCTCCCGGCCAGTTCGTACCACTCGTCATCGGGCAGTCCGTTGTTGTTCCGGTCGATGGACACCATGACGATGCCCGGTTCGCAACTCCCGCCCGAATCCGGAGCCGAAGGGTTCGGGTTGGCATCGGCATAGAATGCGTTGCCTAAGATTTTGAAGTCCTTTTGCCCGGGTACGTTGACTACGGTGTGGTCGAAACCGAACGTGACGTAGCCGCCGTATCCTCCCAAGGAAATCATGATGTCGTTCGTGCCCGATATGCTTTCCCGGGCTTTCCGGCACATGTCTTCTTCCGTGTCGCCTTCCTCATAGAGCGGCATGATGTTGACGAACTGTCCGGGGGCCGGACAGTATTCATACACCTCCGTGATATACCGGCTGTAAGCCACGCTTTCCTCCTCCACGTTGATTTCCACCTCCTGCATCACAGGATGTTTTGCGCGTCGATGATGTCTAAGCGCAGGGCGTACGTCCCCGGCTTTTCGGCCACGAAGATGAATTCCCTTTCGGTGGAGACGGTGGAATCGGCTCCTTCGCTGTCTTTCAAGGTCCAACGGTAGGCCTCCCCAGTGAATTCGGGCCGCAGGATGAGTTTCCGCATCCGTTCGATGCGGTATTGGCTGTCCACCCCGAGGCTGACCATCGGGATGTCCTGTTGGCAGGATACCATCAGGACGGACGCGCACGTTCCTATTACCTTATTATATATGGGTCTCATGTTCCAATTCCGTTTTTATTGCGGGTCGTAGAATGCCATGTGTGCGGGGATGTCCCCCGTACGTACGCTCCATTTCTTCTTCCCGTGGCGGTCGTAGCAGTGAAGTACTCCGCTCGATACGTAATTCTTGGCATCCGTCACGTAGATGTCCCCCGTCGTGGGGTGCACGCAGATGCCGTATGGGATGACGATGTCCTGTTCCGTCCCGTCCGTGATGAAATGGTCGGTGACGAGTTGGCCCGTCCGCACGTCGATGATGCCGTAGGTGACGGTGTTGCGTTCCGTCTGTTTGTTCCACTCCACGCTGTAGAAGTAGAGCGAATCGCCCTGTATATACATCTCCGAGCAAGGGATGTCCAACGTGTCCTTCACCACCATCTCCTTGGAGTTCTTGTCCTTGCGGTCGAGCACGTAGAGGCGCGAGGGGATGGTGTTGTAGTCGCCGCGCGAAGTCACCCAAAGCTTGCCGTAGCGGTCCTTGCGGATGCGGTGCAGGTTGATGCCTACCGGAATCTTCTGGATTTGCTTCATGCCGTAGATTTCCACCACCGACACGGTGCTGTCGTAATCCGGTGCGCGGTAACCTCCCGAGTTGGCCACGTAAAGGTACTCCCCGAGCACCTCCAGTTCGTCCGGTTGGTAACCCACCGTTACCTTGCGCGTGACGGCAAGCGAAGCCGTGTCCACTTCATATACGGCTCCCAACTGGGCGTTTGGGTCGATGGCCACGGGACCCACGTAGGCCGAGACGTAGGCTTTCCCTTTGGCAAAGCGGATGTAGCGGCAGTTGGGAATGTCCACCTGCCCGATACGCTTGCAGGTGCGCACGTCCATTACCTCCACCTTGTGCGAGCAGTTGATGACGGCATACAGCTTGTTGCCGTATATCTGGATGTCGTTGCCCACGTCGCCCAGTTCCTTGACTACCTCCGGGTTGCGTTCGGCGTAGATGTTGCGCACGTAGTACGCGTTGCGGAAGTCCACGTAGTCGATGGACGACTTGTTGCTGCCCATGTTGGCCTCGTTGAGCAGGTACATGCCGGCCGGTCGTGCGTCCGGGGCTATGGGCACGCCCGGTAGCAGCTCGTACTCCGTAGGCACGACCAGTTCTATCTCCCGGCAGGCGAACAAGACCGCCAGACACAGGAGCGGAAGGAATAGTATCTTTCGGACGGTTTTCATATCAGAGTTCCACGGCAAGGCCGAATTTATAGTTACGCATGGGCATCGGGTAGTTCAGTATGACATCGTAGTCTTGGTCGAGCAGGTTGTTGACCTCGACTGTGAAGCGCAGGCGTGCCTTGCCCCACCGTATTTCCTTCATGAGTGTCATATCGCTGGTGTACCACGGTTGCGTATGGTTGTAGATAATGTTCTCCTGTTGGTTGTAGCGTTCGCCCACGTAGATGAAGCTATAGCCCAGAGACCATGTGCCCCACGAGAGGGCCATGATGGCCGAGCCGCTGTGCCAGGGAATGTAGGGAATCTGGTCGCGGTAGTACGTGTCCGACGGATTCGTCACGTCGATGGCCTCCTGATAAGTGTATTGCAACTTGCCCGTCAGCGTCCATTCGTGGGGAAAGGCCAACGTGCAGGCCGCCCCGGCATCCATCCCCCGGATGTCCACCCGCCCCAGGTTGATGGTCGTCCAGCGGAACTGAGGTCCCTGCGGCCACGATACGATTTTGTTCCTCACGTCGTTGTAGTATACGTCCGCATTGAGGTGTAGGTTGCGGAAGATGCCTTCGGTGCGCGTGCGGTCGTACACGGCACCCACGTTGTATTGCGTGGTGGTCTCCGGTAGCAAGGCCGGGTTGCCCATGTCCGTGTAGTAGAGGTCGTTGAATGTCGGCATGCGGTAGGCCGTCTTGTAGAAGGCCCTCACCACTATGTCGTGTTTCCTCCACGGTTGGTAAGAGAGGAACAGCCCCGGGGTCACCTTGCTTTTGTTCGGTGCCTTGTCCCGTTGGCGTTTCTCCTCGTCCACGAACGTTTCCAACACACTGGCCTGCACTTTTAGCCGGTCGGCCACGGTGAAGGCCGTGGCGGCCGAGATGTAGTGTGTGCCACGACTGGCCGTGTTCATCGGGTGCTCCTTGTCGTGGTCCTTGTTCAGGTCGAATCCCTCATAACCGTTCCACTGGAAGTCGTAGGCCACGGACACGTCCCAGTCCGCCGTGATGGCGTATTTGTTAGCCCACGAGAAGTAACACTCCCGCTGCTTGTAGATGTTGTCTGTCAGCTTGATGTCCGTGTTGTTGTTCATGTAGTGGGTGTAGTCGGAGGCGTATTTCGTGTTGAACTTCATGCTCAGCCCGAGCCATACATGCCATTCTAGACTTCCTTGGAGGAAAGAGTTGCGATCCCACAACCGTTCCGAACGTTTCCACACGTTGTTCACGATGGCCCCCGGAATCCCTCTTTCCGAGGTGTAATGGTAGGCGAAGACGTTCCATTTTCCCTTCTCGAAGAGGCCGTACAATCCCGCGTCGATGCGCAGGGCGTCGATGTCGCTGTTGTGGCGCACGGCAGTGGTGTCGTACTTCAGTGCCCCGCTTACGTCCACGCGCCGGTAACGGAACTTGTAGTCGCCTTGTGACGTGATCCACTCCGCACTGACAGCCGCGCTGATATTGTCACTGATTTTGTGCTCGTAAAGCAAAGCTGGGTTGAGCAATCCGTAGGAACCGAACTTCACTTTGGCCGCCAGGTTGGCATCCTTCTCCCTTCGAACCGGGGGCGGCGGGTGGTGAGATAAATGCTACCCGACGAGCCGAACTCTCGCGCCGATTGGAAGATGTCGCTTTTCTGTCCGTTATAGAGCGAGATTTCCTCGATGTTGTCCAACGAGAACTTGCCCAAGTCCACCTGCCCGTTCTGTGCGTTGCCCAACTGTATGCCGTTGTAATATACGCCCGTGTGGTTCGTACCCATGCTGCGGATGTTGACCGTCTTCAGCCCGGCCACGCCGCCGTAGTCTTTGATTTGCAGCCCCGAAAAGTAACGGATGGCATCGGCCACGGAAAAGCTGTTCAGCTTCCGCAGTTCTTCCCCTTTCAGGGTCTGTGCGGGAATGACCTCTTTGTAGGTCTTGGCTTTGACCACTACCTCGCCCAAGTTGCGTATGCTGTCCGTCCGGTGTGCGGATACGGCAGGTAAGGGCAGGCAAAAGACTCCCATCAGGCATAAGGCATGCCTGCGTTTGATTTCTCCCATGAACTATCTATTTGACAGTGAAAACTCCATCAAAACAGCTTCTAAGAAAACCCGTAAATATGAATAGACAACCCCGTACTGCGACCGATGGCCGCCCGGGATTTTCGGATTCATAGCTCGTCCTCGAAAGCTATTGAACTATATTGCATGGCAGGTCTTCTGACTCGTCTCCGCAGTAAACGCCTTCCCAATCGGCACGTGGCCTTTCAGTGGCATAGAGTATGTGTTTACTACGCTTTTTTATGAGACATACAGCAACGGGACTGTTCAGGATTCTCACCTGATTCCCTTTTAATCATTCCCCCGTATGCGATGAGGGAGATGAACCGATGCGGTTGCAAAGTTAGGAATATTTTTTGTAATTGTGTTCAAAAACACGTAGTTTTGTATGGAACTTCAGAGGAGTGCCAAGTTTATAAATCTCCGAAACAGGCAAAACAATCTTCTTTTTGGGGAATTCTCCAATGGATTCTTTTTGTACCTTTGCTCTGGTTTGTTTAACCTATAATTAAAGAATAGAATGGCAAGTATGAAACATGGACTCACTGCTTGTGGAGTTGGTTATGTGTAGGGATGATGGGGGCTGTTCCGGCGGAAGTTTCCGGAGCTTTGTCGAAGACGGACGGACAAAAATGGAATATGGCTTTGGGGGCGGAAGTGTCTTCGGGGTCTTGTTATGGTGCCGGATATGAGCCCGGACATGTGGCGGACGGTGATTTCGGTACGCGTTGGGCATCAGCCGGACTGTCGGGAACGGTATGGCTTACCTTGGATTTGAAAGGGGAGAGGACTTTCAACTGTATTGATGTCTATGAGACTGAAGGCTACAAGGGGCGCATAGAGGAGATCGTGGTTTCTGTGTCCCGTGACGGAATTGATTGGAAACGTTGGCAACACCGCAGGCCGGGAGATGCACGGACAGTGTTGACGGGCAACAACGTGACGGCACGCTATGTACAGGTCTCTTTCCTGGAGTGTAGTCCGGAGGGCATCAATGTGGACGAAATCGGTATCTATAACGACCCGCAAGCTGTGGCTACGCCCGAACCGGCGGCGTGGAGGAAGGATGCTCCCGGTTGGATTCGTCAGCAGCCTTCCCGTGAGGCCAATGTGTACCAACGTCGCAAGGCACATTTGAGATATGGCATGTTTATCCATTACGGGATGAATACCTTTTTGGGGCAGGAATGGACGGACGGTTCCTCTCCGGCTTCGGCCTATCATCCGGACTTGTCCACGCTCAATCCCGAGGAATGGGTCAAGGCGGCCTACGAAGGAGGGATGAATTTCATTGTTCTGGTCACCAAGCACCATGACGGCTTTGCCCTGTGGAACACTGCCGTGGGCACCTATAACATCAACCATACTGGACGCAAGGGCGACCGTCGCGACATTGTGAAAGAAGTGGCCGATGCCTGTCGCAAATACGGCATCAAGTTGGGATTGTTATTATTCGGCTTGGGACCGGAATTGGGATAGGAACCACACGCAAGCTTCCACGGGGCTGGACCGCGTGCAGTTGGCGCAAGAATACAATGATTTCGCTTTGGCACAAATCACCGAGTTGATGGACGGGCGTTACGGCGAGATTTCGGAGTTCTGGATAGACGGGGCATGGGTGAAGAGCAACGGTGCATGGGAGTTTGCACGGATGTATGACACAGTGAAGCGTTTGCAGCCTTCTTGCCAGATGGCGGTCAACACTTGTATTCGTTGCGGACGTACCCCGGACCAATACCAAGGCGGAGAAGAAATCTATTATTTCCCTTCCGACTTTCGTTTGCACGACCCGATGTTTACCCGTCGCGGTGCGGATGCCGATCCGAAAGTCTACCGTCGTGAGGGACAGGACTATTATTTGCCTTTCGAAGCCACGGTCTGTATGAACAACAGTTGGTTTTGGTCTGAAAAGAATAATGCGGAGAGTGTCATGTCGGCCGATAAAATCAAGGCGGCATACGAACACATGGTGGAACAGGGCAATACCTTGGTGGTCAACCTGGCTCCCGGCAAGGACGGATTGTTGAAAGACTACGACGTGGAAGCGTTGTATGAGGGGGCGCGTGCGTTGGGCATTGCCCGTGGCGATGCCCGTTGAACCGTGGCAAGGAAGAGAGGGCTGTGCGCATAGATTATGTAACCACAAAAGGCTATGTGGCTTATCCCACTCATTATTTATACGGGAAGAAAGGGGAAAGTTTTACCATCAAGGCCGAAGACTTGTCGCAAGACGGTTATCGTTTCGTCGGGCAGAGAGAAGTCGTGAGCGGTCGTTTCGGCAAGGCAAAGCGAATAGAGTTTGTGTATGAGGATGTGGCCGGAATCCCTGCAAGTGATAAGTCGCATAGTACGCTTTCAGGGGCACATTCATGTAGTATGAATGAGGAGAAATGAAAAAAGTGGTTTTTGTTGTGCTTGCAACATTGTGGTTGTTTGCATGTAAAAAGGAAGACGGTAAAAAGGTAGAGTTTCATGCTCTGCCTTTCAGCTCTATAGTGTCGGATACGTTGGAAATAGATTCGGTGCGCATGAATACCTTTTTTTCTAACCCGACTTCTCTTTTTACTATAGATGATTCGTTGATTCTCGTTTTTGATGATAATAGAAGTGACAAACTTTGCCATTTTATTCATACGAAAGGGTATGTAGTTAAAAGTTTTGGTGAATGGGGACGGGCGCGCGGAGAATTTATCTTGCCGCAAGGATTGTCCTTGTCTAAGGATAAGAAGACCTGTTGCGTGTACGATTACAATACGCAGTATAATGTTTGCTTTTCCGTGAAAGAGGCATTGGGTGGAGGCAATCCTGTTCAAGATGTGATAAGAATGGGAGACGTGGAAAGCGGGCGACCTGTGGAGCATCGCTTCCATCAAGTCTTGGCTTTATCAGACAACCGTTTCCTTGGCTTTGGTAACCATCCTGAGAATCGGGTTCAAATCTTTAATAAATCAAAGGTGCTTGCCACATATTCGGATTTTCCGGTTTTGGACGAAAAAGAAGAGAACAACAGGTCGCTTTGGGGTAATTTGGCGTCTTTTGGTGTATCTCCGGATGAAAAACATATTGTCATAACCACCGGGATAGGGGCGGCCTTTGAGATATTGTCTTTGAGCGGAGAAAAATAAGCCATAAGTTGGTAAAAGGTTTCTATGCTCCGAAATATTCTATTGCTCAGGGAGCCGTCCCGACTTGTGTCGTCGTATGTCCGGAAAACAGTAGTCGGATTTAATGCCCTGCATGTGGCAGATGATTGTTTTTATGCAGTGTTAGCCGGGCCGGAAGAGCGGTACAATGAAATATTGAAGTTTGATTTTGATGGGGAATGTGTGCATAGATATTGCCTTCCGTCAGATATTGTCTATATACATTGTATGACTGTTGATAAAGGGCGGCTTTGGGCTTTTGTGGAAAATAAGGATGGGGAAATAAAACTTATAAAGGCTAGGGTATGATTGGCAAAGAAGTTATACTTCCTCTTGATTCTTTTTTGTGTTACCAAGGTCTTAAAGAGAAAGAAACTGTCAATCGACATCTCTCGGAGTATAAACTTGTTGTTTATATGGATTCAATTTCCTGTATGTCATGTGGATTGAAAACTATGCACGAATGGGATGTTTATGTGGAGTTATCTGATAGTCTGGAAGGAGTGTTTGATATATTGTTTATAGTTTCACCTAAACATAATGAGTTAGGATTGGTGAAAATCAAGGTTTTGTCTGAGAACTTTAAATATCCAGTCTTTATAGATGATAAGAATATTTTTTCTAAAATTAATCCATGCATACCAAGTGAAGAACAGTTCCACGTGTTTTTGTTGGATAAGGATAATCGTATTATTTTAGTTGGTAATCCCCTTAAAAGTAATAAGATTCACAATTTACTTATCAAAAGCATGAAATAAGAGTCCTTCTGTCATTTTGTTAATTTAAGCCTTGCGAGAATCTTTCGTACGGCCTCGGGGCGGAGGCTTTTGAAAATAGGCGATTCTCATGCGTCGGTGGAAAAGCTGCTTGTCAGCCACTGGGCATTTCCCGTTTCTTTTTGTCCGGTCGGGGGGAGGACATCCGTAGAAAAGTAAAGGGCACACAAGTATGGGACGGCACTTGCGTGTCAGTTTTACATGTCGCTTTTGACCGTGGAAAAACATCAAATAGAGTGAAAAAAGGTTGTGGCGGCACGTGTGCATCCCGTTTTTAGGTATTTTTCCGTTTTCTGAGCAGGACTCTTCGCTTCGGCATGCTTTGAAAATGATACAAGAAACAAAATATATGTAACATGAGCGAAGTGAAAGTCTTGTTTTTATTCGTACTTTTGTGACGGGAATAATCAAAAACTATTAATCAATCATTTACCCAATGAAGAAATACTTCTTACTTGCGTGCGCACTGGGTGCGTTTGGGGTGGCAGATGCAGCCACCGTACAGTTTTCAAGTCCGGATAAGAAATTAGTGGTGACGGTAGCCGACGACGGCGGCCGGCCTACTTATCGTGTGGCCTACGGTGAAACTTTGTTCTTGGAATCCTCCCCCTTGGGGTTGTCTACGAATATCGGCGACTTTTCGCAAGGCATGGTCTTGCAGGAATCCTCTTTTGCCGTTTCGCCCGTGTCGGGGCATTATGAATTACCGACCATCAAACGTGGTAGGGTGGACGTGCGGGCGACGAAAGCGGTCTGCCCTTTTTACCGGGACGGCAAGCATATTTTCGATGTCGTATTCCATGTGTCCGATCATGACGTGGCCTTTAAATATAAGATGTATCCGCAGGGAGAAACTTTGTGTTGCGTGGTCAAGGAGGAGGCTACGGGCTTTGTGCTCCCCGACGGTACCACGACTTTCCTTTGCCCGCAAGTGGCACCGATGGGCGGTTTTGCCCGTACCTATCCGAGCTATGAGACAGGGTACACCGCCGACGATGAGATGGGAAAGAACGGATGGGGGCATGGTTACACGTTCCCCTGCCTGTTCCGTACGGGAGACAAGGGCTGGGTACTGCTTTCCGAGACGGGAGTGGACAGCCGTTATTGCGCGAGCCGCCTGATGGGAAAGGACGGCGGGCTTTACACCATCGGCTTTCCGCAGGAGGGGGAATATAACGGTAACGGGACGGCCTGCCCCGGTATCGCCTTACCGGGCGAAACGCCTTGGCGTACGATTACCATAGGGCAGACGTTGGCACCGATTGTGGAGACCACCATACCATACGACGTGGTGGAACCTCTCTATGAGCCTCGCGTCGGTATGTTTACGGTCGTGGCACGTGGAGCTGGATTGTCGGTGGCGACAACAGCATGAACTATGACGAACAGAAGCGTTACGTGGATTTCGCTGCGGACATGGGTTACGAGAGCGTGCTCGTGGATGCCTGGTGGGATTCGCGCGTGGGATACGAACGGATAGCGGAACTGGCCCGTTACGCCGCAGGTAAGGATGTAGGCTTGTATTTGTGGTACAATTCCAACGGTTATTGGAACGACGCGCCTCAGGGGCCGCGCGGTCGCATGGACAATATGATAGTCCGTCGCCGTGAAATGAAATGGATGAAGGAAGCCGGCATCCGGGGTATCAAGGTAGACTTTATCGGAAGCGACAAGCAGCAGACCATGCAGCTTTACGAAGACATCCTGGCGGATGCCAACGATTACGGTTTGATGGTGATTTACCACGGTTGTACCCTTCCGCGCGGTTGGGAGCGGATGTATCCCAATTTCGTGGCCAGTGAGGCGGTATTGGCTAGTGAGAACCTGAACTTCTCGCAGAAAAGTTGCGATGCCGAGGCTTTCAATGCCTGCCTGCATCCTTTCATCCGGAATACGGTGGGCAGTATGGACTTCGGTGGCAGTGCGCTGAACAAGTATTACAATGCGAAGAACGAACCGCGCGGCAGCCGTCGGGTGACGTCCGATGTCTATGCGTTGGCTACGGCCGTATTGTTCCAGTCGCCCGTGCAACATTTTGCCCTCGCCCCCAATAATCTGACGGATGCTCCGGCTTGGGCGATAGATTTCATGAAGCAGGTGCCTACGACGTGGGATGATGTCCGTTTCATCGATGGTTCCCCGGGAAATACGTCATTCTGGGCGCGTCGTCACGGTGACAAATGGTATGTGGCAGGAGTGAACGCGCAGCAGGAAACGCTGAAGACGGAAATCACTTTGCCGATGTGGGCTTCCGGTACGGAATTGCAGGTATATGCCGATGATAAAGAATTGCAGGGAGAAGTGAAGTCTGTGAAGCTTGGGAAGAAGCAGACCATGAAAGTAACGATTCCTTGTAACGGCGGTCTGATGATAGTAAACCGATAAAAGAGGGAAAAAGACAGCCGGAGGGCGTTTCTTGCTTGTATCCGGCTGTTGTTTTTCTTGTTTTTCCCAGATAAGATGAAAGAATTATGAGGTTCTTGAGCATGATTATTTTATGCTTTGCCGTAGGTTGGTCGACCTCGGTTGTGGCACAAGGAAATCCGTGGAATAACCCAGTCGTGTCGCCCCGTGTGGATACCGGTGGGGAGGTGACCTTTTCAGTCAGTGCTCCCTCGGCTTCACGAGTGGAGCTTTCGGGACAGTTTATGGAAGGCACATGCCCGATGCGGAAAGGAACAGATGGAGTGTGGAGCGTGACGGTAAAGATAGACCGTCCCGATATTTATCCTTATTCGTTCCGTATCGATGGGGTAGAGACCTCCGATTCGAGTAATCCCCTGATTTTTCCCAACGAACGTTTCAAAGCCAGTTTGTTGGAGATGCCGGATACGGCAGCCCTCTATGCGCGCCATAAAGATGTTCCGAGGGGACAGGTACGCTATTGCAGTTATTATTCCGAGGTTTTGCACGCCGATCGTACGATGTTGGTTTATACGCCTCCGGGCTATGACCGGGAGACCGAACGTCGTTATCCCGTGCTTTATCTCGTGAGCGGCACGACCGATACGGAGGAAACCTGGTATAAGGTAGGGCGTGTGGATGCCATTTTGGACAATCTCATCGCCAGAGGCGAGGCCGAGCCGATGCTCGTAGTCATGCCGTACGGTTATATGCCGTCTCATGGTACGCCCATGCCCTCATCGCCTGAGGCTGCTGAGATGTATGCCACCTTTGCCCGCGAACTGACGGAAGCTGTGATACCCTATGTGGAGTCAAATTTCCGTACGGAGCTTTCGCG
>ENA-OQDM01000689-OQDM01000689.1-human-gut-metagenome-genome-assembly--contig:-NODE-689-length-17970-cov-3.170935_pt1 | contig 17970 bp, 18 predicted proteins | sample MGYA00242772_ERZ504605 | MGnify/ENA primary metagenome ERZ504605 (study PRJEB26092, sample SAMD00036348) | human gut metagenome | host: Homo sapiens | study: EMG produced TPA metagenomics assembly of... | reverse complement strand
CTCCAACCAGCACCAGTAAATTAAATACCAGTTCTCCGACATAGTTCCACACGATTGTAACTGCACTCAACTCCGTATCTCCGACAGCCGGAGGGCTTGCTGCATAAGCAGAAAAGATAATACATGCCAGTGCAATAATTGCCCCTTCCAGACATACGCCTACATAAGAACGGATAAAGTTCTTTCCAATGGACTGCGTGGGTTCTCCTGCAAATGAGGAAATCGGAATCGGGGCGATTGCCGTATACATATAGATTTTGAACATTCTGCCATACACTGTCAGGATCATTACAAATGACAATACAGTGATCAGCAGACTGCCAAGCAGTGTAACAATCCACAACGGAATGGATTCCAGCATTCCCACGCTCTCAATCTTATCTACAATCTCCGTTGGCAGTTCCGTCACACTCCCTGCCATACTGGAGCCACTCATTACGGTTGTCACGATTCCCTGCACAATGGAAAACAGTGCCTGCATAAGTTCCATCCCGTATGTAATTGCTCCCTGAGCAAGTGCAAACCGGATAAATGCTTTTAGCACATGTTCCGGCTTTTTCAGATCTGTAAAACTGCCACACGTTTTTATGATTCCGGCTGCGAAAAACAGCACCAGCAGTCCATAAGCGATGGCTGTCAGTGCATCATTGATATTGGTCATAATGCGCCAGATGCCGCCGCCTTTAAAAGTTGCCGGATTTTCAGTCAGCAGAGTCCACAGTTCTGCCATCTTTTCACTCCATGTGGATAGTGCTGAGTTTAGATTCTGTACAATCCAGTTATCACTCAAAAACTCTCACCTCCCTGAACATATTTTTGAATGCAGGAGTACCTTCCGGCACTCCTGCTGTTTCCTGATATACTTTTTCAAAGAGGCTTACGCCATAATCAAATCGAGGATTTCTTTGGCGAACGTAATAATTACCCCTCCGGCCAGTGTCAGAAATCCATTTGCCCTCTGGCTTGGATCATGGCTTTTTAAAGACAGGCCAACCTGTACAACACCAAATCCAAGCAAAATCAAACCGATTGCACGAATCAGGGAAAAAATAAAAGTAGACAGGTTATTGATAACGGACAACGGATCACCGGCTGCGAATGCGGTCGTTGCTCCAACCGTTACGGTCAGTACCAGTGCCATGTAAAGGCTCATCCACTTTTTCTGTTTTCTCCCCATCGGCATTGGGGTTGTCATTTTTTCAGTTGTATTCTTTTTTTGTTCTATTCTTTTCTCCTGTGAGAAATTTCTTCAATACACATCACTCCCATCCATCAAAAAACTGCTATTCACCAAGAATGTCCTCGGTAGACAGCAGTTCGTAGTCGTCTAATCTGTTAATGTCAATCTTTAGGTCGTCGTGAGCCAGTGGTGTTTTCGCATAATCATAAGGCGATGCACCACCGTCCTCTGTGTATCTGAAATTCACATGCTTTTTTAAATCATATTTATCGTCCATGATCGGACGCTCCCCACGAATAAACAAAATCGCTTTGCGGTTATCTAAAAGCCGTATTTCATCCGGTGTTAAAAGTTCCCTTCCAGTCTGCTGATAATTCACCGAATAGCTGCCGCTACGCCCTTTTGTCTGTCCGTAGGTATTGGTATCCAATGTCTCTTTTCCCAATAATTCCGAGACATACTTATGTCCTTCTTTTTCATTTCCACCCAGATATAAAAATTCATCGCAGTTGCCGATCAGACTCTCATACGAGTCTTTAAATAAGGCTTTCATCTGTGCAATGTTCTGGATGATGATACTGCAGGAAATCCCCCTGGAACGCATGGTTGCCAGAATCTTGTCAAAATCATCCGGCAAGGCTACGTTTGGCCACTCATCCATAATGCAGTGTACCGGAATTGGAAGCCTTCCTCCGTACTTCCGGTCTGCCACATAATACAGTGTCTGAAACAGATTACTGTAAATCATGCCGACCAGATAATTCATGCTGGTGTCCGCATCCGGAATACAGCAAAACAGTGCTACTTTCTTCTCCCCGATGCTGTATAAGTCCAGTTCGTCTGTACAGGTCAGGTTGGCGATCTGTTTCAGGTTAAAAGCTGCCAGACGGACACCAACCGAGATTAAAATCGACTTTGCAGTCTTTCCGGCCGCCTGCTTATAAATGGCATACTGCTTGACCGCAATACTCTCCGGATCCCGCATTTCCAGTCTTTCAAACAAAATGTCCAATGGAGACTGGTAATCCTCATCATCTTCTTTGACCTGTGCACTTCCAAGCATTTCCATGATCATCGGGAAGTTCTGTTCTTCCGGTGGAGCTTCATGCAGCAAATACAGCATAAGTGCCTGTAAAAGTGCAGTCTCGGACTTCTCCCAAAACGGGTCTGAGCTCTGCGCTCCCTTCGGTGTTGTGTTGCGGATCAGGTTATTGATCAGCTTCAGTACATCCTTATCATCCCGGACATACGCAAACGGGTTATAACACCAGGAAGTCTCCGGATTGATCAAATCAAAAACCCGGACTTCATATCCATTCCGTTCCAGGACACCTCCGGTTTTACGCAAAAGTTCTGCCTTGGGATCTGTAATCACCATCGAACAGTTGCACTGCATGATGTTTGGGATTGCATACGTCCGGCTCTTTCCTGCTCCTGAACCTCCGACTACCAGCACATTTAGATTTCGTTTGTGCTTATAACCGTCCAGTCCCATGCGGAAATGCTGTGTTAAAAGCAGATTCTGCGTGTATTGTTTTTCGCAGTAGCGTCTGCAGATTTCGGACACGTTGCCCCATTTTGCGGAACCATGTTCCACACCTCTTCTATAATTTCTTTTTTGGGATTCATAAATACCAATGCCTAAGAAATAGGCTACTGTGAATATCAGAATACATTTGAACGTATACGGTGTATACGTGATAAAAAACGGCTGTTCGAGTTTTTCGCTCAGCGTTTCTAAGATTTGAATAAAATTCTTATCCGGTGTAATGGCACAAGCGGTAATCGCTGCCGCCCACCAGACAAATGGCAGAAAGACAAGATACAGAACCCGGTCCTGCTTTTTTGTACTTATCTCTGCAAGTCAGATTCTCTTTTCCTGCGTGGCTTTTCTTCTGGATGTCCCTGTCCTTCTTTCTTATGAAAGGAATCCACTCCCGATATCAGTGAGAGACTTCTGCCGTTGTCCCACTTAACACCAAGCTGGCCTGCATCATCCACATACTGCACAGTTCCTTCCAGTCCCTGCGGCATACCCGCTTCTCCATCCATCGAATTCAGACAGATTCTTGTTCCTGCCGGATACTGTTCTCTAAGTCTTGCCACTTTTTCTCTTGAATAAATGACCAATCAACCACTCCTTTCTCTACCAGAACATGTGTCTGCTAGTATTCGGTTTTGCAACCTGAATAATAACTTTATCTATTCCATCACTGTATCTTCCGGCTGCAAGATATTTACTTCTGAGTCTGTTCAGTGCCTTACGGATCTGCCTTTGTTCCCCGGCTGTAATCTGCAGTCGTTTCTGAGCGAGGTCGTATTCACTTACTTTTTTCAGAAGAGCTTTCGTTTCTTCCAAACATTCATCCTGCTCACTCTGTGCCTGTAGCTCATCATTCAGTGCCACCACGAACATATTTTTCATAATGTTATCCATCTTCAAATAGTATTTTGTCATCTGGCTGACCTCCTTTTTTGTTACACCAACCATATCACAAGACCTCCGTAATAGCTACTCCAACCGTCCAACTTTTTCACTTTTATCGTTCCGGCTGGCTCTTTGCTTTTTTCTTTTTTCCGGATGCTTTTTCAGATGGTTTTTCATCCTTGGTTTCCGGTATTTTTACAGGGTCTCCGATTGCGAACTCATCGGTTATATACTCCTGTTCCTTTGCACCAAAATTGCGTTCGATATGGTTTCGTATACTGTAGGAAGCCTGACGGACATCATTTAAAAAGTCTCTCAGTTCCTGCGGATCTTTCTTTCCGCATTCATTCCTCTGTGCAATATACTCCAGATTGAATCCAGTAACATCCACACCATAACGTTTCGCAATCACATAGGCTGCACAATAAGCCTGTGCACTGACTTTCTGTCGGCTGTAGGTTCCGGTATGCTGGTCCAGTGCTGCACACGCCAGTTCTCTGTTCAGTGCATGGAATGTCGTTACTTCACTCATTCCGTTGCGGATATAAATGGTACGGTATCTCGGATTGTACTGGGCCTGCACTTTGTCTGGCAGATCATCCTCAATCTGCACACGTACCGACTGGTCTTTTAAGACAGTTCCTATCAGTTCTGTCAGACTTCGCTGAGGGCGTTCTTCCAATGGCTTTCCAGACATCTGACTGATGTCAAATCCTTTTCCGATCGTATACCCTCTCCGCATTTCACCATCTTTTTCGTATTCAGTGGAAATCATATAAGTAATGCCATGCTCCCCTGCTTTTACTGAACGGTGTTCTTCTCTCCAGCGTTCATAAGACCTTACTACCTTAAAATCTGGATGCTGTCCGTAAATCAAAAGCAGATTCGGTGTTCTCTGTGTATTACACTCTGCCATAAAGTCCAGAAAACCTTTCAGCTTTTCTCCATCCTGAAAAACTCCCTGTGCCTGTGAATCTACTTCAGCCCATACCTCTTCTCTTTCCTGCTGCTTCTTGGCTGCATATTCTTCCTTGGTCAATTTCTGTTCAGGAACCTGTGTTTCTTCTGTTCCATTTGAAATCATATTTGTTAAATCCATTTTCATTACCTGCCTTTCGTTTTCATGTTCTTACGTTTTTTCCGGCTTTCTCTGGCATTTTTCCGTCTGTCTGGCCTCCTGCGCTTCTCTTCCTGTTCCTTGCGGATATCTCCGAGTTCTTTCCGTACCGATGGTTTTCCATTCTTTTCTTCCCAGCTAGTTTCCTGACCGGAAGAAGTATTTCTGTTGCGCGAGAAAGGTTCGGACGGATTCTTTGCTTTCCCCTCCTGCGCATGTGTAAAATTTCCTTCCGGGAAAGCCTCATCCCCGATCTGGAACATTTCTTCCGCATCATCCAATTCAAATTCTATCTTGCCTTCCGGCAGGACAACGGTCTCTGTCCGTACATTCTCCCCGGTTTCTTTTTCCATCTGGTTCTCTGCCTTCTCCGGTGCATTCTCTTTTTCCACTGCTTCTGTAACCATAGAACCTGATTCTGCTTTTACAAAATCCAGATTCATCCGGTCTAATACCCGGTTCATCTTTGCTGCATCATCTGCAAATACCATGACCTCTGTCTGATCCGGATTCACCTTATCCTTGATAACTACATATAAGATGCCCCTTGCCTTGGCCTCTTTTGCAAATTCTTTTAAGCGGTCACCCGGAACGGTAAAAAATTTCATCGGGCGCTGTTCCTTTAACATTCTGGTAAGCCTTGTTTTCCCTCTTGTCTTTTTCTGATCTTTCAGGGCGGCCGCAATAAAGATTGCCACATGCTTTGCCACATTTCCGGTAATCTTCAAAGAGTATTCCATTCCTTCCAGACTGTACCGCACCACCTGATCTGCCGGTTCTGCTCCGTAATTCATACTTATCTCACCTCCTGACTCTCTTTTTCTTTGTGTTCCACACGTTTCTCATTCTGGTTTTGTTCTTCTGCCTTTCGAAGTCTTTCTTCGATTTCCAATGAATACTTTTCAATCCGGACGGTCATACGGACTTCTTTTCGGAGATTTTTTAATTCCTCATTGATTTCGGACAGCCGTACTTTTCCACTGTCTTCACTGTCATTCCGATAGAGCTTTCTGCGTTCCTTCATCAGTTCTGAAATCTGCTTTTGTAACGGCTCACGGTATGTGGCAAGCTGTTCTCTGGTCGTAATGTCATGCTTCATTAAAAACTCAATCTGTTCAATCCTCTGATCCAGTTTCCGGATATCCTCTCTGATGGCATACGGACTTCTTCTCGGTCTTTTTGGCAGTACTCCCATCTGATATAGATAGGAATAATATAATGCCTGTATCCCGGTCAGTTTCCTCTTTGGAGGAATCTGCACCGTCTTTTGATAGATGCGTTTTACTTTTGGCTGTAAGATCTGTCCACGGATCTCCTCTTCGGAATAGTTTTTTCCAAGAGACCGTAGCCGGATGTACCGTTCCATCCCCGGAGCCTTTAAAGCGACATATTTCCGGTTCAGTTTCCATGTGTATCCACGCTTTTCCATTTCTTTTAAGAATTGTGACCAGGAGTAGCTTTCCTGTACAGACTCCCTGATATCCAGACGGATCGCACTTCTCCATGTCGGTTTCCCTTCCTGTTCCGCTTTCCACTGTACATAAGGGATTGATTTTTTCTGGTCGGATTCAATGATAGACAGACCATATTTTCTGCACAGCTCATCGGAGATCTTCCGGATCTCCGTATAATAACTCTTTGCATTGCTGTGGTACTTACGCCCGTCTGCCATGCTCACAGAGTTCCAGACAATGTGGTTATGATAATGTCTGGTATTCAGATGCGTTGTGATAACGACTTCATACTGTCCCTTTAAGAGCCGGTCTGCCAGTTCCTGTCCGATGAGATGTGCCAGTTCCGGTGTCACCTCACCTTCTGCAAAACTCTGTACCAGATGGTATCCTTCCACACCGCCCATCTTATGGAATCTCTTTTTTGTTGCCACCATATCTGCATACGCATTTTCATTGGTACATCCGATGGTATCTTCGAAGACCGCCTGTTCCGTCTTTGTCCGGTTCATGGCATAATCAATGGCAGCCTCCAAAGAGTCTGCTTTCTGTGTGGTTTTTTCTTTGTCTTTCACATATTCGATGGAACGGTCCAGGCGGTGGACGGGGATAACACTTGTATAAGCCATCTGTCATTACCACTCTTCCTTTACCAGATGCCATGTCTCTTTGGTAAGCCGGAGCATTTCCTGCACACTCTGCTCACTTGCCATTCCCGAAGCATTCGCAACATGGGCAAGCTGGTTCGCATTATTGCACAGACCCGCTATCTTCCTAAGCAGTTCCGGGTGATGCTCACAGGGTTTTGCGTGTACCTGTGCTCCTAAGATCAGCGAACGCATAAACTCTTCCCGGCTCAGTCCGCTTTTTTCCACCTGTTCCTCCAATTCCCTGAGTTCCCTTGCATTTAACCGCACCGGGATCACATGGTTTCGTTTTCGCATTGCATCACCGTCCCTTCTCTTTTCTCTTTCATCATATCGCCAAGCTCCTGATCCGACCGTTTCGCAGTCACCATACAGCAAGTCACCACGACTCCAAAACAACCTCCACACATCAATGCGATCATAATCATGACTCCGTCTCTTAACATAGCTTATCCTTCCTTTCCATGTTCATTTTGTATTCGGGGGATTGGGGTTCTCCCCAAAGTGCGTTGGATATCCAAACGCTATGCTTGCAAAACGAGTACCGCCAGTTTCTGTAGCACCGGATTGACTCGATTCTGATTTATTTTGATTCTTTTATCTGTACCAGTCCATCCAGTGTCGTACAAATGATATGGAGTCTGTCTGCCATACTGATTTCGGTATTCATTGTTCCTGTCACTTCTTTTCCACATACGACTACCATCCGACATCTCCGCAAAAGGATATGTGACATTCTTCCATATCCCTGCATATCTTCTGCATCGGACTCTTCCAAGAATTGTGAGAATACAAATCTCGGACAGATTGGTACATACCCAAGTTCATAGATTTTTTTGCAATATTTCTGCACCTTTACCCGGCCTTCTTCTGCTGAACAGCACACATAAGCCAGAGCCTGTTCCATACGCTCCATCTCCTTCCTGCATCCAGTTGGATGCCACTCATTTTCTCTATAAAAACAAGATGTCCAATTGGACATCCCGGCTACTTTTCATCCTCTTTCTGCTCTGCTTCTAATGCAATTTTCACTCTGTCACTTCCCAGTTTGTAGTAGGCATCTGTTACCTCAATTCCCACTGCACGATAACCTGTCATAACCGCTGCAAGGACAGTTGTTCCTGCTCCGGCAAACGGGTCCAGGATCAGCCCTCCCGGTTCACAAATCTGGATGACATCTTTCATAAGCTGCAACGGTTTCTCTGTCACATGAATCCGGTTCTGCGGATTTCCATATCGGAAAACACCCGGCAGACAAGATACCGGACGGTTGATCGGCATCGGTCCGTTACTGCCCCACACAATGTATTCAGCCTGCTGGCGAAAACGACCTTTCTGTGGACGGGAGTTTCCCTTATCCCACACCGCTGTTCCTCTCCAGATCCATCCTGCCCACTGCAATGCATCGGTAATGGATGGATACTGTCTCCAGTCAATAAACAGGCAGATAGGTGCCCCTTTCTTGCAGGCTTTCCGCACATCATAGAGCCACTCAGCCATCCAGTGAGTCCATGATCTCTGATCTTTATTATCTCCATCAAAATCCGGAAGTGCATTCGCAACACTCATACTGCTGTATTTCTGGTTTGTAGTACGATTTCTTTCATTCTGCTTTGTTCCACCAGACGCATACGGTGGATCGGTAATGACTGCATCAAAGATTCCCGGCTGGAATGCTTTGACCAGTTTTAATGTATCTCCATGTAATATTTTCCAGTTTTCCCCTTCAGCATATTCCTCTGGGTATGTTCCCTCTTTCATAAGTTCTTCCAAACTCAGGTCATTTGTCATAGGCATCATCCTTTCTTTTCTCAGCGTTCCGGCTGATTTTTCTTCTTTGTCTTTTTATTTTTTTGGACGGCGGACTCAACTCAGTTTCTACATATTCGCTGATAATCAAAAGTGCTTTGTAATAGTCCCCACTTTCCAATACCCTTTTACACATTTCTTTTGCTTCTGCTGTCTGTTTATTCTTTTTCAAAAGAGTTGAGGCATCGCCCATAATGGAAAAAATATTCCCATTATGTCCAAGGAGCTGCAACTTGGGACGTTGTTTCTCAGGCTTTGTCGGAATCTGCTCTGTTTTCTTTTCATACATTTTCGGCTGTTCTATATCCGGATGCCAAAAATGCACATTCAGCGTTCCTCCATCTACCTTTATATCCCTCTGCTCAAATCCTTCACCCCAACCGTCACTGTACTGTCCTGTAATGTATTCGGTGAATTCCTGTAGTTCTTCCTGACTTAAAAATTCATTTAATTCCAGTTTGGTACATCCGTACAGGATTCCGTCTTTGTTTTCTATCGTAACAACTGCACTTTGTATCTTTCCCTGAATGGACTCACTTCCGTCAAAATACTGCATGAGATCATCTTCCCCATAGCGTTTCAGTTCTTCTCGGATGACTTCTTCATAATCGGCAAGTTCTGTTCCATCTAACGGCATTCCATATTCATCACTCTCCGACCAATCTTCTTCCCATTCGGATTCTTCTGAATAAAGATTTCCAGTCAGCTCTGTCAACAGATGTATGTGTATCGTTCCTTTTTCTTCCATTCTCTATCACCTTCTTTCTAATGGTCTGTCCCTGCATTTATTTGCCTGCTTTTTTTCTTTCGCAAGGTCTGCATAATCTGCCCCTTCTTTTTCCGGCAGATTGCAAATAATCTGATACGTTCCCTCGTAATGTTTTTTCATCTGTTCTTTCGCCCATCTCCCGGCAAAGTCATTATCGGTGCAGATTTCAATTTCTTTGATTTCCGGATGGTTCTTCAGAAACTCTTCCAGTGCATCCGGCAGCTTTTTAAAACGTTCACTCTGTATCTGTGTGTTTTCTTTCGGAGCAGCGATTCCTCCAAGGGAAAGACGATATTTATCCCTCTTTCCTTCTTCCAGTGTCATGTGGGCCAGTGCATCAATACACGCTTCATATACGACAACTCGTTTTGTTTCTCTTTCAGGTGGAATACAAAAGCTGTACTTTTTTTCACTCCCGGTCTGCTCCATCTTGAATCCTTTCCCGTTTTTTTCATAGATTCCTCGCAGGAATGCATATCTTGCTTTTCCGGATTCATCTTTTCCAACAAAAACAGCGTTATGGTACGGGACACTTTCATAAAGGATTTCATGCGAAATGCAATACGTGATCACTTCATCGCTGATTCCTCTGTGGTTTAAATAAGCCCTGATTCGTCTGCAATTACAATATCTCTCCGGCAGCTTAAAGGGTGGTTTTTCCTTTTTCGCAGACTGTGTCGGAATAAAAGACGGACCCTCTTCGCACAACAGTTTTACGGCATCTGTAAATTTCATTCCATCTACTTCAATCAGGAACCGCAGTGCGGACACGCCACCGATATCTCTGGATTTCCAATGCCATTTGCTGGACAGTTCATTGATTTTAAAACTGTCATGGTCCGTCAACTGCCATTCATTTCTGGTTCTTGTCTTTTGCAACCGCTGTGCCTGATGCGTCCGCAAATACTCATACGCAGTCATATTTTTTGCTGCCTGAATCTCTTCTTCCGTTACCCAGGGCATTACAGAATTGCATCCTGAAGAGCCAGTACCTTATCCGTCCGCTCCCAAGGAAACTCCTTTCTTCCAAAATGACCAAAAACTGCCGTCTGCCGGAAAATCGGACGGTTCAGTCGAAGGGATTCCATGATCTGAACAGGTGTCACTCCAAACACCAGTGGGATTGCTGCCGCCAGACAATCATCCGCACACACTTTCCCTGTACCAAAGGTATCCACCTCAATCATAACCGGCTCTGCTACTCCGATTGCATAAGCCAGAGACACCTGACACTTGCTTGCAAACTCAGCAGCTACTATATTTTTTGCGATATACCTTGCCATATAAGCTGCCGAACGGTCTACTTTCGAACAGTCCTTTCCTGAAAATGCACCGCCGCCATGCGGAACCATACTTCCATAAGTATCCACCATCAGCTTTCTTCCGGTCAGTCCGGTATCTGCATCAAACCCTCCACACACAAATTTTCCTGACGGATTGATCAGAATCTTCGTATCCTCATCCGGCGGCAGTAATCTGAGTGCTGAGCGAAGCACTTTCTCTCTGATTTCGGCATCTAACTTCTTCAGGCTCTTTTCTGCACCATGCTGGCAGGAAACAACAACACTTTCCAGTCTCACTGGCTTTCCATCTTCATATTCTACGGTTACCTGTGCTTTCCCATCCGAAAAGATATCTTTGATATATCCGCTTCTTCTGCAAGCCGAAAGTTCACGGGTGATTCGGTGTGCCAAGACGATAGGCATTGGCATAAGTTGTGCGGTTTCGTCACACGCATAACCGACCATAACGCCCTGATCTCCAGCTCCCCGGCTTCTGTCTCTTCCCTTTTTTCCATTGTTGTCCCGGAATTCTTTTGATACACTCACTGCTTTTGCGATATCCGGACTCTGCTGGTGTACAAATGTATCCATTTCTATTCCATCTGTACAATATCCGCATTCCCCCAGAACCTTTCGGATCACATCAAACACTGGCGGCTCATATCCGCTGCTGATTTCTCCTGCCACAAACACATTTCCTCTTGTCGCAAGCACTTCACATGCAACCCTTGAAGACGGATCATGTTTCAGGCATTCATCTAAGATTGCGTCTGCGATCTGGTCACATACTTTATCCGGGTGTCCTTCTGTTACTGATTCTGCTGTATAATAACGTTTCATTTTTCTTCTCCTTATATCTACAAGTCCTGCCACTAGCAAATCTTTACTTACGAATGCATGGCAAGATAGACAAGGCAGGAGCTGCCTGATGCACATCTCCTGCCCTGCCGGATTGATTTATCCAGTTATTCTTCTTTTATTTTTCTTCTGTTTCTTCTTTATTTTCTGTCATTCTTGACTTCTTTCTGCGGTACACAGTCACTCCTGTAACTGTTCCGGCAGATGCCAGTGCAAGCAAGACAAATGCCCACACTTTCTGGTTATCCCCTGTTTTGGTGCATTGGTCTTTTCGGTTGTTTTCTCCGGTGTTCTGGCATCTTTCATTTCTACTTTCTGCACTTCCATCGTATCTTTCAATGTAAATGTAACATCTTCGGCAATCTCATACCCATCCGGTGCTGTGATCTCACGCAAGGTAAGTTCCTCATTGACCGGAGCTTCGCAACAGAATGTGGCTTTCCGTCCGTGATCCACTCTTCCAGAACAGTTCCGTCTTTTCGGATGATCTGAAGCTTTGCCCCTTCCAGTTCTTTCCCTGTGCTAATGTCTGTTTTGGAAATTTCCACTTTGGAATATTCGTCTTTCATTTCAACCTTTGTCACACTTCCATCTTCTTTGACTTCAAAGGTCACATCGCTGGCAGACACATAGCCGTCTTCATAAGGAGCCAGTTCTTCATGCAAAGTATAAGTTCCTTCCGGCAGACCATAAATCACATGATCTTCTTTGGTACTGGTCCATTCTTCCACGACATTTCCGTCTTTGTCGATCACCTGAAGTTTTGCTCCCTCCAGCTCTTTTCCGGTAGTCGCATCTGTCTTGGTGATACGTGTCTCGGTCGGCTGGTTCTCAACTTCTTTACTCAGTACAATCTTTTCAAGATTCTGGTTTTCGTAGGATGCATCTACCTTCCATACTTCCTCGTTCGGAAGATATCCGGCTTTTCTGACTTCCTCTTTGACATAATATTTTCCATGTGGGAGGTCACTGTCAAAAGTCAGATTTCCGTTCTTATTGGTTGCTTTCTTTTCCAGCAGGGTATCCTTCTCTACAAGAACTTCTCCCTGATTAGAAACGATATCTTCCGCAGCATACAGTCCAAAAATAACACTTTCCAGCTTTTCGCCTGTGACAGCATCTTTCTTTTCTACTGATACGGAAACTTTCTGTCTTTCATTTTTATAGGTAACACCTTCATAAACAACTGCCTGTGTATCATCCTCGGCTGTCAGGGTAAATTCTTTCTGCTCGGTATTCAGGACAAAATTCTCTCCTGCCACAACCTCTTTCAGATAATAAGTTCCCAGTGGCAGATTGTTGATAACTGCTGTTCCATTTTCATCTGTAGTCAGTTTGGCTACCAGGTCATCTTTCTCATATCGGACAACTGGATTTCCTGCTTCGTCCTTTGCTCCGTCCGGTGAATAGATGGTATCTTTGGCATATATTTCGAATTCAGCGCCTTCTACTCCGGTTTCTTCATATTTAAAGCCTTTATAAATACCTGTTTCTTCTTTTCCAGATACGGCATTTCTTACTTTTGAAACCAGTGCTTTTACTTTTGCCAGAACAGAATCTCCGGTTACTTCGGTAAGCTGTTCTCCCTTTTTCGTCAGGAGCAGGCTTCCTACCTGTTCATCGTTTTTCTGTTCTACCTCTACAATCGCAGCTCCTGTATCTGGATCAATCTGATGTGCAGTGTTTGAGGATACTGTAATTACAATACCACTCTGTGGATTTTCTTTATATGTTCCTTTTGTAGTCTGTTCTAATGGTGAAATAATCGTTGTTCCATCATACAGGGACTCCTCGCTTCCCTGTCTTACAAATCCTTCCGGTGCTTTCACTTCTTCGATTCGGTAGGTAGAGCACTTCAGTTTCTGCGGTGTGATCAGATATCCTTCCTCGTTTGTTTCGAATACACTGATCTTTTCTTTCTTCGGATACTGAACAACCTGTTCCACATATTTCTTATTTGTCACATCGTAAATCTTATAAGAAGCACCAGCCTTTAAAACAGTATTTCCAGTCTGTGCATCCTTCTTTACAATTTTCAGCAAAAATTCAAACGGGCGGTCATCAAATACTCTCCACTGCATTGGCTCTCTGCTGTCATTTTCCACATTTACAACAAATGGATCAATGGTTTTCAAATTCTCAGGGGTAGTACTTTCCACTACAACATAACTTCCATACGGCAGTTCCGGGCTGACTGCATATCCTTTTGTATCAGTGATCAGTTCTGGTACTGGTACGGCTGTTCCATTCTCGTAAGTAACTGCAACCTGCTCTTTGCTGAAGTCATAATTTTTGAAATCGCTTGCTGTATAGCTTTCTCCATTGGCTGGCTTCAGTTTTCCATTTTTTACCTGTGTCAGGTCGCTGATCAGATATACCTTAAATCCTGCTCCTGCAACCAGGTCTGTTTCTGTCTGCTCTCCATCTTCACTGATTTTGATTAACTGGAATGCCTGTTTCTTTACCTGCTCTTTTACCGTAAGGTCTCTTGTCACTTCGGCAACATCCTGACCTTCATAAGTTACGGATACCTCATATTTGGTAGTATCCAGTGTATATCCTTCCGGTGGAGTGATTTCTTTTACATACATTTCTCCAAGGTATAATTCTGAAAATTCCAGTGTTCCGTCATCTCCGATGACTCCCTGTGCAATCAGGCTGTCCTGTTTATACAGAACCCCTGTTGTGCCATCCGGATGCACGATGTCCTCTTTTGCATACAGACCATACACAGCACCACGAAGAACACTGTCCCCCTGCGCTTTAAATGCAAGTGTTTCTTTATCGATCTTTGCGATTTTCACCTTTCCGGTGACTCTCTCATCTGTTGCTGTTACAGTCATTGTCTTTCCGGCAGTAACAGCCACTTTATATACTTCTGTATTCAGTTTGTATCCTGTCGGAGCAGTGATCTCTTTCACGTACACTGTTTTCAGTGCAGAATCAAAATAATCGCTGACTGCTTTTCCGTCTGTTCCGGTTGCTGACATTGTCATCAGCAGATTTTCACACTTCTTATCAGTATAAATACCATAAACTGCTCCTGACAGTGGATTCTGTGTATTGACATCTTTCTTCATAAGTTCAATGCGTGTCATATTCAGCCACTGTACACTGAAGCTTACCGGCGCTGCTGTTTCGCTTTCAAATACACCGATATCCTGCTTGGAATCTCCGGTTGTCAACACCAGTGTTCTCCATGTCTTTCCGACAGAACCATATAAGTTGCCGGAAGCATAACTGCCTGTCAGTAATAAATCTGCGGACAGATAGAATGTATCTCCACCATAAATCTGGATTTTTCCATTTGTAACACTTGTTCCTTTGGAAAGATTATGTGCTGTCACATTTTCTGGTACACTCAGTGTCACATAGTTTCTGTGATCTCCAGACAGTGTGATATTTGGTGTTTTCTGGATGTTTCCATCCCGTACTGCATTCAGCTTTGTGCTTGAAAGGCTCAGTTCACCTTTTGGCGGTTCTTCCTGTCCAAACAGATAATTGATATATGCGATAACCCCTGCATTTACAAGGTCATTATAATTACACCCTGTAAATCCGGCTTCTCCTGCATAAGCATAGCTGGCTGCAATGTGTGTATACACATACTTTTCATCTTCCGTTTTTCCAGACAGATAACTTCCTGTCAGATCTCCTGCCCCGCCATAACCATAATAAAGGACTTTCTGCAGATTTTTATTGCTGTCCAGTACCTGTGCTACATAACTTCCACTCGGTGGGGATGCTTTCTGGGACTGAAGGCAGTATGCAATTTTTCCATTGACTGTAAACAGGCAAGTAAGATAATTTCCAATATAACTTGGATAATAAATAGTTCTCCCCTTTGTCAATGTAACTGTGGAACCGCTGCTTGTAGCTCTTTCAGCCGCAGACAATACCATCACATTTCCCTCTTCGATGTCCTCTTTCAGTTCTTTGATTGCCTGTGCAGATGCATCTTCTTCGGATGTTTCAATTTCTACATCTGTGTAGTTCTGCACAGGCGAATCCGAATCATCTTCAGATTCTGTATCTGACTTCTGTTTCTCTCCACCATTTTCTTCGGAATGTGCCTGTCCTTCGGTATCCGTCAGAGTCACTTTACGGGTGATGGTATAGCTGTCACTCTTATCTTTTGGAACGACCATATAAGTGGCAATATATGTTCCTGCTTTGTCTGAATGATACTCTCCACCATTCTCATCTTTGATACTTACAAGCGTAACATCTTCTTTTTCTGCATCATAATGGATTCCTTCCATACTGGTTTCCACTGCAAATGTATCATCTGAAACTGCTTTTGTGATATCATCTGCTGTAACTGATGTATCTTTCTGGCTTGTTACTGCCTGTTCAGATGCCTGTACTTCCGTCTGCTGTTCCGAGCCTGTCTGTTCGGCCGCAAACGCATTCGCACTGCTCAAGGTACTGATGCCCATCAGGACAGCCAGTCCAAAAGCAGCAATTCTGGTCTTTAATTTTCTAACCTTCATGTGCTTTTCCTTCCTATTATAAATAGATTTTTTCAGTAAAATACCGCAGAAGATGTTTCCTCTGCGGTACGTTTTATCTTGCATATCGATTTTTTTCTTTTTTACTTCCTGTCTGGTACGTTTTACCGCTTCCATGACAGACTCCGTTGGAATCTGGTTATCCTTACATCCTTCCAGAATTCCATCCAGATAAAATTTCGATGGCTTTGCCGGAACATCTTTGTGCGGAGCGTTCATCATATATACAAACACTTCTTTCTCCACACCATCCTGATTTTTTACCCGAATCGATTCTTTCCCATAAAAACTTGGGAATCCTTCATAAAAATCCAGACTCTTCTCACACGCTTCTGTGATTTTCCATAAGACTCCTTCGACATAGCTTCCTTTTTCCGGCAGAACCGTTGCTACCCCATTGCCCGGAGCCCTTCCCCGAAATGCCAGCCGATAATTTTCAAGCCGGACGTTTTCCACAACTTCCGCAGCCGGACACCTGTACTTCATCTGCTCCAGATTCATGTTGCTGCCATAAGCGAAGTAATATCTATCTTTCATTTTTTCTCACCTCTATCTGACTCCTTCTGTCCTTTGATTTTTCTTCAGACACTCATACGTGCTTTTATCATATCTCCACGCAAGATCACCATCCAGATTTGCCAGCAGATGTTTTCGAACATTTTTATATTCGTCTCCAATTAACCCAAGTCTCAATAAAAATGTACGAAATGTAAATGCCGGGTTTTCTGATATCAGTGTCTTTTTCATCTGTGTCGATCTCTGATTGATTGCCTGTGCGGAAATGGCTAATGCCAGTGTAATATTTGCTCTCACCTTTCCTGCATGTAGTGTGCTTTCAAAACAACGCCATTCCAAAGTTCCCTTGGAAAACACAGCATGAAGATTCAGAGCATAATAACGGGTATGATCATAATGGGTATGACTTCCATCCCTGCCTCCATACCAGACATTTCTTACTCGGTCCATTGTGATTGATTTATTTGGTATTTTTCGGATTTTCTCCAATACCTCCGGTCGCACCCTCTGACAATAACTATTTGCTCTTCTCTCCTGCACTTTCAGTGCTTTGAACAGGATATCTTCCTTTGCATACATAATTGTCAGTGCATTTTTCAGACTCTGCGGTGTATGATTCGATGCATCTACATGAACATGCTGACCACAGGACTCATTTACAAAACCTCCATGCTGTCGCAGACATCGTACTACTTCCTGTAACTTTCCCATTTCATCATAGGATAATTTCGGTGATACCATTTCTGTTGAATATTCTCCACCTGCGTCTACAATTCGACCGTATACTTTCCGTTGTGTATAAATGCTCCCATCAGACATAAATTTCCACTTTTTTCCTTCCAGATCTATCACTGACCAGACTCCATAAGTAGTGCCGTCATAATATGCTTCTGTTCCAAACATTTCAGCAACAACTTCTGCAGCACGTTGTCTGGTAATCCCTGTCATTTCGATTTCTGTGCCAAAGTATTGGTCTTTTATTCCGATCATGCCTAATGGATTCCTTTCTCAGACACTTTCTGTGTGTTAAGTTCGGAGTCTGCCTTTTGTAACAATCTGCCAATTGCCTCGATAACATTGACAGTTACTCCGTTTCCAGCCTGTTTATAAAGCTGTGCGTCAGAAGTGCTGTCTATGATCTTATCAATCTGCCAGTCGTAATAACCCTGCAGTCGCAGACATTCCCTCGGAACTAACCTTCTTATTCTGCCGTGATACAAGATGCCATGACGATCGGTTGCAGTAATTGTAAACATCGGTTCTTCGGGTTCTTTCATACGTCTGCCGTTCTGACGAACATTTTCTTTGGCTGGTGTAAGGACTGCTCTTGCCCCTTCTTCCCTTAATTACAACCAGAACATTCTCCTTTGTATTTGTGGATTCCGCACTGTCGAGTATTAA
>ENA-OQDM01000688-OQDM01000688.1-human-gut-metagenome-genome-assembly--contig:-NODE-688-length-17985-cov-1.211838_pt1 | contig 17985 bp, 19 predicted proteins | sample MGYA00242772_ERZ504605 | MGnify/ENA primary metagenome ERZ504605 (study PRJEB26092, sample SAMD00036348) | human gut metagenome | host: Homo sapiens | study: EMG produced TPA metagenomics assembly of... | reverse complement strand
AAAAACACTGACCATCGTCAATCTTACAGGAGATATGGATGACCGGTTCATGAAAATACTTTCATCAGGGAAACTCAAACAAGATTAATGGAACATTTTATGCTTTTTCTATATAAACAAGTTAGTGCTTAATAAAACGCAATGAAACTGTGAAGTTCAATTCTCTCAAATTTTTTCATAACATACTAACGACGAAAAGGGTTGCCTGTGGAGGTGGCCCTTTTTCATTTTTACAGTTTTTGCATGCCTAAACCTTGATTTTTACTCAAGATTATACTATCTTTGAAGCGAATTCTAATTTTATAAACCTGGCCATTATATTATGTTAAGAAGAATTGTAATTGCTGCAGTGGCCGTATGTGCATTGGGAACAGTACACATTCAGGCACAAAAAATGAGTTCTTCCGTCCCAAAGAAGTTTGGAACGACACGGAAGGCAACCCCATCAACGCTCATGGAGGCGGTATCTTATACCATAAAGGTATGTACTATTGGTACGGTGAATACAAGGTCGGTAAGACCGTCCTGCCCTCTGATGCAACTTGGGAGCGCTATCGCACAGACGTAACTGGAGTAAGCTGCTACTCCAGTAAGGACTTACTGAATTGGAAATTCGAAGGAGTGGCTCTGAAAGCCATTACCGACGACCCGAACAGCGACATCCACCCGACGCAGGTACTCGAACGTCCCAAAGTGGTTTACAACAAAAAGACCAAGAAGTTTGTCATGTGGATGCACATAGACAGTCCGGACTACAGTAAAGCGGAGGCCGGTGTAGCCATCGCCGATTCACCGACAGGCCCGTTTAAGTATCTGGACGGATTCCGCCCGAACGGTACGATGAGCCGTGACCAAACCGTATTTGTAGACGATGACGGAACTGCTTACCAGTTCTCTTCGTCAGAAGAAAACCAGACCATGCACATCAACCGGCTGACTGAAGATTACACCAAACCAGACGGAAAATATGTACGCCGTTTCGTCGGTATGGCAAGGGAGGCACCTGCCGTCTTCAAACACGGAAACAAGTATTATATGCTTTCCAGCGGTTGTACCGGTTGGGATCCCAACAGTGCCGAGTTGGCAGTGGCCGACTCTATCATGGGAGAGTGGACGGTTTTGGGAGACCCTTGTACGGGACCGGATGCCGAAAAGACATTCTACGGACAAAGCACTTTCGTTATCCCCGTGCAGGGCAAGAAAAACGCCTTCATAGCATGCTTCGACATGTGGAAAAAGAAAGACCTGCAAGACAGCCGTTACATCTGGTTGCCTATGATGATTGACAAGCAAACCAACAAAATTACGATTCCATGGCATGCCGAATGGAATCTGGATGTATTCAAAAAGAAATAGGCAAGATTACACATATTAAATACCCGACTTCCCCGCCACGTTTCTTACCGCAAGAACCGTATGGCGGGGATTTTGGAATCGTGATATATCTTCATGACAAACCCACAACAAAATGATGATAGACGGTAATTTTAAGATAACTACCGACCAACTGACTCTCACATTCACAGAGGGACAACGGCAGGACTTCTTCATCCGGCATACTCCCCACCGCGTGGAAATCATCTATCCTCCACAAACGGATTTCGAACATTTGCAACCTTGGCTTTTCAAAGTCGTCACGGAGGCATTGCGCAAGCAAGCCAAAGCCATACTACCGCCACGGATTCAGGAATTGGCTTCCCGTCACGGATTCCGTTACACCCGGCTCAGCATCAATTCTGCCCGTACACGTTGGGGAAGCTGCTCCAGCAAAGGACATATCAACCTGTCGCTATACCTGATGATTCTCCCCCTCCGGTTATCCGATTACGTACTGCTCCACGAGCTTTGCCACACCCAAGAGATGAACCACGGTCCCCGCTTTTGGACTTTAATGGATAAAGTGACCCAACAGCAATCCGGCACACTCAGAAATGAGTTGCGCCACTACCCGTCTCCTTTCCGATAGGATAACATCAAGACGGAAGAAAACCTCTATCCCTCTTAACGTTCTCAAACACGTCATTTCCCTCATTTTGTAGGAACCGACTTCATTTGACCAATCAACGGAAATCAATATTTACCGCTCAGTCATCCCGAAAAGAACCATGCATATCCGACTTGTAAAATCTGACAAGAAACGTTTCCTCGACCTATTGCTCCTGGCCGATGAACAAGAATCGATGATAGACCGCTATATAGAACGAGGCGACTTGTTCGTCATGGAAGAAAAAGGCGAAGCAAAAGCCGTAGCCGTAGTCACCCGAGAGGGGCAAGGAATTTATGAACTTAAAAACCTTGCCGTAGCTCCCGCCTGCCAACGCAAAGGTTACGGACGGATGATGGTGGAGCACGTATGGCATTACTACACAGACTGCCGTACCCTGTTGGTCGGTACGGGCGACAGTCCGCTAACTCTACCATTTTACCGTAGTTGCGGATTTACATATTCACACACCTTGCCCGATTTCTTCACCCGGCATTATGACCATCCCATCATAGAAGGAGGCATACTGCTGAAGGACATGATCTACCTGAAACGGGAAAAACAAAACCCCAAGCGGGACAGTGCAGTCCCTACTTCAGATACGGAGTCATAAAAGACCATGGCGTTTCAAGAAAACCGACAAACCTCCCCAAATGCCTCTTCTCTATTCCCTTGCCCCATTTTGCGTTTTCCTCTCGTCTTCTACATAAAATACCCACAAAAACAAAGGTTTCGTTCTTTTATTCCGGCCTTTTTCCCCTGACAGCTTGCAGATTCCGCTTTTTTTTACGAATATTGCAACACTTTTAGAAAGCGAGGAAAACTCAGAACTTTAGGAGGCTCACAAAATATGACATCATCCACACTGAAAGAACGTGTACAAGCCACACTGAAATCGGAAGACACGGAAGGGACGTTCGAACTTTACGTCACGCGCACTCCGGGCTATCTTTGGGCTTTGCTGTTCAAGAAACTACATATCCATCCCATCGCCGTCACGCTGCTCTCCATCGTCATCGGAGCACTGGCCGGTTACTTTTTCTGGTGGGACGACCTATACATGAACCTCATCGGTATGTTTCTCCTGATATGGGCCAACTGGTACGACTGCGCCGACGGGCAACTGGCCCGCATGACGGGACAAAAGACGCTAATCGGACGCATTCTGGACGGCTTTGCCGGCGACGTGTGGTTCTTCTCCATTTATTTTTTCCTGTGCCTGCGCCTCACCAGCGAACCGGCTCCGTGGGGGCAACCGTGGGGAATATGGATTTGGCTGATTGCCGCCTTCTCCGGTTTCCACTGCCATGCCAAACAATGCGCCGTGGCCGACTACTACCGCAACATCCACCTTTATTTCCTCAAAGGAGCATCGGGAAGCGAATTGGACAACTATGCCCAGCAACGCGCCCTGATGCGGTCGTTGCCCTGGAACCGCAAGGAATGGTTTCACAAAATATACCTCTATTTCTATGGCAACTACACGCGAGGACAGGAACGGCAAACCCCCAAATTCCAAAAGTTCTATGCCCTCGTCCAGCAACGCTATCCGGACGGGTTGCCGCAGACGTTGAAAGAGCAGTTCCGGACAGCGAGCCTTCCTTTGATGAAATACACGAACATCCTGACTTTCGATACGCGGGTCATCGTGCTGTTCGTATCGCTGTTCATCAACATGCCGTGGCTCTTCTTTGCTTTCGAGATTATCGTACTCGAAGCCTTGCGTTACTACACCCGCCATGTACATGAAACTTTTTGCGACCGGTTTACAAAGGAGATAAAAAATGGATAAGCCACTCAACGTCGTATTGCTGCTGGCCGGAGGACATGGCTTCCGCATGCACACCGACCGCCCCAAACAATTCATGGAGATTGCAGGCGAGCCGGTCATCTCCTACACCCTGCAAGCCTTTCAACGCCATCCCGAAATCGACCGCATCTACGTGGTTTGCAATCCGGAATGGAACGAATTTGTAAAAACTACGGCCCGAAACGGCAGAATAAGCAAGCTTCACACGCTGTTCCCGGCCGGAGACACCAGCATCGACTCCCTGAGAAACGGTATCGCAGGCTTGCATGCAGAACTGGGGGAACAGAACCCTGCCGTCCTGACCCACGAGGCCGTGCGTCCCTTAGTGACGGACGAAATCATCAGCCTCAACCTGAATACTTTCCGCACACACGGAAATGCCGTCACCGCCGTCCGCAGTCAAGAAGCCTACATGGTAAGCCCCGACGGGATTTCTTCGGGAAAGTGCATCCCACGCGAACTGCTGTATCGCGCACAGACCCCGATAACCTTCAGTCTGGACGACCTGACAGAAGCGTTCCGTAGGGCAAAGCAAATCCAAATCAGCCGCAGCCAATCCCTGTACACTCTGATTACGGAAGTTTTTCCACTGAAAAAACTCTACATCTCACCCGGTTCCGAACTTAACTTCAAGCTCACGTTGCCCGAAGACATCGAAACCTTGAAGGCTCTTCTGACTTATCGGAAACAAAAGTGAACCGCAAGCCGTTGCCCGATTATTTCTTCTCTGGAAGATAACCGTGATGCGACCGCCACGCGTAATGCCATATTTTAAACAAAGGACTCCAAAGGACTTCGTCGGGATAATCCGTCAGGAATCCCATGTTGCGCGACACCTTGCGGCGGAAACGACCGAAAGGCGTCTCATTCGCGTCATGCCGTATGCGTTCGTCATGTTGCCCGAAATTCCCGGCTTCATGATTTCTGCCAAAAGACGCTGCCCTCGTCCGGGCGACGGCGGCACCAACAAATGCTCGTCCTCCAGTCCGAAAACCGTTTGCAGCACATACATCACCGCACCGGCAAAACGCTTGAGATGCAAACGCTCCAAGCACCGCACGGCTTCCTCCCGCTCAGCTTCGGAACAGGGTTGCCTCAGCACAAAGTGATAGTCCAGTAATTGACGCAAACCGATACCTTCATCAAACAAATGACGGTAAATATGCACCAACAGATACACACGGTTCATCGCCAGAGTGGGCACAGCCACCTCGCCCACCCGTTCGGGCAACTGCACCTTATGAAGCAAAGACAACGTTTTCCATTCCTTAAAATAACGTTGCAGCCTGAGGTTCATCCTCCAACTGTTCATCCATGAAGGCGTAAAATGCAACTCTATCTCAGCCTCCTTCAATACGGGAAAGTCCACATGATGATAGACCACCTCCACACCGGGACAATACTTCCGGGCATAATCCACCACCACCTTGCGCCCGTCGTTCATCCACAGGTCGATGTCGCCGGGCGTACGATGCAGCGGACGGGGATAAAACAAAGAATTACCCTGTCCTTTCAGCAGGGCGGTGCCCATTCTCTCTTTCAAAAACTTGTCATACACCATTACGACCGTCCGGTTGAGCCTGCGGTTGCGGGTTTCTATTTGCTGCACCAATCCGATCCAAGGCATCACGACATCCATCGGGGGCTTTTGAATGATGGACAAACGCTCCACGCCATCCAACACAATGGCAGCCACAGCCTGTTTGCACGCCATGTCGTACACAGCCGCCCATCCGGCTTTGTCCAACGCCACATCACGGTCGTGGCACGTCCCGATTCCTAAACGCAGAAGTTTGAAGAAGGCTTCGTCAGCCTGCATATATTTTGTTTTTCCCATCTTTATTTGTCTGTCTTTTTCACACCTCGTTTCCACAAACGTTTCTGCAAAGATAACATTTTTTCGAAGCAAATCGGCATTCTAATACAAAGTTATTTTAAATTACTCATTATAAACCTATTACACCACATACAAATCCCCCGAATTCAATCTCAGCAGAATGAAAAATCAATCTCAGCCAAACGATTTTTCAATCTCAGCCAAACGATTTTCCGATCGAAGGAGATTGAAACCGTAAAGTCTGCACAGTAATTTCCGACACGCCTTTCCTTGTCCCGTCTGCTATCGAAAACAAATCGTTTCTGTAAATTAAAACAACTTAAAAGGAAGAGGATACAAGGAAAAAGAAGTATATTTGCATCTAAACAATATCAAATCAATTCAAAAAATGAAAATGAAGAAATTAAGCACAATGGGAGTAGCCCTTCTCGCCATTGTATTGGCAAGCAGTTGTGGAAGCAGCAAGAACGCCCTACAAACCAGTGCGTTGGAAGGCGAATGGAATATCATCACCGTAAACGGAAAAGAGGCTACGGCCGATAAGGATGTTTTTATCGGGCTGAACCTGAAAGAGAACAGAGTGTACGGCTGTGCCGGATGTAACCGTATCATGGGAGCCATCCAGGTGGATAAAGACAAAGCAGGGCACTTGTCTTTCGGCCAGGTGGCTTCCACACGGATGCTTTGCAGCGACATGGCTACCGAACGTGCCGTGTTGGAAGCTTTGGAAAACGTCACCGGCTATAAGGGTACGGAACAGGAGCTGACCCTGACAGACGGCAACGGCAATGCCCTGTTCACACTGAGCAAACGTCCCGCCGCCACTTTGGCTTCCTTGAACGGCAAATGGAATATCACGAGGTCTACGATGAAGCGGTAGAAGACATCGAAAAGACGGAGAAAACACCGTTCCTTGAATTCAATGCCGACAAAAAGACATTGCACGGCAATGCCGGATGCAACATCGTAAACGGCGGCATCGAACAGGAAAAGGGAAAACCCGCTTCACTGAAGTTCGACAAGTTGCTTTCCACGATGATGGCCGGGCCGGGCATGACGGTAGAAGGCAAAGTACTGGAAGCCATGAACAAAGTGAGAAGCTTTATCGTCAAAGACGAGCATACGGCTGCCCTGTTGGATGAAAACGGCGCGGAAGCGTTGACGTTGGTGAAACAATAAAGGCGCCTATACCTGAAAATATTAACCGGGGGATGCCTGATTATCCAAAAGGGCATCCCCTTTTAAACATCAATATCATGAATCATTTCTTTATGCATGCTCCCAAGTGGAGAACCGGAGCGGGCGTACTGACCCTCTTGGTATGGCTCGCTTCCTGTGGCCCGAACAACAAAACAGTGGAATACCCTTTGATTGAAACGGCCAATACCAACGCACTCGACATCGCAAAGGTGGAACTGACGGACTCAGCTACCATCCTGCACACCGACGCGTATTACCGTCCTCACAATTGGATTCGCATTTCTTCGGAATCGTATCTACAAGCCGGGGGAAAACGGTATATGCTGACCGGTGCCGAAGGAATCACTCCGGACTCGCTTTTCTGGATGCCTGAATCGGGCGAAGCTTCTTTTACCCTCCGCTTCGAACCGCTCCCTTCCGGAACACCGTCGTTCGACTTCATCGAGTCCGACTGTGAGGACTGTTTCAAGCTTTTCGGAATAGACCTGACGGGAAAGAAGACATTCAACACGCCGGACGAAGTGCCCGAAGACTTGCGGCAGGCCGACGGGGATACGGTAGTGCCCGACCCGATTTTCAAAACGGGTACCACGACCGTCAACGTCCATTTCCTGCATTATCGTCCGGAATTAGGCAAAGAGGCTAACCTCTACGTCAACACCCTCTTCGGGACGCAACAGCCTTATACAGCCACCATCGACCCCGAAACCGGCAAGGCTTCGTTCAGTTTCCTGCAATGCGGTACGGCGAAAGCAGCCGTAGTCCTCAACAACAGTGCAGCAGGAAGCGCATGGCTGGCTCCAGGCGAAACGACCGAACTGTATGTGGACATGCGTGTATTGGGGTATTACCTTTCGCTCCGCCGCGAGGAAAAGAAAAAAACGACATATCCGGCTACTTTCCAACGACTCTATTCCTCGGGCACGTATGCCAACCTGAATAACATCGACAACCAATTAGACAACAGTCCTTATTATAGCATGAACTTGCTTACTGGAGAATTTGCAGACTACCGCATGACCTCGGCCGAATATGCCGCCCATGTCGTGGACACCTACAAGGCTCTCGAAGACAGCATCGCCCAAAGCAACCTTTCTCCGCTCAAAAAGGAAATGAAACTGCTCGCTCTTCGACAGGATGCCTTCTCGGCCATGGCACAAGGCAATTACCTGCGCGAACATAACTACCGATACATAAACCATCAATGGGATTACAACTTCAAAGTGGAAGGTATCGAACCGCTGAAACCGGAGGATGCCAAGACCATCTGCCAACTGTTTGACATCAACGATTCCAAACTCTTGATGGGAATCTACCTTTCGGACTATGTGCGTGCCGCCAGTTCATCCTCTTTCGACTGGCCGCAACTGGCCGGTATCCAAAAAGGACTGGTAAAGGACTTGCGCCAAATCGCCGGTTACCCAGCCAAAGCGGAGAATGTCGTGCTCACCGATGCGGACTTTGCCCAAATGAAAGCCATGGACAACCCGTTCTACCTCGAAGCGTTCACCCTCATGCAAAAGAAAGCCAAAGACGAACTGGCCGCCGTAGAAGCCAAGTCGAAGGTGGAAACCACGCCCGACGTGCCCAAAGAACGGCTGTTCGACGCCCTCATCGCGCCCCACAAAGGCAAAGTGGTACTCGTGGACTTTTGGAATACCTGGTGCGGCCCGTGCCGTGCAGCCATCCAAGCCAACGAACCGCTCAAATCCTCCAGTCTGAAAAGCGATGACCTCGTATGGATCTACATTGCCAACGAAACCTCTCCCATCGTGAAATACAAGACCATGATTCCGGACATCCAAGGCTTGCACTACCGACTGAACCAGGAACAATGGGACTATCTGTGCGACAAATTCAAGATAGACGGCATCCCGTCTTACGTGTTGGTGGACAAGTCGGGCGCATACAAGCTGCGTAACGACTTCCGTAACCACAAACTGATGGAAGAGACATTGAAGGAAGAGTTAAAGAAATAAGGAGTCTTACATCAATAGCAGATTATGAAAAGGATATTAGTCTCCGCACTGCTGTGCACGTCCTTATTCGCTGCAGCGCAGGCCCAGACCACCCATACGGTGAAACTTGTGGACACCCAGTTGCAGGACGTACTCAACGTACTCGAAGACATGGACATCTACATACACCGTTTCGACGTGAGCCAGTTCCTCGATGCCACGTACAACGTGGAGGTCTATGTGGAAGAATACAAGAACAACCAGAAGACGGGGAAAGTGCACCACTTCGACTTGGGCAAAAACATCCGCTCGTTAGATGAAATTTCGGAAGAACACCGGGACGCTTTTCGAGAGACATACCAAATCCCCGCCGGGAAAAAAGAATGGGACAACATCAAGGAGATTTCCATATATATAAGGAAAGAGGAAAGGACGGACACCACTGCCGCCATCCGTATCTCCAGTCCCAATGTGGGCATCCAAGGTTTCCCGTTCACGTTGTATCCGGCCGACGGAAAGAAGTTCATCAGTTACCACACGCGACCTTTTGCCGCACGTGCGGTAAAAACAGCCGATGAAATGAAAATCCCCCTCTTGTTATACGGCTCGGCATGGGCGGAACCGGGGACGACTTTCTTCCGTTTCTGTGGTGAAAACGAGATAGACCCGGAAATGAAAGCGGAAATCCTGACCCACATCCCCCACCACTACGTGATAGGGTTGCAGTTGAAGAAAGAATAAATTGAAGAAAGAGACACAAGGTGACGAGGCGGGCTTTTCTAAAAGAGAAGCTCGCCTTTGCCTTGACGTACGACCTCGAAAGCGTCGTCCACACAATTCACCACCGTCGAAGCCTCGCTGCCGCCGTATCCCCCGTCGATGACCAAAGCCACGCGGCCTCGTATTTCTCATGAATCAGCTCGGGGTCGGTGGAGTACTCGATAATTTCGTCTTCGTCGTGCACCGACATCGTGAGGATGGGATTCCCCAACCCGTCCACCAGTCCACGTGCAATACTATTGTCCGGCACACGGATACCCACCTCTTTCTTATTCTTATATATTTTAGGGAGCCGGCTGCTCGTTGGCAGGATGAACGTGAACGGCCCCGGCAAGTTCTTCTTCAACAGTTTGAAAGCGGCGTTGCTGACTTGCGCATATTCGCTGATATTGGACAAGTCATAACAAATAATCGACAAGTTGCTCTTTTGAGGGTTCACCCCCTTCAGCGCACAAATCTTCTCCACCGCCCGTACGTTCAAGGCATCGCATCCTATGGCATACACCGTGTCGGTAGGATAAATAATCAGCTCTCCGTCCCTCAGCATTTTAAGGGCCTTGACCATCTCACGGGGATTCGGGTTTTCCGGATAAATTCTAATCAGCATGATTTCTTTCCTTTTTATAGTCTACAAAGGTATCATTTTCTTTTGGTTTTACAGCAACAAGCTTACAATATAATGAAAAACCGGAGAGCCATGCTTCAAAATATAATTTTTTCGTATCTTTGCGTGCAGTTAGACGAAAAAATAGACTCAAAAACATTACAAAATGGCAAAAATAACCAAAGAAATGGCTTTGCACTATCATGAACAGGGCAAGCCGGGTAAAATCGAAGTGGTGCCAACCAAGCCCCACAGCACACAAACGGATCTCTCATTGGCTTATTCGCCCGGCGTGGCGGAACCGTGCCTCGAAATAGAAAAGAACCCGCAGGATGCCTACCGCTATACGGCCAAGGGCAACCTCGTGGCAGTAATATCCAACGGTACCGCCGTCCTTGGGTTGGGCGACATCGGTGCTTTGGCCGGTAAACCAGTAATGGAAGGAAAAGGACTGCTCTTCAAGATATATTCGGGCATCGATGTGTTCGACATCGAGGTGAACGAGAAAGACCCCGAAAAGTTCATCCAGGCCGTGAAGGCCATCGCGCCGACTTTCGGCGGCATCAATCTGGAAGACATCAAGGCACCCGAATGCTTTGAAATCGAACGCCGTCTGAAAGAGGAACTCGACATTCCCGTCATGCACGACGACCAGCACGGTACGGCCATCATCTCCAGTGCCGGACTGTTGAATGCGCTGGAAGTGGCAGGAAAGAAAATCGAAGACGTGAGAATCGTTGTGAACGGAGCCGGAGCTTCGGCCGTATCATGCACCAAACTGTATGTGTCGCTCGGCGCACGGTTGGAAAACATCGTCATGCTGGACAGCAAGGGCGTAATCTCAAAAGACCGCACCGACCTGAACGAGCAGAAGCGTTACTTCGCCACCAGTCGTACGGACATCCATACGTTGGAAGAAGCCATCAAGGGCGCCGACGTATTCCTCGGCTTGTCGCGCGGCAATGTGTTGAGCAAGGACATGGTACGTAGCATGGCTCCGTCGCCCATCGTATTCGCATTGGCTAACCCGGTACCCGAAATCTCGTACGAGGATGCCATGGATTCGCGTCCCGACGTGTTGATGGCTACCGGACGTTCCGACTATCCGAACCAGATTAACAACGTCATCGGATTCCCTTATATCTTCCGTGGCGCCTTGGATACCGGAGCCACGGCCATCAACGAAGAAATGAAACTGGCCGCCGTACGGGCTATCGCAGGCATTGCCAAACAACCCGTGCCTGACGTGGTGAACGAGGCTTACCACGTGAACAACCTCACCTTCGGTCCTTCATATTTCATCCCGAAACCGGTAGACCCGCGCCTCATCACCGAGGTGTCCATGGCTGTGGCCAAAGCTGCCATGGAAAGCGGAGTGGCCCGCAAGCCCATCGAAAACTGGGACGCTTACGCCCTCCACTTGAAGGAACTGATGGGATATGAGTCGAAACTGACCCGCCAGTTAAGAGATACGGCCCGCCGCAATCCCCAACGCGTGGTGTTTGCCGAGGGTATCCATCCCAACATGCTGAAAGCCGCCGTGGAAGCCAAGGCTGAAGGCATCTGCCATCCTATCCTGTTGGGTAACGACGAGCGTATCGAGAAACTGGCGAAGGAACTCGACCTCAGCCTGGAAGGCATCGAAATCGTCAACCTGCGCCACGACCGCGAAGCCGAACGCCGCGAACGTTATGCCAAGATACTGGCCGAGAAGAAAGCCCGCGAAGGTTATACATTCGAAGAGGCCAACGACAAGATGTTCGAGCGCAACTACTTCGGCATGATGATGGTAGAGACTGGCGAAGCGGACGCATTCATCACGGGCGTGTACACCAAATATTCCAATACGATCAAGGTCGCCAAAGAAGTCATCGGCATACAACCGGAATACAACCATTTCGGTACCATGCACATCATGAACAGCAAGAAAGGTACGTACTTCCTGGCGGACACACTTATCAACCGCCATCCCGACACGGAAACGATGATAGACATTGCACGGCTATCCGAAAAGACCGTGCGTTTCTTCAATCACGAACCGGTCATCGCCATGTTGTCCTATTCTAATTTCGGAACGGACACATGCGGAAGCCCGGCCAGCATCCATAAAGCCGTAGAGTACATGCAGGAGAACTACCCGAACCTACCCATCGACGGCGAAATGCAGGTGAACTTCGCCATGAACAACGAGCTGCGCGACCGTAAGTACCCGTTCACTCGCCTACAGGGTAAGGAGGTCAATACCTTGGTATTCCCGAACCTGAGTTCGGCCAATGCCGGTTACCAGTTACTCCAGGCTCTGAATGGAGACGAAATAGAGATGATAGGCCCTATCCAAATGGGGTTGAACAAACCGATTCATTTCACCGACTTCGAAAGTTCCGTACGCGACATCGTGAACATCACGGCTGTAGCGGTCATCGATGCCATCGTGATGAAGAAAAAGAACCAATAACCCACGGGGTATACTAAACGAAATCAGGATGCACTGCCAAGGGAGAGGCTGTGCATCCTGATTCGTTTAGTATAAACGGGGTATTATTTATCCCCTTCCTATGCCCTTTCCCTCAAGCACCTTGTCCAAATAACGGTAACCCACATATCCGCAAACCGCAGCCGCCAAAGCCCAAACGGAAGCTGCGACGACACCGCCGCACAACTCCACCAAAGTCGTATCCGTATCTCCCGTACACCAAATCATGGCAACACCCACAAAGTTATTGAAGACATGTGCCGCCACCGGAATCCAAATCGTGCCCGACCGCCAGTACAACCAACCCAAAACCCAACCAAAAACTACGGCTCCCGGTATTTGCGCCGGATTGCCATGTACGGCTCCGAATATCAAGGCTGAAAGCAAAATGGCCATCCACGGACGCATCCTGTGCCGGATAAGATGCCGCTGAATTCCCATCCGGAACACCAGCTCTTCGGTAACAGGTCCGACTAAGACGATAGCCAAGACTCCCCAAGGGTTATACACAAGCGTGGCAAATACATCCTTATTCAAGTCCTCTAATGTCAAAGTCTCCAGCAACAAGTTCACAATAAATATGACGGGCAACATCCATAAGACCACGCCTACGTATACAGGCCATTTTATTTGCCCGAAACGGAAACTTTTACGGTCTGTCCATCTCAACAAGGTCATCACCGCCCATACCACAGCCCCGTTTAATAACAGAGAAATCCCCAAGGCCGATGGAGAAGTTGCCAATGCGTTCACATCCAAACGTCCTTCGTGAAGCAGGTCCGAAAGATTGAAAAAGAACAAGACTACCAAGGAAGACAAAACCTGGGCCAACAAAAAAATAATCACCAGACAAACCGTACGTTTCATACCAATCTCCTTTCCAAGCTATTGCTCTTTATTTAAAATCATTCTCACCATAGCCTCATCCTCACGAAGCTGATGAACCAATTCCCCTTTGTTCCTGAACTTCCTTTCGTCTCTCAAACGCCTGACGAAACTCAACGTCAAGCGACAACCGTACAAATCCCCAGCAAAATCCAACAAATGTACTTCTATGGTGCGATTCTCACCGTTTTCCATCGTCGGCCGAAGACCGATATTCAACATTCCGCCCCAAACGTGTTCCTCTCCTCCTGTTTTTTCTTTGACCCAAACGGCATATACACCGTTTTTCGGAATCAGCTTCTGCGCATCCTCTACCTGTATATTCGCCGTAGGAAAGCCCAGTTCATGCCCTACGTGGAAACCATGGACCACACTCCCCGTAATTTCGTACGGACGAGTCAGGCAACGTGCCGCCATTCCAACCTCGCCTTCGGCCAGACAAGCCCTGACCATAGACGAACTTACGTTCACCTCGCTCATGGCAAAGGCATCCGCACGGACGATTTCCATCCCCAATTCCCGTCCATATTCCACATATTCCGCAAATCCCTCCGAACGATCATGTCCGAAACGATGGTCGTATCCGATAATCAGGACCTTTACAGATAACCTCTCTTTCAGTATTTCAGCCATAAAGCGACGGGCTGACAAAGCTGCCAATGCAGTGGTGAAATCCAACGTCAGGCAACAATCCGCTCCCGTCGTAGCCAACTGCTCGCATTTCTCATCATACGTGGTCAACAACTGAGGCTGATAAGCGGCTTGCATGACTTGGCGCGGATGCGTACGGAAAGTGATCAGCAAGGAAGCCAAATCGTGCCCGGCGGCATAACGGGTCAACTGCCGTATCAAAAAGCGATGCCCCCGGTGCACGCCGTCGAAAAAACCAATCGTGGCGACACAAGCCTGATAAGGTAAGGGGTCAGTAAGCGTGATAAACTTCATTCTCCTCCGTCATTACTCCAATAAACTGAACCAATCTTCCGGCTGCCGGGAATGGAACACCTGTATACCCAAACTCTCTGCCATCCTGCAATTTTCGGAAGAGTCGTCGACAAACAATGTCTCTTCCGGCTTCAACCCGGCTTCCGACAACACCTTACGGAATATCCGTTCGTCCGGTTTGGCCAGATGCATCTGGAAGGACAGGAATATGCGGTCGAAACAATCTTCCATCTTCAGCCCCGTAGAAGCTATCAATTCACGGCATGAATATGCCCAGTGTATGGCATTCGTATTGCTGAGCATATAAGTGCGGTAATACGTCCGCAGGTTGCGGATGGTTTGCACGCGACGAACCGGAATCCCGACCAACATCTTATTCCAAGCCCGAAAGATTTCTTCATCTTTCACATCCGCCCCGGCTTTCTTCCGTACATAAGTGCAAAACTCATCCGGCGACATGTCTCCGGTTTCCATCAAGCAAACACCCCGTCCTGCACATAATCATTGATATAAGCGTGGGCTTCAAAGCCCAACGCCTCAAAAGCATGAACGCTGCCTGCTTGTCCAAATCCACGATAATACCGCCGAAATCGAAAATAATATTTTTTATCCGTTTATCCATTTCATTCTGCTTTTTTCCGGCAAAGCCGTTTAAAGAGACGACCTGCCTCTCCTACCCATAATACAAGAGAGCTTACAGCAAGCAATATCCCCCAGTCCCTGGCCGCCAAAGGTACAGTGCGGAATACCGGCCCGCCGAACTGTACAATCAGCCACTGACCACACAGGATAAGACATAATACGGTCAACACGCCGGCACACCGGGAAAGATGTTTGAAAGCCGAATCTGTCGTAGAATAAGTCTTTGCATTCAACAAATTCCAGAACTGCAACAAGACAAAGAATGTGAAAAACAGGGTCAAATCATATACATCCATTCCTCCGGTGATTTCTATACGGAGGAGCATGGCCAACAAGAACACGACAAAAGCTGTCCCATAGCCCAGTATCGACGTCCATATCGGACGTGTGATGATGAATTGCCCTACAGGACGCGGCTTCTCGTTCATCACGTTCGGGTCGGCCGGTAACGAAGCCAAAGCCAAAGCCGCAAAAGTATCCATGATGATATTCACCCACAACATTTGGGTAACGGTCAACGGAAGAGTCGTCCCCATGAACGCGCCGATAAGCACGACCAGCAAAGCGGTGAAATTAATAGTCAACTGGAACATGACAAAACGTTGGATATTCTTATACAACGATCGTCCCCACATGACAGCCGTGACGATGCTACGGAACGAATCGTCAAGCAATGTAATGTCACTGGCTTCCTTGGCTACCGAAGTCCCCGACCCCATCGACAGACCGACTTGGGCAAAGTTCAACGCCGGAGCATCGTTCGTCCCGTCGCCGGTCACAGCCACGACTTCTCCCTCCGTCTGCAACAACTTCACCAACCGTTGCTTGTCCAACGGACGGGCACGGCTCATCACCTTCAAGTCCTTGATACGTTGCAGTGCTTCTTCGTCGCTCAACGCAGCAAAGTCAACACCCCGCATGCAATTCTTCTTTTCGTCGTCTCCTTCTTTCCACAAACCGATTTGACGGGCTATTTCCACAGCGGTACCCGTGCTGTCGCCCGTCACGACTTTGATTTGCACCCCGGCCTTCAAGCAGTTCTCCACGGCCTGAGGCACTTCCGGGCGCACAGGATCACTAATAGCCGCCAAGCCCAACAAGGTCAATCCGCCGGATTGTACCAAAGCCGCACAATCATCTTCCGTATCCGCCACTTCCTTATGAGCCAGCAACAAAGTACGCTGAGCGTGCATCTGCCAGCCTTTCAGTTGGACGTGATACCCTGCAATTTGCTCTTCCGATAAACCCCGGCAAAGTCCCAAAACGATTTCCGGTGCCCCTTTCACATATACAACCTTTCGTCCCAACACGGAGGAATCCACTATCGTAGCCATATATTTCCGTTCTGAAGAGAAAGGCAGACGAGCCACTTCTTCCGCTCCTTGGCGCACCTTCATATAATCAGAGCCGCGCCCTTGCATCCAAAGCAACAAAGCCACTTCCGTGGGATTTCCCAACCCCTCCGTACGGGATTCATTTAAAAAGGCAGTCGTATTGCATGCGATAGCTTCATCCAAGAGTGCCGAATCCTCATCTTGCATCAGCATTTGCGACACGGTCATGCGATTTTGTGTCAATGTTCCGGTCTTGTCCGTACAAATCACCGTAATGGCCCCCATCGTCTCGCAAGCATGCATCTTACGTACCAGGTTATTGGTCTTCAGCATACGACGCATATTCAATGCCAGACTTAACGTCACAGCCATCGGTAATCCCTCGGGAACAGCCATGACAATCAACGTCACAGCCATCATGAAATTATTCAGCACCATCCCAAACACATGCCAATAGTTCTCACTCCCCCACACATCGACCTTGGGGACATATTCCATCAAACCATGTACCGTAAATATCGTAAACGTAAGGAATGCCACGGTATAGCCTATCTTACTAATGAAACCGGCCAAACGATCCAACTGTTTGTTCAATGGGGTCTTCTCACCGGTCAGCACCGTCGCTTCGCGAGCTACCTGACCAATCTCCGTATGGTCGCCCACAGCTATCACACGAGCCGTAGCACTTCCCTCTACAATGGTCGTGCCGCGCATCAATCGATTCGTGGCATACGGGGCATTTTATCAAAATCCGAATGGTCCGTACTTTTCCGCGTAACCGGTTCTCCTGTCAGATTCGATTCATTCACCTGCAAACTTTCAGCCTTCAACAACTCGGCATCGGCAGGTATCTCGTCTCCGGTTTCCAACATGATGATGTCTCCCACCACAAGCTCTTTACGCGGAACTTCACACACCTGTCCGTTCCGTACAACCCGTACAAGCGCCTCGCTTCCCAAAGCATTCAACACATCGAATTTACGGGCGGCATCGTACTCAAAATAAAAGCCGATGCCTGTAGCCAACAATATGGCACACACGATTCCTATGGTCTCTGCAAATTCATTTTCCACAAAAGCGACTACAAAAGACAGCAAGGCGGCTACCAACAATATCCGTATTACGGGATCCTGGAATTTCTCCAGATAAAGCCTCCACATTGAAGGGTGTTTCGGCGGGGTCAGTTCGTTACTCCCATGAACGGGCACGGCTCTCTTCTACTTGCCGGTCATTCAAACCGACACTCAACCAATCAGTCTCTTTTGTACTCATCTTTACCTTAAATTATATGTGATTTCTGTTTCATACATCATTCCACGATGCGAAAATACAATAGTTCCGGCAATATTGAAAGCTTTTCCCTCCATTTTTTACCTTTATTGTTTGCATATCTCAATAAATCATATTACTTTTGCACTGCAATTTCAAAAAGAAGTTGTTTCGGACTTGTAGCTCAGTTGGTTAGAGCAACAGACTCATAATCTGGAGGTCCCTGGTTCAAGCCCAGGCTGGTCCACAAAAGCATAAAACAAA
>ENA-OQDM01000687-OQDM01000687.1-human-gut-metagenome-genome-assembly--contig:-NODE-687-length-18000-cov-2.157836_pt1 | contig 18000 bp, 20 predicted proteins | sample MGYA00242772_ERZ504605 | MGnify/ENA primary metagenome ERZ504605 (study PRJEB26092, sample SAMD00036348) | human gut metagenome | host: Homo sapiens | study: EMG produced TPA metagenomics assembly of... | reverse complement strand
CTGCAAAAATACACCCAAGGCCGTATTTCCGTTTAAAATCCCCAAACAGTCTTTCAAAGGCCGCATTGTCCGCAAACAAATGCAGTCCTTCGGTGATGGACAGGCCGTTACTGGCCCCGATCAGGATAGCGTCCGCTTCTCTGAATTTTTCCGCAATAGGTTTCCAATCAATCATATTCGTTCGTCCCTTTCTATTTTATGGTTGCTGCGATGGATCGCTCCTGCCGGAGGGCAGGCAGAGTTTCCGCCAAATCTCCTTGCAGATACAGGCTTCGTGCCCGCAGATGCTCTGGCCTATGAGATGCCTCTCGATTAAGACATGCATAAAAGACGTTTTCGTTTTTGGCAGTAAGTTCCCAGAAAGGCAGTTTGATGATACTGGGCGTCATCTCACCCACGCCAAGTTCCAACAGCAGGACTTTTTGTCGGTCTGATCCATTATCCAGCGTCGCAGGAATCTATGGTAGCGGTGCAGGTTATCCTGCCAGAAGGTTCCCTCCAGGAAGGTATCATCTCGTACCCAGGGGCACCAGCACCCGCCCGCAATCCTGGCAACGAGGAACAGCCTCCTCCGGCAGACGAACATCTACCAAGTAACCCGTCAGTTCCTTCACTAGTTCGCGGTTTTCCCAAATATCATCCCGGCATGGCTGGCTACATTGGCAGCAGCTAAAGTCTCCCTGAAAGCGCCGCTTGGTTTCCAACCCTCATTGATCGTTATCTCTGCTTTCCATGGTGTCCCGTGCATCCCGTAGCGCTTGAGCAATGTCGGCCACAATGGTCATACCCTTGTCCTCCAACTGCTTGGGCAGGAAGTCATATTTGTCGTTGATAGCAATATATCGAGCATGGGGAAAGCTGAGGGTCAGGTTCCAGAAAGGCTCCTGGATGAACATGGGAGTCAGTCGACCAACACCCAGCTCCAGGAATAGAATCTTACTGTCTTTATGTTCCAGCACATAGCGAGAAATTTTTTCGTACTGTTCTTCGTATTTCTTTCCTTGCAGGAAATTCCCATATCCTCGCACCCAGGGGAATGCCTCGCCGCCGCAGTGAGGGCACCGGGGAATGAGATCCGTGGGAATCTTCGTGCCATCTCCCATAGCGGCCACCATACCAGCCACTGGCTTTACTGCATCCCAGGTGTCATCGGTACAGCAGGCGGCACACTGGAAGAACCGGTGATCTCCCTGGATTTCCGCCACCTTCTCCTCCGGGTAGAGTTTGACAAACTGGGTATCCTGGTTGGTGGTGAGGATGAAGAAGTCCTTGCCTTTCAGCAAAGCGTCTAAATCCAGATAGGGATGACGCACAGGTGCGGTCTGGGTGGTGTGAAGGAAGGTGGCGAGATACCCCCCAATACTCTTCCCGGGTCTCCCAGGGGTGCATCATCCCTGCAAAAGCACCTTTGAAGTGGTACTTCTCAGCAAAAGGCCGGAAGTATTTGCGGTAGGAGTCGTTGTCCTCGTAGTAAAAATCTCCGCCACCGGCAGCGGACAAGCCGGAGGCTCCGCCCACTACCACGCAGTCAGCTTCCTTTACCTCCTGTACCAACCGATTGATCTGTTCGCTATACGGCAGCGGCTTTTGGTCAGTCAGCTGATAAGGCGTACTGCCGGAAGCATAGATATGATAGTACTTGGAATAATTCATCTGGGTCTGCATGACCAAATCATCATAAAAGTTCATTGTCACCATTCCTTTCGAGTGGGTGTTATTTTTATTCTTACTTCAAATCATCTTAGCATCCTCTTACGTTACTGTCAATATGCTGTTATTATAAAAATAACATTAAATTTGAAAAGGAGATCACACCACGAAATATCCCGCCCGCCTTACGGAAGGGAGGGCTGCTGATCAGCGTGAAGGGACATCCACACCAATCCTACCTGTGGCGCGGGTGTAAATATCCAACTGGTGCTGCGGGATTTTTACTTGGACATTCAAAAAACAGCGGAACAAAGAATGCAGGAAATCACACTGAAAGACGTGCTGGAACAATATCACATGAAGTTAGAAGGGATGCTCTTGCAGCGTTTATGACAGATTGATTTTCAGAAACTCTTCCATTTGGGACAAAAAATTCTTCTGAATGGGAAATACAGAACCGCCTTGCGGGACTATAATGGGAACCAGAAAGGCTGATACCCCGTATGGGTATTCTGCTTTCCAGAAAAGGAGGTTTCAAATATGCAGGAAAAGTACAATGTCACAGGCATGACTTGTGCGGCCTGCCAGGCCAGGGTACAAAAAAGCGTATCCAACCTGACCGGCGTGCAAGAGTGCAATGTCAATCTGTTAAAAAACAGTATGGTGGTGACTTACGACGACAAAAATGTAAACAGTGGGCAGATCATCGCCGCTGTAGAAAAGGCGGGCTATGGCGCATCCCTACAGCAGGTCAAAGGAAAATCAGCTGCACAGGCGGTCTCCCCGGTGGACACGGCGAAAAAGGAATATGAGGCGATGCGCCGTCGAGTAATCTGGTCCTTTGTATTCACTATCCCTTTGTTCTATATCTCAATGGGACATATGTTGGGCTGGCCGCTGCCGGGTGTCTTTCTGGAAACGGAAAGCTCCATGATCTACGCCCTGACCCTGTTTTTACTGGTTCTGCCAGTAGCAATTATCAACAACAAATACTATCGTATGGGTTTTAAGACCCTGTTCCACGGATCGCCCAACATGGATTCCCTAATCGCATTGGGTTCCGGTGCCTCCCTGGCCTACGGAATCTACGCCCTCTATAAAATTGCCTGGGGCTTTGGCCACGGAAATTTGGCGCTGGTAGATCAGTTTGCTCACGACCTCTATTTCGAGGGAGCGGGCACCATTCTCACTCTCATTACTCTGGGCAAATTCTTCGAGGCGCGTGCCAAGGGCCGTACCTCTGACGCAATCAACAAACTGATGAATCTGGCTCCAAAGGAAGCCACAGTAGTCCGGGACAGTGTGGAGTCTGTCATTCCCGCCGAAGAAGTGGCGAAAGGCGACATTCTGATCGTCAAGGCCGGAGAGCGCGTCCCTGTGGACGGCGTGCTGCTTGAGGGCAGCGGCTCGGTGGATGAGAGCGCCATTACGGCGAGAGCATTCCTGTGGACAAGCAGGCCGGTGATAAGGTCATCGGCGCTACCATCAATCAGAGCGGCTACTTTAAGATGCGGGCTGACAAAGTGGGCGATGAGACCGCACTTTCTCAGATTATCCGACTGGTGGACGAAGCCACCAGCTCCAAAGCGCCTATCGCCAAGTTGGCGGATAAGATGGCCGGAATCTTTGTCCCGATAGTCATCGGTATCGCTCTGCTTGCTATGGTGGTGTGGCTGATTTGCGGCGCGACCTTCGAGTTCGCCATGACCATCGCGGTATCGGTACTGGTGGTCTCCTGCCCCTGCGCTTTGGGACTGGCGACTCCTACTGCCATCATGGTAGGCACCGGCCGAGGCGCATCTAACGGCATCCTCATTAAATCCGCAGAAGCTCTGGAGACTGCCCACAGTGTAAATGTGGTTGTCATGGATAAGACCGGCACCATCACCCAGGGAAAACCTGTAGTCACCGATCTCAAATGCCACAGTGGAGTTACCGAAAAACAGCTTCTTCAGATTGCCGCGTCCCTGGAAAAACTTTCGGAGCATCCTCTGGCCCGTTCCATTGTGGCTGAAGCCGAGAAGCAGGACACTCAGCTTCTTCCAGTGGAGCAGTTTGAACAGATTCCTGGTCAGGGCATCAAAGGAAGCATCAAAGGACTCGCCTGTCTGGCTGGCAACCAAAAGTTACTGAATGCCGAGGGCATCCACGACGAGGCGCTGGAACAGCTTCAAGATCAGATGGCGGATCAGGGCAAGACACCGCTGTTCTTTGCTGCGGCGGGTAAGCTCATCGGCATGGTCGCAGTGGCAGATGTGGTGAAGCCCACCAGCAAGCAGGCCATTGCTGATCTTCAGACCATGGGTATTGAAGTAGTCATGCTTACCGGTGACCATCAAAAGACCGCCGAGGCCATTCGCAAACAAGTAGGTGTAGACTGTGTGGTAGCCGAGGTACTGCCTCAGGATAAGGAGCGTGAGGTGCGCTCCCTTCAGGCGAGCGGCAAGAAGGTAGCCATGGTAGGTGACGGTATCAACGATGCACCTGCTCTGGCCCGCGCCGATGTAGGCATCGCAATTGGTGCTGGCACTGATGTGGCTATGGAGTCTGCCGACATCGTACTGATGCGCAATGATCTTTTGGATGTGACTGGAGCTATTGAACTCTCTAAGGCCACCATCCGCAACATTAAAGAAAACTTGTTCTGGGCTTTCTTCTACAACATCATCGGCATTCCCATCGCCGCCGGATGCTGGTACACAGCCTTCAATCTGAAGATGAATCCGATGGTGGCGGCGTTGGCTATGAGCTTCAGCTCGGTGTTTGTAGTGTCCAACGCCTTGCGCCTGCGGTTCTTCAAACCCAAGCATGGCTCAGCGGTCTCCGACAACACAGCAGAGACTAGCACTTCTGTCACTACGGAATCTCCCGTACAGAAGATTTCCGTCAAGCAAACAACAATAAAGCAATCGAATGGAGGAATTACTATGAAAAAAGAACTGATGATCGAAGGAATGATGTGCCAGAACTGCGTCAAGCATGTTACCCATGCCCTGGAGGGTATCTCTGGTGAGTCCCATGTCCAGGTAAGTTTGGAGGACAAAAAGGCCACTGTTGAGGTCCCGGAGTCCGCTACCAACGAAACCCTGAAAGCGGCAGTTACCGAGGCAGGCTACGAAGTCACGGAGATTATCCCCCATGGAGGCTGATAAGGCTCACATAACCCATTCCATTAAGATTGCCAGGGGACAGCTGGACGGCATTTTGCGAATGATCGAAGAGGATCGCTACTGCGTGGACATTTCCAATCAGCTGTTGGCAACTCAGGCTCTTTTGAAGCGAGTGAATCAAGAGATTTTGCGGGCCCATATACGTGGCTGTATCCGAGAGGGACTGCATACGGACGAGCCCAACCCAAAACTGGAGGAAGCTCTCCAACTGTTGGAAAAGCTGGTTACATAATAATAAACAATGGAGCGGCCAAATTTGAATGATCGGCCGTGAATAAATCAAGGAGGAAACCAATATGAAACTTGGCATTATTCGTTGTATGCAGACAGAGGATTACTGCCCCGGAAGCCGGGATTTTCTGACAATCCGAGAGAGAAAAGGCGCTTTTATGGGAGCGGATGATATTCAGTTAGTGGGCTTCATCAACTGCGGTGGCTGCCCTGGAAAAAAGCGGTGCTGCGGGCCCGTTCTCTGGTAGAACAGGGCGCTGACACCATTGCTTTTGCTTCTTGCATCAGCAAAGGGACTCCCATTGGTTACCCTTGTCCTTTTGCTAAGCGTATGCGGGAGCTGGTGCAGAAAGAGGTAGGCGATGGTGTCCGCATCTTGGATTACACCCATGACGCTGGTCCTAAACCAGAAACATCTCAGAAGTAAAGTTTCTTTTCCCTCCGGCCTATGGTAAAATAGACTTCAAGGAGGAATGCTAAATGATTCAGAAACACTTACCCCACGACCACGGACAAACTATCGAGCAGGAACTGGAACATATGCCCAGCGTAGAAAGCTTTCAAACCGTAGCTGATATTTTCAAGCAGCTGGGGGATGGCAGCCGTATTCGCATTTTTTGGTTGCTTTGCCACTGTGAGGAATGTGTTATCAATCTTTCGGCCATGGTAGATATGAGCAGTCCTGCAGTTTCTCACCATCTCAAGCAGTTGAAATCAGCAGGTCTGATCGTTAGCCGGCGGGACGGAAAAGAGGTCTATTATAGAGCTGCCGATACCGAACCGGCCCAAAATTTCCACCACATGATTGAGTGGCTTGTAAAAATCGCCTGTCCCTCGCAAGTAGAAACACAGAAAGGAACACCATGAAAAAAGAAGAATCCAAAGTTATCGCTCAAAAACTCCAAAAGATTCCAAACGGCACCCTCGCCTTGAAGCATTGCCGGGCTGGTGGAACGAGTAGCACACTCTTTGGAGCAACTTTTATGCAGGTTCAGACTAGTCCAACAGAGACAACCTATTCATTTATAGGTCCAGTAAAAAAGCGCCTTCCCGGACTATTTCTGTTCATATAAGATCATTGAAAATTATTCCGGATTTTTACATTTTCTGAGAAAATGATTGTACGCTTCTAATATAAAGCGCCAGCTCCATCTATAATTTTTCAAATCATAAAATCCAACTATCCTGCCCATTTAAAAGCGGGAAATGAAATGTGTGATACACTATTTTCTTTGTCAGATTTCTTCTAAATTATACATCAGATACCGCCATTTACGCAAGATGCTTTGACCACTATTTTACCTCTTTTTTCTCACATGCTCTGATTTGATCTCATAAATAAAACCGGCAGAGATTTTGCTCTCCACCGGTCTGCTTTTATCCTAATTATGTTCCCCTTGCATTGATTTTGCTAATGATGTCAGCAACACAGCCATTTCCGGATTGCTGAGAACTTTTGCAAGCAACTCTGCGTCCACTCCTTCTGGAACTTCCATCATCGTCCTCTTTTCTGTATCATGGATTTGCGGATTCAGATTCTTCCTGTTATAAAAGGAATCTTCCAACAGTGTCGCATTGCGCCGTCTGTCTTCATCTATGATATGCGAATATACTTCTGTAACCATATCTGCCTGTGCATGACCAGAATCCCCCTGTACCGCCTTTATATCACCGCCGTTCAGCTTAAGCCTATAGGTAACACTCATATGCCGGAAGCTGTGAAACACAATCTGTGGTAGATCATGTTGTTTGATCAGCTTATTCAGGGAATCTCTGATATACGCACCTCCCCTTGGAAGTCCATATTCAGTAGCAAGGATAAGGCCATAATCCTGGTATTCTTCCTGCAAAATATCCTTTATCTCCTCCTGCTGTGCTTTCCATGCAATCAGTTCTTCAGCTACGCTCCTGGGTAAAAACACTTTCCGCACACTGCTTTCTGTTTTTGGTGTTTTCATAATGCGTATCGTCCTATTCGTTTTCCGCTCCTCTGGAAATATGACGATCACATCTTTCTGGTCTAATTCCTCTAACGCTTTTTTGCTGACCCTCTGCACTTCCTTATTTACATAAAGATACGCCCTGTTTTCTTTGATAGCTTCTTCCGATATATCCACGCAATCCCAGGTAAGCCCCAGTAGTTCCCCTATTCGAAGAGAACCGGCAAAGGCAAGGTTCATACACAATTTCAGGCACTCATTTTCACACACATCCAGAGCATATGCAACGGTCTCTGCATCCCATATTACCCGTTTCTCTGATTTATGCTTTGGTACCGTCGCTTTAAATGCTGGATTCTTCTCCATGATATCCCACTTCACAGCCTGATTAAAACAACTCTTCAGCAGCTTATGTACATCACGGATTACACTGGTAGATACGAACTCGCTTCTGACATTTCCGTTCAAGTCTGGAACGGATGGCGTCTTTGTCAGAGTCTTATAGTAAATCTCCAGAAATCTGGTATTGATATCCGTCAGTGGAGTTTTCCCAATGATAGGCAATATATAATTCTTCAGCAATGACATATTCCCGTCATAGGTAGACAATGCCCACCTGTCTTTTCCATACAGTTCTACATACTCATTTATCAGATCCTCCAACGTCTTACAGTTCGATACGATAATACCGCCTTTTTTCTCTTTCAGTTCAATTTCTGCTTTTCTGATTTTAGCTGCGTTCTTTGTATCATACGTTTCCCACTTCTGTTTCCGCTTTCCATCTGTATCTTTACAGTAATATACGACACAATATTTGTTATTTTTCTTCTGTATCGAAGCCATGCTATACCACCCCCTTTTCCTTCCGCTTCAATAACCACTGTTCAAATGCTTCTCTTGGAATACGAATAATCTTTCCTGTTTTTCTGACCGAGATTTTTCCTGTGGTGTACCAATAAGCTATGGTTGCAGACTCCACTCCTGCCAGTTCTGCCGCTTCCGGCACTGTCAGATACTCCAGACACTTTTTCTCCTGGCTGTGATCTGCTTCTGCAAGGCATCTTCGCTTATAATTCTCATATTCCCGTTTTTCTTCCAGTTCCAATTCTTCATATTCAAAATTAAACAGCTCATAGGTATCCTGTGCCTGCAAGAATCGCTCAAAGCTCTCCCTTGTCACCCTTCTCCGTCCGGCAATTACAATGACGTCCAGCAATGGGGCATATTTTTTACTGCTCAGGATTCCATATACGGTACTTCTTGGAACATCAAGCAGCCGGGCCATTTACGGCATACTGAGACTGGCTGCCTCTGCAGCTGCATCTTTCTTACGATCTTCCTGTGTACGGTATCTGGACTGGCTGTGATACCAGTCCCAGAAAGCATCCGTCGGCACTCGCAATCTTTCATTCACGGTAACTGTCTCAATATTGTTTTTCTTCAATATCTCATATACCGTTGCGTTGTCCGTCCCCAGCATTTCCTGTATTTCTTTTGGGGAATAAGATCTGAGCCTCAACTCTTTTCCCGGTGCTTCCCCATTGACTTTGTGATACCAGTCCTGATTGGCATACCACTTTTCAAAACTGGCAATTTCAACCCTCATCTTTCCAAGCAATGTTTCTGTCCGAAAATAGTTTTTATGAACCAGCCAGTAACGATCTGTCTTCTTTAATCCCAGCATATCCCCCATCTCGTGGACACTCATCCACTTTCGGGGTTTTGCCGGTGATCCAACTCTTTGTATCACTGCCATGTTTCACGCTCCTCCCATTCATTTTTCTTAAATCATATCTCACAATTCGCAAAAAATTTAGGATGTCACAGAAGCATTTCCCTTATCCAACCACTCGTCAAAACTCTTCTTGGAAATGCGGTAGCCACCGCCTTCTAACTGAATCCAGCGGAACTCATTTTGTCTCAACAGCTTATAGACCGTTGATCTGCTGACATCCAGCATTTCCTGTAAATCCTTCACCGTATAACATCTTTTTTCTGCCATATTTTCACTCTCTTTCTATCTGTTTTGATTTTATTTCTAAATACAAAAATCATGAAAAAGTTAAGAGTGCCGTTCTCACTCTTTAACCTATTTCATACATTTTCCGCATTTTCTTTAAGATTGCACTGACCTTCTGAGACATACGAACCTTTGAAATTCCCAGTTTTTTCGCCAGTTCTACCTGCTTCATACCATCAAAGTAGATGGACTTGATAATAAACTGTTCATGTTCTGACAGCTTTGCGATATTCTGATGCAATTCTGCAGATTCAGCCTGCAGAATTACCAGATCTTCTACGCTCCGCTAGCACTCATCCGGTAAATCCTGCACTCCGATTCCATCTGTATTCTCACTGAAAACACAGTCCAGAAGCTCTGTCCACTTTGTTTTTCTTGTCATGGTTTCCGGGTCTTCCGGCTGCCACTTTTTACTTCTGTAAACTTCATTACGGTAAGCGGAAAGCATTGCCTTGGCTACCTCTCTGGTTATTTCATAAAATTTCCCATCAACTTTTGCATAAAATTTGTCATTGAATTTATATGGATGCTCTACATACATCGTCCGTTCCTCCTGAATTTGAAATCTGTTTCGTGTTCCAAATTCAAGAGCGGAGGGGACCGGCTCCTTCTGATGCCTCTGATCATGCGTACTGATTTCCTTTCAGGCCACCAGATCAGGCAGACCTGTGGCTTATTGGCCGGAAATCAAAATTTCAGGGCAACAAAAAAAGCCCCTCCGGGGTGCTAACCCGAAAGAGCTTTTCTAATAATCATATGAAGTTTTCCTGCTGTTCTTTTATTTCCAGCATAATCAGTATAACAGTTCAAAGTATCAGGGGTATCTCAAATACCTGCCGTAAAGTATCACTGATTCCTATAAAAGTATCATCATTTGATACTTTTTAAATTGACATAAAAATACACCGGAATCATTGTATCAGGATAAAGTTCACAAAGTATCCGCAATACATTCCCATAAGTTCATGTCATTATTGAAATCGTACATATTTCAGTATGAAAAGTTCACCATTCAAATTCTGATTATTATTTCTCCACATACTCTTCTGCCATATGTACTGCCATAGCACCATCTGCCACTGCTGTTACTATCTGACGAAGTAACTTTGTTCTGACATCTCCTACAGCATAAACACCCGGAATACTCGTTTCAGTGTTTTCACCTGCCACAATATATCCTTTATTATCCAGTTCTATCTGATTATCTAAAAAATCTGTTGTCGGTTTTCTTCCTATACTCACAAACAGGCCGTCACATTCTATAATGTTTTCTTCTCCTGTAACTGTATCTTTCAACCGCACACCAGTCAATCGTTCTCCATAAATCAGTTCATTTACTGTATTGTTCCATCGAAACTCTATATTTTCAGTTTTCATCAGCTGGTCATGGTAGATTTTCGTTGCACGTAATGTATCTCTTCGATGAACAATGATGACTTTCTTAGCAATTCGACTTAAAAGAACAGCATCTGATACAGCAGAATTTCCACCACCAACAACCACCACGATCTTATCTTTATAAAACATACCATCACAGGAGGCACAATAAGCAACCCCATGACCTATCAATTCTTTTTCTTTAGCGAGACCAAGTTCTCTTGGATTTGCTCCAGTAGCAATCACTACTGTTTTCCCAATATAAATTCCCGAACTAGTTTCTACTCTCTTAAGCTTTCCTGTTAAATCCATATTAAAAACTTCAGCATATTCACTTTTAGCGCCAAATTTTTCCGCCTGTTTTTGCATTTTCTCTGCCAATGAAAATCCGTCAATTCCATTTTCAAAACCAGGATAGTTATCAATCTGCCAGGTCAATGACATCTGACCACCTGCAGATAATTTTTCTAAAACAATGGTATCAAATCCTGCTCTGGCTGCGTATAATGCTGAAGTATACCCTCCAGGTCCTCCCCCCACGATAATCATATCGTAAACATGATTTTCATTCATACAGCAGTCCTCCTTTTATTTTTCCAATGCTTCATTAATAAAATTCTCTATCATTATTTTTGATTCAGGTGCAACAATAGAATCTATTGCCTTTCCATTTCGATATAAAACCAGCGTAGGAATCACCTCAATCTTTTCAGCTTCTGCAATCTGTGGTTCTTCATCAATATTTACTTTTCCAGCAACAAGAATATCGCTGTATTCTTCACTTATTTTTTCATAAGCTGCTCCAATTCTACGGCAATAACCACACCAAGGTGCCCAGAAATCAACCAAAACCGGTTTTTCCTTATGAATTAATTGTCCAAACTTTTCTTTATTTATATTTATAGATGTCATATTTTTCAACTCCTTCTCCTATTTGAACTTAATATACCCCAAATAAGTGCTTGCTTCCGTGATGATATCACAGAAAGATAATTTACTTTATTACACTTCTTTTTATTTCTATTTATGGCATATGCCAGTTATATAATTGACGCATCTAAAAAAAAGCAAGTATACTATGTTCGTAAAGGAGATAACGGTTATGAACTTCGAAAATTGTTTTCCACTATGGAATGACTTAAATACAGCACAGAAAAAAATAATTTCAGACAATTTAATCACACAGTATGTAAAAAAAGGGACAATCATTCACAATGGAAACCTGGATTGTACTGGATTATTACTGGTTAAATCCGGGCAGCTTCGAACTTACATACTTTCAGATGAAGGACGGGAGATTACACTTTACCGTCTGTTCGATATGGATATGTGTCTTTTATCCGCCTCATGTATCATGCGGTCTATTCAATTTGAAGTAACCATTGAAGCAGAAAAAGATACGGATCTTTGGATCATCCCTGCTGAAATCTATAAGGGCATCATGAAAGAATCTGCTCCTGTCGCAAATTATACCAATGAGTTAATGGCTACCCGTTTTTCTGATGTCATGTGGCTGATTGAACAGATTATGTGGAAGAGTTTGGATAAGCGTGTTGCTTCATTTCTTTTAGAAGAAACATCCATTGAGGGAACAAATGAACTGAAAATCACTCACGAAACTATCGCAAACCATCTTGGTTCCCACAGGGAAGTTATCACTCGAATGCTTCGATACTTTCAAGGCGAGGGTCTCGTCAAACTCTCCCGTGGCAAAATCACAATCCTTGATCCAAAAAGACTGGAAACACTCCAAAGGTCATAAAATTGTTTTTCTGTAACATATAAAGAAGAATCCTCCATTTATCAGAATTATGAAAGTCATTCTAATAAATGGGGGATCTTTTTATATAACGAGAAAATTATAAAAATATTATGATTATTTTTAATAATCCATACCACATGCATATGCCTTTTCAATCAGCGCACGGTCATTGACAACTGCATCATAGAAGCGGAATCCGCCGGAGAAGTTGTATGTTTCATATCCATTTCCTTCCAGAATACGACTGGCAATATAACTTCGCAGCCCACTCTGGCATATCAGGTAAACAGGCTTTCCCTTCTCAATTTCATTGATACGTTCCCTTAGTTCATCTACAGGAATGTTTTTGAATCCATCCATATGCCCCCTGTTAAATTCACCTACAGTTCTCACATCCAGCAACACAGCATTTTTATCTTTAGAAATCTTATCCATATCTTCCAAATGCCATTGTTTTAAGGTTCCTTTTGCTATATTGTCTATCATGAATCCGGCCATATTTACAGGATCCTTTGCAGAGGAATATGGCGGTGCATATGCGAGATCCAAATCTTTCAACTGGGTTGCCTTCAGCCCTGCATGAATTGCTGTTGCCAGCACATCAATACGTTTATCAACACCTTCATATCCAATAATCTGAGCACCAAGCAAACGATAAGTCTCTTTTTCAAAAACCACCTTCATGGTCATCACTTTTCCACCAGGATAGTAACCGGCATGACTCATAGGAGAAAGAATTACTGTATCTACCTCTAACCCTGACTTTTTAGCATTGGTTTCATTGATACCTGTAGTGGCTGCTGTCATATCAAACACTTTGATAACGGAGCTTCCCTGACTGCCTAAATAATGGCTATCACCACCACAAATATTATCAGCAATGATCCTTCCCTGCTTATTGGCTGGACCAGCCAAAGAAATCAGCGCATCATCACCCGTAACATAATGTTTTACCTGAACTGCATCACCTGCTGCATAAATATCCGGTACAGAAGTTTCCATCCTGTCATTCACTACGATACTTCCCTTGATGCCAAGCTCCAGACCGGCTTCTTTTGCTAATGCTGTGTCTGGTGTAACGCCGATTGCCAGCACCACCATATCAGCCTGAAGGGACGGATTATCTTTTAATAGAATCTCTACTCCATTGTCCTTTTCTCTAAATCCTTCTACCGTATAACCCAGTACCAATTTTATCCCGTGCTTTCTCATTTCATTATGGATCATGGATGCCATATCCGGATCAAAAGGATTCATCAGCTGCTTAGGCCGTTGAACAATTGTAACATCCATGCCAAGCTCTCTCAAATTTTCTGCCAGTTCCAGACCAATAAATCCACCACCTGCCAATATAGCCGATTTTGGATGGTTCTTATTTATATATTCCTTTATACGAAAAGTGTCTTCTACTGTACGAAGTGTAAAAAGTTTATCAATACCAACTCCAGGAAGTCTCGGCTGTGTTGGCTTTGCACCTGGAGAAAGGATCAGCTTATCATAGTTTTCTTCAAATATCTCACCATTCTCCAAATTTTTCACTGAAACAGTTTTACGATCCGGATGTATGGAGATAACTTCATGATGAATTTTCATATTAATGCGAAAGCGTTTAAAAAAGCTCTCTGGTGTCTGTAATGTAAGTTCTTCCGGATCTGTGATCACGTCTCCAATATAATAAGGAAGCCCACAATTTGCATAGGATATGTATCCAGATCTTTCAAACACAGTAATTTCTGCATGTTCATCCAGTCTGCGTATTCTTGCTGCGGCTGTAGCTCCTCCGGCTACACCGCCTACGATTATTACCTTCATCTTATTTTTCCACCTTTCCTCATTAAAGCATTTCTAAAATCGCTTTCTTAGGTCTTGCCCCTGAAACTTTTGTTACAATCTTCCCATTCTTCATAACCACCAAAGTTGGAATACTCATAATCCCAAATTTACTTGCCAGTTCAGGCTGCTCATCCACATTGATCTTTCCAACTTTGATATCAGGGCGTTCACTTGCAATCTCCTCCATGATAGGAACCACCATACGACAGGGAGCACACCAGGGAGCCCAAAAGTCTAAAAGAACGGTTTTCTCGGAATCCATTATTTCATTCTGAAAATTATTTTTATTGATATTAATAGCAGACATTTTACAGTCCTCCTTGTTTTTTCTTTTGTGGCTTTATTATAATCTGAAATTCATTTGTTTTCTGTGATATCATCACATTATTATCATGATTAATTTTTAACTAATTTATTTTTTCATCTTATGATCTGATGGCAGTCTCACTTCTCCGGTCCTTTTCTTCATAATAGAATTCTGTGTTTCCATCTGTGTTGAATATAATCGCTTTCCTGCCAGAAATGCACCAGCCGCCTCAGCATATGATTCATATCCAGCTGCTTTCATCCTCTTTAACATTTTTGCCAAAGCACTTTTCTTGTCTCTACTTACCTGACGTGTGCTGATGCCCAGTTCCTCTGCTGTTTCCTTAACCTGTTTTCCCATGATAAAATAATCGCTCATCGATTTTCTTTTCTTTCTCTGTCAGATCACTGAAGAGTTCTTTGAAGAAGATCTCAGTTGTGATATCCGATGCAATATCACGTCCACTATCTGCGATAAAGTCTGTCGCACAACCGTTCTCTGATTCTAATCCACAAAATAATACTGTATTATTTCTCTGATGCTGCTGATCGAACATATAATGTTCCTTATTATAAGAAATATTAAGAACTTCCAGCTCCTCTGCAGTAATATTAGCGTATTTCACCTTCTGGTATCTGTCGTAAAATGTGTATTTTCTTTTTCCATGATTGTTCCTCCGATTTGTCGTTTTTGTTGATTTGTGACAAATCGAAAATCATGGATATCTGGCATAATGCCTGCCTCTTCCCTGCATCTTGATATGCTCTTCCTTTCCGGCATCTACCTGTTAAAAAGGAAGCTTTTTCAAATCTGCAACCTGTTTTTGGGTATAAAAAAAGGCCATGCCCTTCCGGGCACAGCCTGACGCCTTATAATTTGAGAAAAGAAAAACCTCCGCAAACATTACGTCTGCGAAGGTCTATTTCTCTCAGCATATCAATTCTAACATGCACGTATTTTCATTGTAATACCATTCACATGCCAGTTTACTGTCAGTTCACTGCCACTTTACTTCCACTTTTCTTCCAGTTTATTTCCTCCATCTTATTCTGTATCTTTTCCGGTCGTGTAAATGCCCAGAGCATTGTTGCATACAACCGGATTGCTTTCTTACGGTTTCGATAGTAAGTGGTGCTTGGCATATCATCCAGCATCAGCATCACATCTTCATTGGTATTTCCTGCTTCAAAATATCTATATTTCAAAAGCCGATAATACAGCTGTCCATTCTTTGGATAATCCCTCAAAGCTATCAGGGAATCTCTCATTATTTCCAGCAAACAGAGATTCATATCATTATTCAGAAGCTTTTCCTGAATTCTGCGTTTCTCTGCAGTCGCATCGAAATCTACCAGATCATATAACATTTCCTTCAGATGCTTCCCTTCTTCTGCATACATTTCATAATCTATATCCACAAGATTCTTCTCAATACGGAACATTACCTTGGTATACTGACTCAGCAATAATTCCGTATTCTTATAAGCATCCTCTGCCACTTCTTCCATATTGATAAACATATCCTGTATTCTCTGCATAATTGTCCTCCTTCCCGACCGCTTCCGCAGCCAGACCAATCATTGTATTGTTTGTTCCATTCACAGTCTGTCACTGTCCTAACATCTCTTCATGCAGATTCCGCAGAAATATCCGCTGTGGGATAGCTTCTATTTCTGGCTGACCGGCAACTGTATGATCTATTGAAAGCAATCGGTTCTCACGGGAAAGGATGTATCCCCGACTGCTGATGTCCTCATCGAATATCTATCTCTCCAAAGGGGGCCCTGATTCAGTAATGTCATTAACTTAAGAAAATTTATAAAATAAAACAGAAAAAGGTCTTGACAAATGTCAGAAAAAATGTGGCGAAGCCTCCTTGAATAAATACATTTTAGGAGGAATTGCTAATGAACTTTTACGCTGATTATGTCCGTAACAAACTCAACGCTGCCATTTCCAGCATGTCCAGTCAGATAGAAGATTACGTCAAAAATCCCGGGCATGATTTTACCAGAAATCGGAAGATGAACTTTACCTCGACAATAAACTTTCTACTTACTATGGAAGGTGGTTCACTTAACTCAGAATTACATAAATATTTTAATTATGATCTGAATCAAATAACCCGTTCTGGTTTCATAAAGCAAAGGAACAAATTGAAACCAGATACCATGGACATTTATTTCACAAATTTCATGAGCAGATATTATGTAACAAAAAATACCAAGGCTATCAGTTACTTGCCTGTGATGGTTCTGACTTGAATATATTTCGTGATCCACTAAATCCACACACGTATTTTTCTGGTAAAGAAGGAACTTTTGGTTTTAATCAACTGCATCTTAATGCCTTGTATGACCTCCAAAGCAGGCGATATGTCGATGCTCTGATTCAGGAGCCTTATGAAGAAAATGAATCCTCTGCCATGATTGAAATGATTAAAAAGCTGACCGCAAATCAGAAGACTATCATTATGGCAGATCGTGGATACGAAACTTATAACATTTTTGCAAATATTCAGGAACGTGGTCTCTTTTATCTAATCCGGATTAAAGATACCTCGAAAAAAGGCAGCATTTCTGGAAGCCTTTCCTTGCCGGTATCCTGTGAATTTGACGAAGAAATCGAACTGATTATGACCCGTAAACAAAAGTTTTATAAAACGAAAGGTTATAAATATCTCTCAAATTCATCGCCATTTGACTTTCTTGATTCTGAGAATTTGTTTTATACACTTCATCTCAGACTTACACAGTTTCAGCTGGAAAATGGAGTTTATGAATGTATAGCCAGCAACCTGGATAAAGAAGAATTCCCACCTGAAAAGATCAAGGAACTTTATCATATGCGATGGGGAATCGAAACTTCTTTCCGTGAGCTGAAATATACGATTGGCCTGACAAATCTTCACTCTAAAAATGTGGAATATATCTGTCAGGAAATTTACGCAAAACTGATCCTGTATAATTTTTGTGAAATTATTTTAGCAAATATCATACTGGAAGAAAGAAACCGTAAGTACACATACCAATTAAACTACACAATGGCAATTCAAATATGCAGGCATTATCTGCGCCAGACATTTGTAACGATAGATGTTGAAGGTCTGATTAAGAAAGAACTATCGCCCCAAAGACCACACCGACAATATCAGCGTCGAGTAATAAAGAAACGATGGGTTAGTTTCGCATACCGTATAGGATAAAAATTATTCAAATGAATATAGCTGGCAAAAAGCAGACTTTTGGTTTGTTTATTTGTTATGCGTAAATCTTGTGATTTTTCAAGAAAGCTAATCTGAACACTTATTACAATAATCGAAATTTTCTTAAGTTAATGACATTACTGAAACAGGGCTCCCTTTCCGCAATGCCAAAAACTTCCGTCCTCACATCTGCTGCTTTTCCTTGTCCGCCAACGATACAGGAGCGTGCCACGCCCCTGTCCTATTGCAGTCAGAAAGAACTACCAACGGAATTCTTCCGGTATTCCACGCCTGTCCAGATATTCCTGCCGGGCTTTTTCCCGTTCCTCCTCCGTCGGGGCAGTTTTGGATCTCGTATATAATTCCCGCTCCACCATAGCATTCATTTTCTGCTCCAATCCGTTTTTTTACTTCTTCCGTGCAGCTATCATCGTCAAGCAGATGATACCGAAGCAGTTTCATAAATAATTCCTGTGGAATCTGTACATTCTTCATTTCTTGCTCC
>ENA-OQDM01000684-OQDM01000684.1-human-gut-metagenome-genome-assembly--contig:-NODE-684-length-18016-cov-1.601543_pt1 | contig 18016 bp, 19 predicted proteins | sample MGYA00242772_ERZ504605 | MGnify/ENA primary metagenome ERZ504605 (study PRJEB26092, sample SAMD00036348) | human gut metagenome | host: Homo sapiens | study: EMG produced TPA metagenomics assembly of... | reverse complement strand
GCATTGGAGATATACATATGCTCACCAAATAACTGAGTAATCAAACGAGCGTATGATGTCTACCAATGCAACAGGATGTTCCTCTATCTGGGGTGGTCCGGCTGCTACATCACCATATACAGTAAACAAAGACAGTAAAAAAGGACCGGCTTGGGCTAACTCCTTATTCGAGGATAACGCTGAGCATGGTTTAGGTATGCAGATTGGTCAGGAAGTATTACGTGATCAGGCTATCGCAAGCGCTGAGAAATGTGCTGCTTCTGACAAAGCAAGCGCTGAGTTAAAGGCTGCATTTGATAAATTTGTTGAGACAAAGAACGATACAAAAGCAAATACACCTGCAACAGAAGCTCTTGTAGCAGAGTTAGAGAAAGCTGCAGCAGCTGGATGCCCAGATGCTAAGGCAGCACTTGATAAGAAAGATTACCTCGCTAAGAAGTCCGTATGGATCTTCGGTGGTGATGGATGGGCATATGATATCGGATTCGGTGGATTAGACCATGTTCTTGCTTCCGGACATAATGTAAATGTTATGGTATTCGATACTGAGATGTACTCCAATACAGGTGGTCAGGCTTCTAAAGCTTCCAACATCGGTGAAGTTTGTCAGTTCGCTGCTGCTGGTAAAGATATCGGCAAGAAGAGCCTTGCAGAGATCGCTATGAGCTATGGTTATGTATACGTAGCACAGATCGCTCTTGGTGCAAACATGGCTCAGGCTGTTAAAGTTTTAGCTGAAGCAGAAGCTTACAACGGACCTTCTTTAATCATCGGTTATGCTCCATGTGAGTTACACGGTGTTAAAGGCGGAATGAACCACTGCCAGGATGAGATGAAGAAAGCAGTAGCTGCTGGTTACTGGAACTTATTCTCCTTCAATCCTGCACTCAAAGCAGAAGGAAAGAACCCATTCACACTGACATCTAAGCCAGGTGATGGTTCTTACCAGGATTTCCTGAACAACGAAACACGTTACAGCCGTCTGACAAGATCCTTCCCAGAGAGAGCACAGAAACTCTTTGCTGCATCTGAGGAAGCTGCAAAGGCTCGTTATGAGCACTTACAGAGACTGGTTGAGCTTTACAAATAAGCTGCAGATCTTGTCTGAATTGATGTAAATTTCCAAAGCCCGGAAAGGTATAAGCCTTTTCGGGCTTTTTGTAAGTCAGAAGCTGGTGATAAAATAAACTTTTGGTTACAGGATTATAACTGGAGCATGGAACAGATAGCAGGCGGTCCGATAGATAAGATATATCTGTGAAAATATGTCGAAAATTATATCATAATTGTATACAAAGTATATAATTAGCATAATACGAAATTGTGTATTGACAAAAACAGGGTAAAAACGTATAATAAAAATACATATAGAGGGTAGTTCACATGCAAATGTACTAAACCGAAAAAGTAAGACGCTTATGATTGCGTGTGCTTTTTCGGTTTTTTTGATTTTGAATGCAGATGTGGTGGAGTAATGTGACTTGTTGTTTAGAGGGGGGAAACAAATGCAGCAAATTAATGGAAAGATTGCATTCGGAGGAATTGCGATTGGAAAAATCAAAGAAGTTTTTAAAGAAAACAATGTGGTAAGACGTGTGAAAATTGATGACACACAGGCAGAAATTTCACGTTTTAGAGCAGCCAAAAATCAGGCAACAGAAGAATTAAAGGCACTTTATGACAAGGCAGTCAAAGAAGTTGGTGAAGCAAATGCAGCAATTTTTGAAGTACATCAGATGATGTTAGAGGATGAAGATTATCTGGATTCTATTCGTAATATCATAGTAGCGCAGTCTGTGAACGCAGAATTTGCTGTAGCGACGACGGGAGATAATTTTGCAAGGATGTTTGCGGATATGGATGATGATTATATGAAAGAACGTGCAGCAGATGTAAAAGATATTTCTGAACGTGTGATCCGTATTTTATCCCGGAAGGAAGAAACTGTGCATGCGGCCGATGAAGAAAAATATATTATAGCAGCGGACGACCTTGCTCCGAGCGAGACAATTCAGTTAGAACGGGAGAGAGTGCTTGCATTTGTGACAAGACAAGGCTCTACCAATCTCATACAGCCATTCTTGCCAGAACGATGAATATTCCGGCATTGGTATCAGCGGCAATTCCAAAAGAAGTGAATGGAAAGTATGCAATTATAGATGGATTTAAGGGTATTTTGATCCTTGATCCAGAGGAAGAAATATTAAAAGAATACGAGAAAAAACAGCAGAATGAGAAGAAACGTCAGGAATTATTACAGCAGTTAAAGGGAAAACCGACTGTTACAAAAGATGGAAAAGAGATCAAACTCTATGCTAATATTGGTGAGGTAAAAGATTTAGGAGCTGTTTTACAGAATGATGCAGCCGGAATCGGACTTTTCAGAAGTGAGTTTTTATATTTGCAGAGTGATCATTTTCCAACAGAGGAAGAACAGTTCCAGGCCTATAAAACGGTTGCAGAAGTGATGGCTGGAAAAAAGGTGATCATCCGCACATTAGATATCGGAGCAGACAAGCAGATAGATTATTTTGGGCTTGATCGTGAGGATAATCCGGCATTGGGATATCGTGCAGTAAGAATCTGCCTGAACCGGCCGGAAATTTTTAAAACACAGTTAAGAGCGTTGCTGCGTGCAAGCATGTTTGGCAATATTTCCATTATGGTTCCTATGATCGCATCTGTATGGGAAGTGAAAAAAGTAAAAGAAATCATGGAGGAAGTGAAAACGGAATTGTCAACAGAGGGATTGCCATATAAAGAAGTTGAATTTGGAGTTATGATCGAGACTCCTGCAGCAGTTATGATCGCAGATGATCTAGCAAAAGAGGTGGATTTCTTTAGTATTGGAACCAATGACCTGACACAGTATACGCTTGCTATTGACAGGCAGAATGCAAAACTTGACCGTTTCTATGATTCACATCATCCGGCAGTACTCAAAATGATCCAGATGGTTATTGACAGTGCCCATGAAGAAGGAATCTGGGCAGGAATTTGCGGAGAACTTGGAGCAGACCTGACTTTGACAGAAACATTTGTGAAAATGGGTATTGATGAATTATCGGTATCACCTGCAATGGTGCTGCCTGTAAGAAATAAAATAATAAATGCATAATCTAAGCATAGGAGGAAATTAAAATGAAATCATTCAGTTACACAGTAAAGGACGAGTTGGGTATTCATGCAAGACCGGCGGGAATGCTCGTAAAAGAGGTTAAAAATTTTAAAAGTAAAGTAACTCTCGAAAAAGACGGAAAAGTAATTGATGCAACCCGTCTGATGGCAGTTATGAGTATGGGAGTAAAAAAAGACCAGACTGTGAACTATAACAGTGGAAGGTGCTGACGAAGATGCGGCATATGATGCATTAAAATCTTTCTTTGAAACAAATTTGTGAGATAATTAGTTATTGTGTACAGGTTTTTGAAAAAAGTATGGTGGATATTAACAAAAAACAAAAATAATAAGAATAAAACTTGACATAATAAACAATGAATGCTACAATTTATTTAGATAGAAACAGAGTACATTGGATTGTTACTGGTAAGCAGGCAAAACCAAATTTTACATATCTGGCTTAGATTTTGTAAAATTTGGTTTTTTTAAATTTTTAGGGACAAAAACGGAGTGGAATATGGTTATCCAGAAAGTGATTAATAACAATGTAATATCAGCATATGATGTGAATCAGCAGGAAATTGTTATCATGGGTAAGGGAATCGGGTTTAAGGCGCATACGGGAGAACTGATTGATGAAAGCAAAATCGAGAAGGTTTTTCGTATTGAGAATGAGAATCTTTCCAGACAGTTTCAGGAACTTTTAGAAAATATTCCATTAGAGCACATGCAGCTTACCAGTGATATTATATCCTACGCAATAAAGAATCTGAATGTACAACTGAATCAGAATATATACATCACTTTGACAGATCATATTAATTTTGCAATCCAGAGACAGTCGCAGGGATTCAATTGAAGAATGCATTACTTTGGGAGACTAAGAAGTTTTACCATCAGGAATATCTGATGGGAAAATATGCAGTTGATCTTTTGAATGAGAAGCTGGGTACAGAGTTTACGGAAGATGAAGCAGGATTTATAGCCCTGCATTTTGTGAATGCAGAATACAACACGACGATCAATGATACATTTGAAATGACGAATATGATTCAGAAGATTTTAGAACTGGTCAGGCTGGAAATGGGAATTGAGTTTGATGAGGAATCTCTGCATTATGAGAGATTTATCACTCATCTTAAGTTTTTGGTACAGCGCCTTTACCGGCATGAATTGTTGAAAGATGAGGAGATTGAATTTGCAAGGATGATGGAAAATAAGTATCCGAAGGAATATGAATGCAGTAAACATATTGCTGAATATATTGAAAAGGAATATGGCAGCGGAATTGCCAGCGAGGAAATCATGTTTCTGGCGATACATATAAAACGTGTGTGTATGGCAGGATAAACCTGACAATAATACAGCAGAAAGAGGTGTGGAAATGTTTGATTTTTTAAGAAAAAGAAAAGGGATTGAGATAGGTTCACCAGTAAAAGGAAAAACGGTTGCGATCAGTAATGTAAGTGATCCAACTTTTGGAGAGGAGATTTTAGGAAAAGGTGTTGCAATTATTCCTGCGGAAGGCAGGATATATGCACCGGCCGATGGTACGATTGAGATGTTATTTGATACGATGCATGCAGTAAGTATGACGACTTCAGAAGGTGTAGAACTGCTCATACACATAGGACTTGATACGGTTGCATTAAAGGGAGAACATTTTACTGCATATAAAGGCAATGGTGATTCTGTGAAAAAGGGAGAACTGTTGATAGAGGCTGATCTTGATGCAGTAAAAAAAGCCGGTTATGACGTGATCACGCCTGTGGTTGTGTGCAATACATCAGATTATCAGACAGTGGAAACAGTGACAGATCAGGAAGTAGAACCTGGCGACACAGTATTGATCCTAAATAAATAAAGCGCAATATACAGTTGTTAGTGTGAAAAATAAGATTTTTCACACGCAAGAATGGAGATTAAAATGTATTTTAGCCGTACTTATAACGGCATAAAATAAAACGAAAAGGGATAAAAAAAAGGAGGAGCTTTTATTATGATGAAGTATTTACAGAAATTGGGAAAAGCATTAATGCTTCCTGTAGCGTGTCTTCCAATCTGTGGTATCTTAATGGGTATTGGATATGCACTATGTCCATCTACCATGCAGGGGGGCGATGTTTCCGGTATCGTAGAGATGATCGGTTTCTTCCTTGTAAAAGCAGGAGGAGCTTTGATCGATAACATGGCAATTCTTTTTGTTATCGGTGTCGGCGTTGGTATGGCAGATGATAATGATGGTACAGCAGCTCTTGCAGCTTTGGCATCATGGTTAATGATGACAAACCTTCTTTCTACAGGGGTTGTTACAACGTTAATGCCGGTAATTGCAGAGAATGAGACAAAAGTGCTTGCATTCAGTAAGATTGCAAACCCATTTATCGGTATCCTTGCCGGTATCATCGGTGCAACATGCTACAACAAATTCAAAGGTACAAAATTACCTGACTGGTTATCATTCTTCAGTGGTAAGCGTTGTGTAGCAATCGTTTCAGGTGTTGTTTCTATCATTGTATCCGCAATCTTATTATTCATCTGGCCTTTATTATTTGGAGCATTAGTTTCAATCGGTGAAGGAATTGTTGGATTTGGTCCTGTTGGTGCAGGTATTTATGCGTTCTTAAACAGATTGCTGATTCCAACCGGATTACATCATGCACTTAACAATGTATTCTGGTTCGATACAATCGGACTTGGGGATTTACAACATTTCTGGGCAGGCGAGACGTCTGCAGATGTAACATGGGATTTAGGTATGTATATGTCTGGATTCTTCCCATGTATGATGTTCGGTGTTCCGGGTGCAGCTCTTGCTATGATTCAGACGGCTAAGAGTAATAAGAAGAAAGTTGCAATCGGTCTGGTTGCCTCCGCAGCTGTCTGTGCATTTGTCTGTGGTGTTACAGAGCCATTTGAGTTTGGGTTCATGTTCCTTGCACCGGCACTTTATGTTGTATACGCATTATTATATGGTATCTTCACAGTGATCACGGTATTAGTTGGATTTAGAGCAGGTTTTAGTTTCTCTGCTGGAGCAACAGACCTTCTTTTCTCTGCAACCCTTCCGGCAGCGAAGAATACCTGGATGATCATTCCACTTGGTATTGCAGCATTTATTGTATTTTATGTTGTATTCCGTTTCGCTATCACAAAGTTTGATCTGAAAACTCCTGGTAGAGAAGACGATGATGTGGAAGCAGAGAAAAATGTCGACCTTGGGAGCAGTGATTATACAACTGTAGCGGCAGCAATTTTAGAAGGCGTTGGTGGTGCAGCAAATATTAAAAGTATTGATAACTGTATTACAAGACTTCGGCTTGAAGTAAAAGACAGTTCTTTAGTAGATGAGAAGAAAATCAAATCAGCAGGGGCTGCTGGTGTTATCAGACCAAGTAAAACAGCTGTTCAGGTTGTCATTGGAACAAAAGTCCAGTTCGTAGCTGATGAGTTCAAAAAATTATGTAGATAATCAAAAACATAATATTTGTGAAATGAAATCATATTTAAGAAAAAATAATCCCTTTTTTGACAGAGGCGGTTCCAGTTGGAATCGCTTCTTTGTCATCTATGCGATCCTTAATGAAAATATAAAGTTTCACAGTCCACATGTTTAACATAATGGAAAATAATTTATTGTTTACAAAGAAAAATGATAATGATAGAATAACCATAGTATACTGACCTGTTGGTATTTAATGGAATATCAACAGTCAGTATACTGGGATGTAGTGCAGAAAAATCAGAAAGGGGGAAGAAGTGAACACAGATGGCTGGTTTATGGCAGATGGTATTCAGACAGCTTCAACCCCGGAAAAAGCGGATGGTGCCGCAGAATGTACGACTTTTGAACCGGAATAAGCCGGAAGAGAGTGGACAGATGCACACGCAGGAACAGGAAAGGACACAAAAGGACGTGGAAAATGAAGATTTACTGATCAGTCAGATCGATGAGTTTCGCGAGAAAGCAAAACAGCTTCAGGTGCTTTTAGAGGCAAAGGAGAGTAAGGCAGCGGAACTGCAGTCACTTGTGGATGAGAGAGCCGGCAAAGCACAGGAGTTAGAACATATTTTAACAGAACGTCAGGAAGAGGCGGACAAGATCGTTACTGAGTTTGGAAGAAAGGTAGATGCGCTTGCGGATAAAGTGACGACGAAAATGGCTGAGATTGAGGCAGGTCTTAGCGGACAGGTGGCTGATATCCGAAAGACCAGTGAGGAACAGATTGCCTTAAATCGCAGGATGAATGAGGAACAGACAGCTTCTAACCGGAAATTAAATGAAGAACAGATCGCTGCGAACAAACAGTTCTTAGAGGAACAGGCGATTGCAAATAAGAAGCTCAGCGAGGGACAGATTGCGGAGGTCAAAGAACTGTTAGAGAATGCAACGTCACAGTTGGAGTCCATTAAGACGGATCTTTCTGAAAAAGTACACACGGAAAATGTCAAATGTTATCGCAACATACAGGATCTGTTCAATGAGTTTGATTCCAAGATCGAAAAAATGGACGAGATGGAGGGTGGTGTGGACTCTGTCAAAGGTTATGTGAAGCTGTTGTCCTGGTTTTCAATCTTAAATTTTGTAGTATTGATTATTTTTATTTTATACTCTATGGGAGTATTTCACTTTTAATGGTATACAACATGACGCCGGCATTGCCAGCGTCTGTTTCTTTCTTTTTTAAAATAAGAAAAGTGAATTTTGCAGCAATCTATATAATAGCTGCTAATTTTTAGGTAAAGAGAGGAATTTCATGAGCGCAGAAAAGAGAAAAGTTTGGGTTGTAGGGCACAAAAATCCTGATACGGATTCTATTTGTGCAGCTCTCTCTTATGCATATTTAAAAAATCAGACAGAAAACGATAAAACCTATGTGGCAAAACGTGCCGGAGCAGTAAATGCGGAGACACATTATGTGCTGGATTATTTTGGAGCACAGGAGCCGGAGTTAGTCACCTATGCGGGAACACAGATTAAGGATATTAATTACAGAAGAACGGCAGGAGTAAGCAGCCAGATTTCCTTAAGACGTGCATGGGAGACAATGAAAAAATTAGAGGTTGTAACACTTCCGGTAACCAATCAGTTTGGAAAACTCGAAGGAATCATTGTTACGAAGGATATTGCAACGTCTTACATGGACGTTTTTGATAATCATGTGTTATCCCAGGCACGAACACAGTATAAAAATATTGCCGCAACATTAGATGGAACGATTATTGTAGGAAATGAACATGCCTATTTTGTAAAGGGAAAGGTAGTGGTAGCTACTTCAAATCCGGAATATATGGCAGACTATATCGAGGATGATGATATGGTAATCCTAGGTGACCGGGAAGAGGCGCAGAAACAGGCTATCGAGTCAAATGCAAGCTGTCTGATCATCGGTGGAGGAATCGAAGTCGGCGAGGACGTGCGCACTTTGGCAGAAAAACATGACTGCATCATTATTACGACACCGTTTGATACTTTTTCTGTGGCACGTCTTATTAATCAGAGTATGCCGATCAAACAGTTTATGACACAGAAAAATATCATCACATTCGGAATTGAAGACTATGTCGATGAAGTGCGGGAGACGATGTCAAAAATCAGACACCGTGATTTCCCAATCTTAAATGAAAACGGTAATTATGCCGGAATGGTTTCACGCCGTAATTTGATGAATATGCAGAAAAAACAGGTGATACTTGTTGATCATAATGAGAAGGCGCAGGCGGTAGACGGGATTGACGAGGCTGAGATCTTAGAGATCATTGATCACCATCGTCTCGGCAGTCTTGAGACAGTTTCACCGGTATATTTTAGAAACCAGCCGCTTGGATGTACATCTACGATCATTTATCAGATGTATCAGGAAAAGAGTGTGGATGTGCCGAAACAGATCGCAGGTCTTTTATTGTCTGCAATTATTTCCGATACGCTGATGTTCCGTTCACCGACATGTACTCCGTTAGATAAATCAGTTGCGGAGGCTCTTGCAGTGATCGCGGAAGTGGATATTGAGACTTATGCGAAAAATATGTTCCAGGCGGGCAGTAATTTCAGTGGGAAAACGACAGAAGAGATTTTTTATCAGGATTTCAAAATTTTCCATACCGATGACTGTGATTTTGGCGTAGCGCAGATCAGTGCCATGAGCCGGGAAGAGTTAGACAAAGTAGCAGAGCAGATACGTCCGTTTATGGTGCAGGTGCTTGCAGAAAAGAAGATCGATATGGTCTATGTTATGCTGACAGATATCTTAGAGGAATCTTCAAAGATTATTTTTGACGGGGAAAATGCAGGCAAAATTTTAGGAGCTGCGTTCCGCAAAGAAGAACGCAGTGAGGGCATTTTATTAGAGGGAATCGTTTCAAGAAAGAAACAGTTCATACCGACGCTCATGAATGAGATGGCAGAGCGCCAGTAAGATGCAAACGCTGTTGTTCATACAATAAGTGTGAGAAAAAGTTAGATGCTAGGATTTCAGGTTTTGGAGAGACTCGCGTGGGGCCTCTCCAAAACTTTTTTGTATGCGCGCGAAAAGGTCGAATAATTCTTAAAACCGCATGCATAGCAGACCTCGGTGATCGGTGCCCCTTCCGCAATCAGATCCTTTGCGAGAAGCAGTCTTTTGGTCGAGAGATAATTGCCGATCGTGTAGCCGGTCTGCTCTTTGAATGTGTGCATCAGATAAGAGCGGCTTAGGAAAAAATGCGCAGACAAAGTATCAATGGAGATGTCTTCCGTCAGATGTTCGCCAAGATAATTTAACACAGCGATAATTTTTTCGTCGGAGGCAGAATCATTGATAAATTCAATGCCATCATGCATGGCGGCACGGTTTAACTGTATCATAAATTCCAAAAATAAAATTTCCTGATGCAGGGAAGCTGCAAAATCTTTATCGTTTTTAGCATGGTCAAGTGACTGTATCGCTGTCTTTAACTTTGCAGCACGCGAGCCGTGAAAACGCAGAACGTGGGACTGCTCAGCAGCAGCCTGTTTCAAACAATGTGAAAGATCACAGTCCGGCTCCTTGTATTTTTTCAAAAAGTCCGGCGAAACATAGATGATAATACGCTCATAAGGAGACTCCGACTGGATGATCGGCCGGTGCACCTCCCCGCATGAACCAGCACGATATCATTCGGGGCAAGCTGGTAAGAACGTCCCTCAATACAATAAGTGATATCACCATTCAACAGGATCAGGATCTTGTGAAAATCGTGATAGTGATAGGAAAACTCCTTTTTATTCTGATCTTTCAAGTGAAATAATTTAAAACTCGATGTCAGATAACCGACTTTTTTATATTCCGGCATATAGGCACTCCTTCCGAATTAGATGAATAAAATGCTGTCAGGAAAAACAAACTGCCATTCAGGGAACTTTAATCCACCTTTTCCCCTGACATCAATCCAACCCTAACATAAAAAAGCACAATTTGCAATATACACAGCACTGGACGAGTATATATTTTAAAAAGTGTTTTATATAATAGAAACATATGAAAGAGACCAGTTACAGGAAATAAATGTTTTATAAACTTGAAATAATAAGATAGAAAAGAAGGAGAACGGCATGAAGAATTTCAGCAATTACAACGATTACAGTACAAAAGAAGAGTTACATTTTGAATCAAAAGCAGTACACGGAGCACTTGGTACGGAGCCGCTTACCGGAGCCGTCAGCATGCCGATCTTTCAGACGGCAACTTTCCGTCATCCGGAACTTGGGGAATCCACAGGATTTGCGTACAGTCGTCTTGAGAATCCGACCAGACAGGAATTAGAGCGTACCATGGCAATCTTAGAGGGTGGGATCAAAGGATTGTCATTTCCAGCGGACAGGCAGCTAATATGGCAGTATTTTCCCTGTTAAATCCGGGAGATCATGTGATCTTATCTGACGATATTTATGGTGGAACATTCCGTATCATCGGTGATGTTTTTGGAAAATACGGAATCGAGCACACTTATGTGGATATGTCGGAACTTGATGAGGTAAAGGCAGCAATCCGCCCGAATACAAAGATGTTCTTCATTGAGACACCAACCAACCCGATGATGAAGGTGGCAGATATCCATGCACTTTCTGAGATCGCAAAGGGTATCGGAGCACTTACGGTTGTAGATAATACGTTTTTGACACCGTATTTCCAGAAACCGTTACAGCTTGGAGCAGATATCGTAACACACAGTTCCACGAAATATTTAGGAGGACACAATGATACGATTTCCGGTATCGTAGTTGTAAAGGATAACGAGGAGATCGCAGAAAAGATCCATGTTCACATTAAATCCCATGGCAGTCAGCTTGCACCGCTTGACAGCTGGCTGATCTTAAGAGGAATCAAGACTCTGGCAGTCCGTATGGACAGACATAATGAAAATGCAAAGAAAGTTGCGGAGTGGCTCAGAACACAGCCGAAAGTACAGAAAGTATATTATGTGGGATTTGAGGATCACAAGGATTATGCAGTGACCAAAAAACAGACGACGGGTTTTGGCGGAATGATCTCATTTACCGTTGACAGCTTTGAAACAGTAAAGAAAATCTTAAAGGGTGTTGATATGATCATGTTTGCAGAGAGCCTTGGCGGAACAGAGACACTGATCACTTATCCGACCACGCAGACACATGAAGATACACCACTTGATAATCAAGGAAAAACTTGGCATCACAGATTGTTTCCTTCGTATGTCAGTCGGAATCGAGAATGCAGATGATATCATCGCAGATCTTGACCGTGCAATGAATGCGTAAAAACGCGGCGCAGAAATGAGGATTACCATGAAATTTACAAAAATGCAGGCATTTGGAAATGATTATGTATATATTGATGCCATTCATCAGAATATTACAAATTTACCGGAGCTGGCACGTTTTGTCAGTGACAGACATTTTGCAATCGGTTCAGATGGAATGGTTTTAATCTGTCCGTCTGATAAGGGAGATTTCCGGATGCGGATGTTTAACCCGGACGGTTCAGAAGGCGAAATGTGTGGCAACGCACTTCGTTCTGTCGGGAAATATGTCTATGACCATAAACTGACGGATAAGACAGAACTTGTGATCGAAACACTTGGTGGAATGCAGCATTTGAACCTGACTGTGACGGATGGATTAGTATCTAATATCCGGGCGGATATCGGGGAGCCGAGACTGAATACGAAAGTAATTCCTGTAAATACAAATTTAGATCAGTTCGTGGAACAGCCGGTGGAGGTCTTAGATAAAACATTCCATATTACAGCAGTATCTTGGGGTAATCCACACTGTGCAATGTTTGTGGATTCTGTTGCAGACCTTGATGTGGAGCGTTACGGAAAGACGATCGAACATATGACATCCCTGTTTCCAAGCAAGACGAACGTCACATTTGCTGAGTTTGTAAAACGTGATTATATCAAGATCCGTGAGTGGGAGCGTGGAACCGGCGAGACGATCGGATGTGGGACAGGCTGTTCGACAGCGGTTGTCGCAGGTGTTTTAACTGGAAGAACAGACCGCAAAGTTACTGTGGAGCAGATCGGCGGACCGCTTTTGATCGAGTGGGATGAAAAAACGAACCATCTGTTTATGACGGGACCATCACACACCGTATTTGAAGCGGAGATTGATGCGTCACATATTTTAGAAAAATAAAAGAAATTGTTACTGTTCACGCGGGGACTTGGCATCTGCTGTCAGGTTGTGCGCCAGAGACTGAATTTTGTGAACAGCAGCAGAAATTTGATATCGGGGCTGCCGTGCAGAATGTACGGCGGCTTTTCATGGTTTGAAGTTGTACATTAAGAATAAGGACGATTTATCATAATGATTGCCGGAAATGAAAATTAAAAAATGATATCTTTTCTGTTTTAAATTGTCCGGAACCGGAGGAAAAATGAAATTAAGTAAGATTTGTGAAAAGATAAAATATGAATGTTTACAGGGAAGCATGGATGCAGAGGTCAGGGACATCATCTATGATTCGAGAAAGATTGCAAAAGAAACCATGTTTGTCTGCATGGTGGGAGCAGTGACGGATGGTCATAAATATATTCCGGATGCGGTGGAAAAGGGAGCAAGCGTCATTGTTGTGGAGCGCGATGAAGAAGCTGCTCAGATCCCGGGTACGATCACGGTGTTAAAAGTGGAGTCTGCCCGCTATGCACTGGCACTGATGTCAGCAGCGCTGTTTGACTATCCGGCAGAAAAACTGATTACGATCGGACTGACCGGTACAAAAGGAAAGACAACCACAACATACATGATCAAAAATGTGTTGGAAGCGGCCGGCAAAAAGTTGGACTTATCGGAACGATCGGTGCAATGATCGGAGATGAAAAGATTCCGTCTAAAACACAACGCCGGAATCCTACGAACTGCACCGCATGTTTGCATCTATGGTGGAGGCAGGCTGCGAGTATGCGGTGATGGAGGTATCATCCCAGGGACTTAAGATGGACCGTACAGCGGGAATCATGTTTGATTATGGTGTGTTTACCAACCTTTCCCCGGATCATATCGGACCAAATGAACATGCATCTTTTGAGGAATATTTAGAATGTAAGAGCATGCTATTCCGCCAGTGCAAGATTGGTATTTTAAATGCGGATGATGAGCACAGCGAGGCAGTTGCAGCAAACCATACCTGTGAGATCCACAGTTTTGGCGTAGAGGATAATAATGAAAAAACATTTCTTGGGAAGCCGCTTGATCTGGTTGCAGCGGATCTTGGATTTATCAAGGAGAATGGAAAACTCGGTATGTATTTTCATGTAAAAGGCTGCATGGACTGTGAGGCAAGAGTGCACATTCCGGGTAGATTTTCGGTATACAATTCACTGGTGACCATGTTGGTATGTCATCTGGCAGGAATTTCGGATCAGGCGATCTTAGATGGTTTAAACAAGGTACAGGTTAAAGGCCGTGTGGAAATGCTTCCGGTATCAAAAGATTATTACCTGATTATTGACTATGCACACAACGAAGTCAGCACCAGAAGCGTGCTTACAACATTGATGGAATATCATCCGAAACGCCTGATCTGTGTGTATGGCGGCGGTGGAAACCGTTCAAAACTGCGCCGTTATGATATGGGAGAGGTGACCGGTGAGATGGCGGATCTCTGTGTACTGACCTGCGATAATCCGAGAGACGAAGAAATCCGTGATATCAATAACGATATTAAAGTCGGACTGGCAAAGAGCAATGGAAAGTATATCGAGATCGACGACAGAAAAGAAGCAATCGCTTACTGCATGGTAAATGCCCAGCCGGGAGATATGATCGTACTGCTCGGAAAAGGGCATGAGGATTATCAGGAAATCCGTGGCGTGAAGTATCATTTTGATGAACGTGAGGCAGTGGCTGAGATCTTAGAGGAGATCAAAGAAGGAAAACGTGTACGCATGGTGTAATTGCTGATAACAGGAAGTGTGTGGAACATGCAATCGATGGATTGGAACAACGGGTTTGCCCGAAAAGCGGGAAAATATTTTATTGTAATACCACACGAAGTGAACGAAATTGGAGGAAATATTTTGAATACAATTACTGTAGAAGAACTGGCACAGAACGGAACAGAGGGACTGCAGCTTATAGATGTCCGTCCGGAAAATGATTTCTCGCACGGAGCGATCGAGGGCGCTGTTAATCTTCCATTAGAAAAGATTGAAGCGGGTGAGACAGCTATTTTAAAAAAAGATCAGCCTGTTTATCTGTACTGCCATGTGGGTGAAAACAGCCGTGATGCAGCTGAAATATTAGAGGACGATGGGTTTACGACTGTCAATTTAGAGGGTGGTTACCGCGCATGGTTAAGATATCAGCTCACGCGCGTGACAATGGAGGACGATTCAAGAAAAGAGCGCACGGAGCAGATTGAAAAAAGCCTGATCAAAAAATTCAGAAAACCAATCTGGAGCCGTTTCACCAAAGCACTGCATGATTATGAAATGATAAAGGACGGCGATAAGATTGCAGTGTGTATTTCCGGTGGAAAAGATTCCATGCTTTTGGCAAAACTGTTTCAGGAATTATACCGACACGGAAAACGCAATTTTGGACTTGTTTTTTTGTGCATGAATCCGGGTTACAACGAGGAAAACTGGCGTATTATTCAGGAAAATGCAAAACTTCTTGATATTCCGCTCACGACATTTGAAACACAGATCTTTGATTCTGTTGCGGAGGTGGATAAGAATCCGTGTTACCTGTGTGCAAGAATGAGAAGAGGATATCTGTACTCCAAGGCAAAAGAGTTAGGCTGTAACAAGATCGCGCTGGGACATCATTTTGACGATGTGATCGAGACGATCCTGATGGGAATGTTGTACAGCGGCAAAGTGGAGACTATGATGCCAAAACTTCACAGCCAGAACTTTGAGGGCATGGAACTGATCCGTCCGCTGTATCTTGTCAAAGAAGAGGATATCAAGGCATGGCGTGATTACAACCGCCTGCAGTTTATCCAGTGTGCATGCCGTTTTACTGAAAACTGTACAAGCTGTGGCGGGGCAAAAGGTTCGAAACGTGAGGAGATGAAAGATCTTGTGACGGAACTTCGCAAAAAGAGTGAGTTCATCGACAGTAATATTTTCAATAGTGTCAGCAATGTGAATTTAAAGACCATCATTGGTTATAAGAAAGATGGAGAGTATCACAATTTCCTGGATAATTATGATGCTGAGTAAAAGCGGATTTTTCGGGTAAAAGTGGGCGAATAAATATGGTAGAAAATCGAGGCGAAAATCCTTACTTTTAAAGTAGGGATTCGTTTGGTGTTGAGAAAGGAATCCTGCGTTGCGGGGTTCCTTTTTTGGTTTGCGCGCCATGGGCGCGCTCTAATGGGTGAAAGTCCCGAACACGCCTAGGCAACGAGGAAGTGTATAGCAGAACAGCAAGGGTGTCCATCGTGAGGTGGAATCTGAAGGAAGCTGTAAGCAAACTCTTGGTCCGACGGACAGAAATCACATATAAGGCTCGGAAATACGGATAAGTCTGCCCAAAGAGATGAAGTCCAAAAGTTGCTGGAAGTACGAGTAAATGTGGCGGATAGATGAGAGGAAAGAGCGCGCACCTTAAGCGTGGAGGTCTCACAGAGGTTCCATTAGCCTAGTAACAACGAACTGCGAGAAGTCAGCAGAGCCCATAGTAGCGAAGAAGTTCCTGTAATGGGAATGGAGTGAAGGGGCGAACAATCAATCAGTTGAAGTACGTTCCACTTCGTAGCCTGAGCAACATCTGTCGATGACGTCAAAGATGGCAAAGGCAAAAGGGGAAGAAAGGAAACAACGCATGGACACAAGTAGTCTTATGGAGCAGATTTTGAGCAAAGATAACCTCAATGCTGCATTTCTGCAAGTCGTCAGAAACAAAGGTGCAGCCGGTGTAGACGGAATGGAATACACCGAGCTGAAAGATTACCTTTCGGAAAACGGCGAAACAATCAAGGAACAATTGCGGACAAGGAAATACAAGCCGAAACCGGTCAGACGGGTGGAGATACCCAAATCAGACGGAGGTGTACGAAATCTTGGAGTACCCACGGTCACAGACAGATTTGTACAACAGGCAATTGCGCAGGTGCTTACTCCGATATTTGAGGAACAGTTTCATGAGCATAGCTACGGCTTCCGTCCCAATCGATGTGCACAGCAGGCGGTCATTAAAGCACTTGAAATGATGAATGATGGCCACAGTTGGATAGTAGACATCGACCTAGCTAAGTTCTTTGACACCGTAGACCATGACAAATTGATGACCATTTTCGGTCGGACAATCAAGGACGGAGACGTTATCTCTATCGTTAGAAAGTTCTTAGTCAGTGGAATCATGATAGGTGATGAGTATGAAGATTCTATTATCGGAACACCACAGGGAGGGAATATTTCCCCGCTGTTGGCAAACATCATGCTCAATGAACTGGATAAGGAGTTGGAAGCAAGGGGGCTGGATTTTGTTCGATATGCGGACGATTGTATTATTATGGTCGGAAGCAGACAGGCGGCTGAGCGTGTTATGAAGAGTGTCACTCGATTCATCGAGGATAGACTCGGATTAAAGGTGAACGCTACCAAGAGCAAGATTGATAAACCTAAGGGTATTAAGTATCTCGGCTTTGGATTCTATTACGACTCATTTGCTAAAGAATACAGAGCAAAACCACACGCAAAATCAATAGTGAAATTCAAGGCGAGAATGAAAGAACTTACTTGCCGAAGTTGGGGAGTAGACAACGCCTATAAAGTGAAGAAACTCAACGAACTGATTCGTGGATGGATTAATTACTTTAAGATAGGTAGCATGAAAGGATTATGTGCGAAGTTGGATTCGAATATTAGATTCCGCCTACGCATGTGCATCTGGAAACAATGGAAAACACCTCAGAATAGAGCTAAGAACTTGATTAAACTTGGTATCAGCAGAAAATTTGCATGGTCCACAGCTTATTATGGTGCGCATATCGCACATGTTTGCCAAGGCGGTGCTATGAATATGGCTGTTACCAAAGAAAGACTAACTCGTTTTGGATTAGTCTCTATGTTAGATTACTACGTCGAAAGGCGTGTTACTTGTTAAGTTGGTTGAACCGCCGTGTACCGAACGGTACGCACGGTGGTGTGAGAGGTCGGGGATTTAATTAAAATCCCCTCCTACTCGATTATAACAAAGTATGCAAGAGAAGTTGCCGGTGACAAGTTCTATGTATCAACATGCGTTCGGAAGAAGCAGTCACCTATTAAAGATAAATATTTTTGAGATATTCAATACGCGAAGTCATATTCTGCATCAGGAGATCTGTAAGTGTAATTGCAGCCATGGATTCCACTACAACAACCGCACGTGGAACGATAACCGGATCATGTCGTCCAGAAATAGCAATTTTCGATGTTTTCTCCGGCAGTTGTTTACTGT
>ENA-OQDM01000683-OQDM01000683.1-human-gut-metagenome-genome-assembly--contig:-NODE-683-length-18034-cov-1.274865_pt1 | contig 18034 bp, 20 predicted proteins | sample MGYA00242772_ERZ504605 | MGnify/ENA primary metagenome ERZ504605 (study PRJEB26092, sample SAMD00036348) | human gut metagenome | host: Homo sapiens | study: EMG produced TPA metagenomics assembly of... | reverse complement strand
AAATAAGCCCAAAATTTTCCATCATTATATTCTGTCAGGATAGAATCGTTTTGGGGGTATATGAATGTTTGGGCTTTACATATGGTTGAAAGCAATAAAAATATTACTGTGAATATATTTTGTTTCATACTCTTGTTGATTATAGTGTTTGATTATAATACTCCTCTATTTCTTTGATTGCTAATTTTATATCTTTCTGTTTTGCACATATAGAGTATTTGTATTGATCTAAGAAAAAATCAAAATTGCTTTTTACTGATGACTTAATCCAATCGTCAGAAGAAAAACTCAAATGCTCTTTTATTTGCTTTTTGGTATTAAGCAATTCTTGTAATGATATATTATATTTTCTACTGAAAAGCAGTTCTTGTAATCCACCGACATAACCCAATGCCCATTTAAAATAATCCTCATCCTTAGATTTCACTTCATCTACGTTCATCCCCTTATATTTACCAAAGGTTAAATTATTACTTTCATCAAGGCAACTCCATTTTAGATTATCAACATCTTCTATGAGATTTTCAATTAGTTCCCAATTACCACAACCGCAACAATCTATCACTTGTTCTTCTGTAATACCATTTTCAGGTTTCCCATCAGTTAGTCTATATCCATAGGCTTCACCGTAGTGTCCTTTGGGCTTTACCCTTGTTACCATATAAGAAAGATGATACCACCCATTTCTTCTTACAACAAAAGGAGTTCCCTTTCCTAAAAACCGCCAAATATCAAAAATATTCTCACTATTCATTTCTACAGACTTTGATAATTCTTAAAATTATGTCATTAACGCGGACCGAGAAACTTATCTCCATTAAGATGAATCATGTGGTCTGGCATATCAGCAATCCACACCTCAGTTTCCCACGCAAGCTGTTCTGAAAATTTTTTGAATGTCACAAAATCAAGGAATGCTGTTACATAAATCTTCCCTGCAGTAACATTTTCCGTCATAGACTCAATCTCCAAAATTCGTTTGGGATCCATTGGACCAACCGATGTTACAGATTCAATAAAATATATCCAATTCTTATCTTCTCGGTAGAGAACCACATCAGGCATTTTGTCGTGTAATGTAATTTCAAAGCCAAGTGCAGAAAGTTTATCTATGTTTTTAACCATATCTTTCTGAATCGTATCGCCGACATACAAGCATTCCGAATGAGGTGCAAATCTTGGAGCAAACTCTTCTATGATTGCCTTTTGTAGTTGATTATGCTTACCTGGACTAAAGGTAAAATCTTTATCATTTATCTTAACAGGCATCTTTTGCATTCTTTTTTTTGAAGCATAAAGATTGGAAAGCGTATCATGTTTGTAAAGGAATTGCGCTAACGATGCACTTTCTTCGCAAACGCAATTTTCATTATCGCTTATTGATTGAATGACTGTCAAAAACTCTGGAGTAATTCGATAACGATAATTAGGGCTATTCGTTGCTTTTCCGTTATCCTCTATTAAAGCTGCAGTTCTGAAAGGGTGCATAGCTTGTTTACGGAAAGTTTCTCTTGAATTTTCTGCATATATAACTCCATAATTATCGGCAATGAAAGCTATAATGTCATGGATTCTTATCCAGTCATTTGTTGCCTCGCTCCAAGGTGTTTCATTTTTAATTTTGCCATCGCAAGCAATGTCAAACAACAAAGTGCCCCTTGTTGTCTGGCTGGCATATTAAGCCTTACCAATAAATCTTTTGCTATATCTAATTTATCCATTTGCTAAGTATTAAATTACAATTTGTAACAGACAATTCTTTGTGCATCAATTCTCTACCCATTTCTTCAATGATTTTTCGCTCTGGAATTGGTATCTGATTTATTTCTGTAGAATTAACCTGAGTTGAGCCATTGAGAATCCTATAATAGTTATCATACAGGCTGGAGTTCAATAGGACATACAATCCATACGTTACACATGGTGAATCACATTTGATAAAATTGATTTTATTCTGTGTACTAATATATGTGAATTGTGGATATTTTTGCTTCAAATATATACCACACTGCAATCTACGTTCTTCTTCTTTTGAAGTAAAACGCTTTACCATTAGAAAATCACTATTCTCCTGCAGGAATCCTTTTCTGTCAGTTTTAATAACTTCACTTTCTTTTCCTAATGGCCATGTTACACGACCATTTTGAATGTGTTGAGAATAAATCAGAGGATATGCGCCATCTTCCAATTGGTCTCGTAATACTTCCCTTGTCCTAAAATCAACTATGATTCCAGTCTGCATCTTCAAATTTAGTTCAGGCAGAGTTTTAGGAAAACGATTGATTTGATTGAGAACCATTGCATCTTTGTCATTCGTAATGAGATAGACGAACTGATTTTGAGCCACAACTGTTTCATAAGGAGCACAAAAATGTACAATATCTTCAAAACTGGACGTTGAAGAAGACGTGATTGACACATAATCAGGAATACGTTTCGTCTTCTTTACCTTTATAATAATCGTCTCTTGTAATACTGATTCTCCATCAAAGACTTTATCCCTACTTTCAAACAGGTGCATATCCGTAATTACACAATGTTTAAACAGATACTGCCTAAAACGCTTGAAATATGCCCCAGAAGTCCAAGAGCGAGGAACAATATACACTAATTCAGAATCTTGCTTCAAATTATGAATTCCCATAGCCCAAAACAGGAAATACAAGTTTGGTGTACCATAGCAAACACTCGGCATCGCTTTCGCTTCCTTTGCTTCTTTGGGAATTTTCAAATATGGAGGATTTCCTATAATATAGTCATAGAGTTTCGTATTATCTGAAAATAGAGGATTATCCTCAAATAATTGGCTTGTCAAGTAATTGTCTTGTATAATCTCATAATTTATACCGCATTTCTTCTTTAGCCAATTCCAAATTGGATTTCAGTAGGGGCAAGACCAATTCATCGGTTTCATAACAGGTAAGATATATTCTGCCTGTATAGCCGCTTTGAATCAATTTATCAATTACCGCAGCAGATAGTATTCCTGTACCTGCACCTGCATCTAACAGATGAAGTTCAGGTTTGTCAAATCAAAACAGAAAAGAAGAAGCCATAAAATTAGCAGTAGCCATATTCGTAAAGAACTGACCGTACTTCTTTCGTTTTAATTTTGGAACAGAAGCAATAAAACTATCTGTGTTATGTATTATTGAACTTAGCATTTTATTTCTTCTCTATTGTCCCATCTACTATCAGCTCTTTCAGTTCAACCGAAAGTAGTTGGGCTATTTTATACAATGTTCTCTAAATTGGGGTTGTTGGCGATTGCAACAATAGGCATTTGTCGTACTAAAACTTTTCCCTATCTGTTCAGAAAGCCATTTTTGAGATAAGTCTTTCTCTACCAATACTGTTTTTATTCGGTTTAATTTCATCATTACACATTGAAGTCTTATGCAAAATTACAAAATAAATTGGCTAAACATAGCATTATTTGCGATAAATATATTCCGTATTTCAACAATTACTTTGTCAATATGACGAACAAAGGGAAAGAATAATCCCTCCCTTTGCATTACGACCTCATAAAAAAACACCATCAAACAGACTGACTGCCTCAATCTTCTTTTCAAGGTTCACTTTGGCATAGACTTCTGTAGATGTTACGCTGCTATGCCCAAGCACCTCTTTTACTGATGAAATATCCGCACCTGCACTGATAGCCAAAGTTGCCGTTGTGTGCCGACTTGAATGGTAGGTAAAATCCTTTTCTATCCCGGCTTTGTCTTTTATGCGCCTTACATACTTTGATATGTTGTCGGACTTCTTTACCAGACGGAATACCAAACTTTCGGGATTATCTTCTTCACGAGGTGGAAGAAATGACAAAGCCATATCATTGAGCGGAATAGTCGCAGGACGTTTGGTCTTGCGCTGTATGATGCAGATTGTCAGAACCCCATCTATGAGTTTTATATTTCCCCAACGAAGATGTTGCATATCGCCAAGTCTTAAGCCTGTCATGGACGACAAACCGAAAGCCATTTGTACTGTCCTTTCATTCTCCGTTGCGCATTCCACATTGAGGAAGCGAGTCAATTCTTCTGGGGTGAGGTATTCCCTGTGTTTGTCGGGAGCATGGAAACGCTCTACTTTTGTAAGACTATGCACAGGATTGAACGCTATCAGTTCTTCTCTTACTGCCTTGTTGAATATCGCCTTTACCGTTTCCTCAAACAGAAGCAGCGTATAGTCAGCCAACTTGCCGTCCTGCGTTTTTATCTGTCGTGGGTTGCGGTATTCATTGCGCATGTAGTCAAACAGCCCTGTTATAATTTGGGCATCAACATTCTTCAGGAGTATTTTCGTCTGTTTAATCCTTTCAAGGTATGTGGCAATCCGTTTACGAACCACTCCCTTGTGCTGTAACATCTTCTTACAGTTATCGCAAGCCTTTGACCATTGGATATACTCATCGCACCAATCAAGCCATGTCAGTGCTTCTGCCTTTTCATTCTTTCCCTCTGTTTGTTTGGATTTCTTCTCAAAAGACGGTGGATTGAGTAAACGCTCGGCACGAATCACCCTCGCCTTATCGTATGTTTCACGGTTCAGTTTCTTTGCCTTTGGCGAATTTTCGGGCACAAGATACAGATGCAGGTTCTCTTTCTTGCGGAATCCTGTTTCGTAATATTCCAGATACAGGCTTCGGTTTCCTGCGGTCAGCTTGCGTTCTTTGATTTCTATCTTCATATTGCTATTTGTGTTGGCCAAACATTCCATTGACGAGGTTTACCGTTTCAAGTTTCTTCTTATCCACGATTTTGGCATAAACCTCTGTCATTTTGATACTCTTGTGTCCGAGAATTTTGCTTACCACATAGATACTGGCTCCCAAAGTCAGAAGCATGGTGGCTGCGGTATGACGTGAGCAATGGTAGGTAATGTGCTTTTGTATTCCTGCCGCTTCCATCCACTCCTTTAGTACCACCTCTACTGTTGTATGCGTTATTGTAAGTTGGTGGAAGATGTTATCCACACCCTCAATCCTTTCGGGCATCCATTTTTTGGCTTCTTCCGACAATGGGATAGTCACACGGTCTTTGGTCTTGATTTGTACATGGTCTATGTATTCCGTCTTGCCATCTGCTGCAGAATGAATCTCACTCCAGTTCAACGCTTTCATATCGCTGTAACGAAGTCCCGTGAAGCAAGAGAACAGAAACGCTTTTTTGACAATCTTGTACCGACAGGGAGTGCTCATCACACTCTTAACTTCCTCAATGGTTAGAAATTCACGGTCGGCAACCAACTTCTGCGGTTTCTCTTTGGCTTCCAGCAACGTGAATGGGTTATGCTCGATAAACCCCTCACGCACCGCCTTAGCCAATGCAGAGCCGAAGCGGTTTACAAAGATGCGACAGGTGGTGCAGCTTAATGTTTTCTTTCCGTCATTGAAAGTACAAGTTTTTAAGAATGCGATGAAGCCTTTGCAGAACTCCTTATCTACTTCTTTTAATGACAGGTCAGGCTTCCCTATGTGGGATAGGTATTGTTCCACTCGTGCCTGTACGTTTCTTTTGGAACGTTTGGATGATTCGGAGAGTTCTGCATTGTCTTCCACATATTGCCCGAACCATGCGCTGAGTGTCAGCCTTGACTTTTTTACCTTTTCCCAATCCACAAGCCCCTCCTTTTGAATGTCAAGAATGCGCTGCGCCTTGATTTGTTCTGCCAATTTGCGTGTATTAGCATTCTGCAACTTGGTTGTGGCATTGATTTCCGGCACTAAATAGAGTTTCAGACCCTCTTTCTTTCGGTTTCCCCGATAATAGATGTCAAGATACAGGCTGATGCTGCCGTCCAAGAGGTTTTTCTCACGGATGCGGACAGGCTCTTTCAATTTGATTTCTTTCTTCTTTCGTCCCATTTTGTTTTCTTTATTTTCTGATGTTTATATTTGCTTTCTTATTGGTAATCAACAACATAATTGCTATTGCAAAGGTATTGCCAAACGGGACAAAAACGGGACAAAATCAGTCAAATAATCCGCAATTTTAGGAAAGTATAACGAAGCAATCCAAAATCTTCATTTCTTCCTAAGAAACTGTAAATCAGTATCCTTTTATCAATCTTGTTGCCTTTTATTTCCGATGTTTAGACCCACTTGAAGTAATTGGTGGTTACTGGTGGATCCTCCAAATGTGTATGGCATTGGCGGCACTGTTCTCTATCATCGTGGCGGCAAGCATGGCCTACAAGATGATGGTGAAGAACGAACCGTTGGACGTGATGAAACTGTTCAAGCCCTTGGTGGTGAGCATCATCCTCTGTTGGTGGTACCCACCTGCTGACACAGGCATGACCAACAGCGGCAGCAGCTGGTGCGTATTGGATTTTCTATCCTATATTCCCAATTGCATCGGCAGTTACACCCACGACCTCTATGAGGCAGAGGCGACCCAAATTTCCGACAAGTTTGAGGAGGTGCAGCAGTTGGTATATGTCAGGGACTCGATGTACACTGACCTCCAGGCACAGGCAGACGTGGCGCATAAGGGCACATCAGACCCCAACCTGATAGAGGCGACGATGGAGCAGACGGGCGTGGACGAAGTGACCAACCATGGAGGAGGATGCCAGCAAACTGTGGTTCACCTCACTGACGGCAGGGGCCGTGGTGGGCATCGACAAGATAGTGATGCTGATAGCCCTGATCGTGTTCCGCATCGGTTGGTGGGCGACGATATACTGTCAGCAGATATTGCTCGGAATGCTCACTATATTCGGTCCAATACAATGGGCATTTTCGTTGCTGCCCAAGTGGGAAGGAGCGTGGGCGAAGTGGCTAACCCGTTATTTGACAGTTCATTTCTACGGAGCCATGCTCTACTTCGTCGGTTTCTACGTCCTGTTGCTGTTTGATATTGTGCTCTGCATACAGGTAGAGAACCTGACGGCCATCACCGCCAGTGAGCAGACGATGGCAGCCTATCTGCAAAACTCGTTCTTCTCGGCAGGCTATCTGATGGCAGCGAGCATCGTGGCGTTGAAATGCCTGAACCTCGTGCCCGACCTTGCGGCATGGATGATACCAGAGGGCGACACCGCCTTCTCAACCCGAAACTTCGGCGAGGGCGTGGCACAACAAGCCAAGATGACGGCTACGGGAACCATGGCGACCGTGATGAGATAACATGTGAGTGTGCGGTGAGTCACCGCACCTCCTATTGAAACAAATAAAAGTAACCATCAAGAAAAATGAAAGCAAAAAATGAAATTGAGCGTTGGCTCAAAGATGAGAAATTCATGGCGTTTGCCAACAAGCGTGCAAAGGAAGAGTTTTTCAATTCCGAAAACAACTACATCGACCCACAGTATGAGGAGATGGCAGAAGGCTTTGAGGATAACGACGAGTATGTAGTGCCTATGGTAGATTACCTGAGTTATCGCTTGCATCGTGCCAAAATCTACAGAAATCGACGGAGACGTGAACGTGACATCTGGTGGGTGTGGATCCAACTGAAATACGAAGGCATCTACGTAGAGGCTTGCATCAAGTATTACGCCAAACTGGTGGAAGAAGTTGAGAAGGACATATACACCATCCTGCACCGTGAATATGTGAGAATGAAGAGAAATCAGACCTCAAACAAGCAGTAACGTATGGTAATCAAGAACTTAGAAAACAAAATCAAGCTGGTGGGCATCATCTGCTCTGCGTTCCTCATGGGCTGCATCATCATCTCGGTGTCGAGCATCTGGACGGCGCGCTGCATGGTGACGGACGCGCAGCAAAAGGTGTATGTATTGGACGGCAACGTGCCCATACTGGTGAACCGCACCACGATGGAGGAAACGCTGGATGTGGAGGCAAAGAGCCATATCGAGATGTTCCACCATTACTTCTTTACGCTTGCTCCCGATGACAAGTACATCCGCTATTCGATGGAGAAGGCGATGTATTTGGTCGATGAAACTGGTTTGGCGCAGTACAATACGCTGAAGGAAAAGGGCTTTTACAACAATATCATGGGTACGAGTGCCGTGTTCAGCATCTTTTGCGACAGCATCAAGTTCAACAAGGAGAAGATGGAGTTCACCTACTACGGTAGGCAAAGGATAGAGCGAAGGAGCAATATTCTGATGCGTGAATTGGTGACGGCGGGACAGGTGAAGCGCGTGCCGAGGACGGAGAACAATCCTCATGGACTGCTCATCACGAACTGGAGAACCTTGCTCAACAAGGATATTGAGCAGAAGTCGAAGTCAAACTTCTAATATCCTAGCGGTATGAGTGTAAAAGGAATCAGACGGATGCTTGTGGGCGAGGATATGCCCGACAAGAACGACCCCAAGTACAAGAAGCGGTATGAGAAGGAGGTGGCGGCAGGGCGCAAGTTTGCCAAGACCGCGAGGATAGACCGTGCGGCGGCTAAGGTGCAAGGCTTTGCCAATGCCCACAAGACGCTGTTTCTCGTCATCGTCTTCGGCTTTGTCGCCACGTGCTTCGGCATCAACATCTACAGGATGGTGCGGTATTACGGTCATCGGACGGAGGCTGCAAGTGCCATCGAGCGGCAGGAAGGGCGCATGAAGCAGATGATGAATGCAGCCCATTGCATCACTCCTCCCGTGACGCATCGAACCAACGAGGAGAATCGAGACAAGTCAGTAACATCAAAATCAGACAGCGATGAGAATAACAGATAAGATAAACTTCCGTCAGCCGAAGTACATGCTGCCAGCCATCGTGTACATCCCGTTGATTGCCACAGGCTATTTTGTCTTTGACATGTTCAATACGGAGGTGGCGGAAACGCAGGACAAGAACCTGCAGACCACCGAGTTTCTGAACCCCAACCTGCCCGGAGCGCAGATTAAGAATGGTGACGGCATCGGTGGCAAGTATGAGAACATGGCGAAGTCGTATGGTCGCATAGCAGACTATTCGGCTGTTGATAACATTGAGCGTGACAACGAAGAAGAGAAAGAAGCGTATGAATCCAAGTACACAGAAGAAGACCTTGCGGAACTCGTCCGTCAGGCAGAAGAGAAGGACGATGCAGCCGAAGTGGCCGATGCCAAGGCGCGAGAAGCGGAAGCACTCGAAGCACTCAACAAGGCACTCGCCGAAGCGAGGCTGAGAGGACAGGCGGCAGTTGCCCCCGTGGCCCAGGATACCACACAGGCTGGGCCTCCCAAGGAGCAGATTGAGGTGAAAGGTCAGATTGCCGAGGACAGCAAGGCGGTGAAGGCACTGGACGAGGAGGACAAGGCACAGGAGGTGGTGAAGAAGGTGAAGGTGACTTCGGACTATTTCAACACCCTGACGCAGAACGAGCATGAGCCAAAGCTCATCAAGGCCATCATTGACGAGGACGTGAAGGCTACGGACGGGTCGAGGGTGCGGCTGAGACTGTTGGACGATATTGAGATTGGTGAGACCGTGGTGAAGAAAGGGTCGTACCTCTATGCCACCATGAGCGGTTTCGGTTCGCAGCGAGTGAAGGGTAGCATCAACTCCATCCTTGTGGATGACGAGCTGATAAAGGTTTCGCTTTCGCTTTATGACACGGACGGACTGGAGGGACTGTATGTCCCCGGCAGCCAGTTCCGTGAGACCACGAAAGATGTGGCGAGCGGTGCTATGCAGAGCAACATGAACATCGACCAGAGTGGAGCGAACAACAGTTTCTCGCAATGGGGAATGCAAGCCGTGACCAATGCCTACCAGAAGACAAGCAATGCCATCAGCAAGGCTATCAAGAAGAACAAAGTGAAGCTGAAGTATGGGACGTTTGTTTACCTTGTAAATGGGAAAGAGAAAAGGAAATAGACACTGCCCGACAACGGAATTGTCGGGAACGGTGGCTCATAGAGTATAAACATCAAAAAATCAACTAATATGAATTGTTTTCAGAAAATGAATGTCTGTGCATTGCTTTCGCTGAGCGTGCTTTCAGCCAAGGCGCAGACCACCTACATGGAGATGGAGCAGCTGACGGTCAACGACCAAGTGACCACCGTCATCACCGCCTCCGAACCCATCCGCTTTGTCGATATATCCACAGACAAGGTGGTGGGCGACCAACCCATCAACAACACCATCCGCCTGAAGCCGAAGGACAAACGTGTATGCCGACGGTGAGGTGTTGGCGATAGTGACAATCGTGACGGAACGCTACCGCACGCAGTATGCACTGCTCTATACCACGAGGATGCAGGAGGCAGTAACCGATAAGGAAATAGAATGCTCGGAGCGCAATGCCTACAACAATCCCGCTGTAAGCCTGTCCACTGCCGACATGACCAAGTATGCACGTCAGATATGGTCATCGTCTGCCAAATACCGCAACGTGGCGACGAAGATGCACCGCATGGTAATGCGCCTGAACAACATCTACAGCGTGGGCGAATATTTCTTCATCGACTTCTCCGTGGAGAACAAGACCAACATCCGCTTCGACATCGACGAGATGCGCATCAAACTATCGGACAAGAAGCAGAGCAAGGCTACCAATGCGCAGATAGTGGAACTGACCCCATCTCTTGTGTTGGACGATGCGAAGACCTTCAAGTATGGCTATCGCAACGTGATTGTGGTGAAGAAGATGACCTTCCCCAACGACAAGGTGCTGACCATCGAGCTGTCGGAAAAACAGATAAGTGGACGCACCATCTCGCTCAGCATCGACTATGAGGATGTGCTGTCTGCCGATTCGTTTAACCATATACTGTTGGAGGAGGAATAATGAGAATTAGGAATGAGGAATTAGGAGTGAGGAATTGGCTTGTGCATACCTTACTCGTTGTCATCTGTTTTATGGCAAGCATGACTCCGGCAATGGGCGCAGCAGAATAGCGACCGCATATCCTTGGGGTTCGGATGCCTGTATGAGCGAGGACTGGACGTGACGCTGTCCTACGAGTATGAGACGAAGTACCACAATGCGTGGGAGTATTTTGCAAACGGATATATCAAGTGGAACGAGTGCGCATCGTGCGGTCATGTCTGTCCTGAGAGTTTTTGGAACAACTACCGCAGTTATGGTTTCGGCTTTGCTATAAGCCCTGTGTGGCAAGAGGACGCAACCACCATGGCAACATGCGCATAGGAGCATCGGCAGGTAGCGATACTGACAGGTTCTTGGGTGGCATCCACCTCGGCTATGAGCAAAACTATACACTCAGACACGGCTGGAAGCTCTTCTGGCAGGTGAAGACCGATGTGATGATCAAGGGTGAAGACCTGTTCAGAACGGGTATTGTCCTGGGTGTGAAACTTCCTGTAAAATGACTATGCGTATGAAGAAACTGTTTTCAATCTTGGCAGTTGCGGCAACGGTGTTGCTGACTGCCTGTGACGAGCATCAGGACTTTCCCGACACAGCCATGAAGGTCACCCATATCTTGACCACTGACGGCAAGGTGATGCCCTACGAAACCTACGAGCAATCGTGCAAGCAAGCCATTGCAGTGGTGTTCAACGTCAATCAGAGGGAAGAAATGGAGGGAAACGGATATGCCGTCTATCTGTGGGACATCGCTCCCGAAGCCTTTGCTGACAGTATCGGTGTGGAACAGGACACATCCTGTGACCTCACCGCCTACGACGGCAACAAGAACACTTTTGCCCTTTATGGCACGACCGATGTGAAGTCGCCTTTGGCTGAGCGTGTCTTCGACATGTGGCGTTACGGGCAAAGTGCCTATATCCCCAGTGTGGCACAGATGCGTCTGCTCTATCATGCCAAGGACATCATCAACCCATACATCCTGAAATGCGGCGGCACACCTATCCCCGATGAGGATGATGACTGTTGGTATTGGACTTCAACGGAGGTAGAAGGACAAGCGACCGCCAAGGCATGGCTTTACTCACTGGGAAGCGGTGCCATACAGGAGACTCCCAAGTGGCAGCCGCATAAGGCGAGACCCATCATCACGATTATGGTATTAGCCATATACAGACATCGAGTATCACCCGTATCATCATCAAAGTACAACAATTAAAAAAGAAAAAGCATGAAAAAGAATTTGTTTCTAATGTTGGGACTTGGAGCCATGCTCCTCACGTCCTGTGACCAAGACATCGTCAATGAGATTTACCTGCCCGGTGGCGGAGGTTCTGTGGTCGTGACCGACAGCACATCAACCAAGCAGCTTCAGGTATTCACCAATCTGGAGATGCTGCAACCTGCCGTTTCCACACGAGCCGTTGACAACCAGTGGGAACTCAATGATATGATTGGCATCTCTTCCACAGGGATGATCAACAATATGAAGTTCACCCGAAGCGGCGGCACGAATCAGTTTGTGTCAGCCAACAAGGTGTTTTTCACGGACACAGACACTCACACCTTCAATGCCTACTATCCCTATACGGCAAATCCTACCAACGACCTCATAGAGTTCCAAGTGCCGGAGGCAGCTGTACAGAGTGAGCAGAAGGTCAATGATTTTCTGTTTGCCAGTGGAGCGGCATCATACGCCAATCCGAGCCTTACATTGAACTTCACCCATCAGATGGTGCGTGTCATCATCAAGGTCTATACCTCACCAGAATACGGTTTCACCACCAATGATTTTGCAGGAAGCCTACTCACGTTCGTCGGTTATTTTGACAGCGGTACTTTCAACATCAAGACCGGAAAGGTAGAATGCAGTGACGAGTCGGTGACGACCTATTATTTCGGCGACCCACAAAGTGACCACATGGAATATACGCTTTATGTTCCTGCACAGGTTATGCCAGACATGACATTGCAACTCAGCAATGGGGAGAACTTCGTATTCCTCACAAACGACACGTGGAAAGCGGGTCATTCCTACAGCTATTCATTGAAGCCTGTACGCAACACCTTGGAGGTCATATCTGCAACTATTTCTCCGTGGACAGTAGAGTCTGAGAAGACCATCAACGGCTACGAATAAAACTCATAAGAGGATTGGAGGGTGTCCACCGTGGCATCCTTCATCTTTTCTCATTATCACCCAACATCATCGTAAAGTAAATGGAAGAAAGCAAAGAGTTACAGGGTTTTTACAAGATATTCAGGGCGGTGATTTATGTCTCCATCCTGATGGAGTTCTTCGCCTACGCACTGGAGCCGGAGCAGTTGGACTTCTTGGGCGGCGTAGTGACGGATATCCACACTCGCATCAAGCGGTGGATGATTTACCATGACGGCAACCTCGTGTATAGCAAGGTGGCTACGTTCCTGCTGATATGTATCACCTGTGTGGGAACGCGCAACAAGAAGCATCTGGAGTTTGACGCTCGCAGGCAGGTGCTCTATCCGCTGCTGTCGGGAGTGCTGCTGATTGTGCAGTCCGTATGGCTGTTCGGTCATTCGATAATGCCCTGTTTCTATACCCTCCGTTTGAACACTTGGCTCTATATGCTCACTTCCATCGTCGGTGTCGTATTGGTGCATATCGCCCTCGACAATATCTCTAAGTTCCTGAAGGAAGGGCTGCTGAAAGACCGCTTCAACTTCGAGAATGAGAGCTTTGAGCAATGCAGGGAGTTGCAGGAGAACAAGTACAGCGTGAACATCCCTATGCGCTATTATTACAAGGGCAAGTTCCGCAAGGGATGGGTGAACATCGTCAATCCGTTCCGTGGCACATGGGTTGTGGGTACTCCTGGTTCTGGTAAGACCTTCTCCATCATCGAGCCGTTTATCAGGCAGCACAGCGAGAAGGGCTTTGCCATGGTGGTGTACGACTATAAGTTTCCCACTCTCGCCACCAAACTCTACTATCATTACTTGAAGAACAAGAATGCCAAGGACAGCAAGATGCCCCATGGCATGAAGTTCAACATCATCAACTTTGTGGATGTGGAGTATTCGCGCCGTGTGAACCCCATCCAGTTGAAGTACATCAACAACCTTGCCGCAGCGAGCGAGACCGCCGAGACCCTGCTTGAATCCCTGCAAAAAGGCAAGAAGGAAGGCGGCGGTGGCAGCGACCAGTTCTTCCAGACCTCTGCCGTCAACTTCCTTGCCGCCTGCATCTATTTCTTCTGCAACTACGGCAAGGAGCCCTACGACAAGGACGGAAAGATGCTGATTGCCGAGCGGCGTGAAGACCCAAAGACGAAAAGGCTGATACCCACAGGACGGGTGTTCGACCATTCGGGCGCGGAGGTGCAGCCCGCTTATTGGTTGGGCAAGTACAGCGACATGCCACATATCCTATCGTTCCTCAATGAGAGTTATCAGACCATCTTCGAGGTACTTCAGACCGACAACGAGGTAGCCCCCTTGCTTGGCCCGTTCCAGACTGCCTTTGCCAACAAAGCCATGGAGCAGTTGGAAGGTATGATTGGCACGCTACGTGTCTATACCTCCCGTCTCGCCACCAAGGAATCTTACTGGATATTCCACAAGGACGGCGATGACTTCGACCTGAAGGTCAGTGACCCGAAGAATCCAAGTTATCTGCTCATTGCCAACGACCCGAGATGGAGAGCATCATCGGTGCACTGAATGCCTTGATTCTCAACCGCCTTGTAACGAGGGTGAATACAGGACAGGGCAAGAACGTTCCTGTCAGCATCATCGTCGATGAGTTGCCGACCTTGTATTTCCACAAGATAGACCGACTGATAGGCACAGCCCGAAGCAACAAGGTGAGCGTGCACTTGGCTTTCAGGAACTTCCGCAGTTGGAAGCCGATTATGGCAAGGTGGGTATGCAGAAAATCATCACCACCGTGGGCAATGTGGTGAGCGGTTCGGCAAGAGCCAAGGAAACCCTCGAATGGCTGTCGAGTGACATCTTCGGTAAAGTAGTGCAACTCAAAAAGGGCGTGACCATCGACCGTGACAAGACCTCCATCAACCTCAATGAGAATATGGACAGCCTGGTGCCTGCAAGCAAAATCTCCGATATGCCCACAGGTTGGATATGTGGACAGACCGCCCGTGACTTCGTAGTCACCAAGACCGGGATGAACGGAAGCATGAACATCCAGGAGAGCGAGGAGTTCAAGACATCCAAGTTCTACTGCAAGACCGACTTCGATATGACGGAAATAAAGAAGGAGGAATCGGAGTATGTCCCTCTCCCTAAGTTCTATAAGTTCAAGTCGAAAGAAGAGCGAGAGCGCATCCTCTACAAGAACTTCGTTCAGGTTGGGGAGGACGTGAAAGCCATGATTAAAGAGATTCAGCAGTTCCGCACTATGATGTAGTGATATTGATTAGAGTGCGGTGAGACATCGCACCTCCTATATAAAATAATGTAATGAGAAGATACATCATCGTACTATTGAGCATGTTGGCCATCTGTAGCGTGCCCTGTCAAAGCCAAACCATTGACAGGGCACTGTTTGAACGGATGGTAGCCATTACCAAACACTTCGAGGGTTGGCACGACCCAAAGACCACACCGGGCTATGTGGGCTATGGTCACCAGCTACAGAAGGGAGAGCGTTTCCCGAAAACACTGACACGTCAGCGTGCAGATTTGCTGTTACGGACAGACCTCCTCCGGCACCTGCGCCTATATGCCCGTTATGGCAGGGATGCTTATCTGCTTGCCACCCTCTCGTACCAGATTGGACCAGCCAAGTTGTTAGGCAATGGACGATACCCGAAAGCGTCCCTGCTCACCCGATTGGAACGTGGCGACAGGGACATCCTGCCACTCTATCTGAGCTATTGCAAATGGAGGGGAAAAGCAGTGGCATCCATTAGGAAACGGAGGTGGGTGGAATATCAGCTGTTGTATGCCGAGCGGTGAGGCACCATCCCTCCTATACCTGTTTGTCTGTCACTTATATTATATATAAAGGTAATAATTTGCAATTTCAATGTTAAAGTCAGAGCATTATGGCATCCATCAAATTAAAGTTCAGAACATCATCTGTTCAAGAGAAAGAGGGTCGCCTGTATTATCAGGTGATACACAATCGTGTGGCACGTCAGATCCATACAGAGTACAGAATCTATTCCTCAGAGTGGGATGCGGACCATTCAAACATCATTTTGCCAACTTCCGTCACTCCACAACGTCAAGCCTATCTTCTTTCCTTGAAAGATACATTGGATGCTGACAGGAAGAAACTGCTGTTGGTCATTGCACGGTTGGACAAGGAAGGGCAGTCATATACAGCAGACACCGTCGTTGACAACTTCCATGAGGGAAAAGAATTACATGGCATTATCGGCTATACGCTGGAGTTGAACGAAAAACTGAGACGCATCGGCAAGAAGCGGATGGTAGCAAGGTACAAAACCACCCTCAACAGCCTCCAGCGTTACCTGAAAGGAGGCGATGTGCCATTGGAGGAAGTCGATGGGACAACGATACAAGGCTATGAACAGTGCTGAAAGACAGCGGACTGTGCCGCAACACCACCTCTTTCTACATCCGCAACCTGCGCACCATCTACAATCATGCCGTAGATGACGGACTGGTCATCTCTTCCTCACCGTTCAAGCATGTATATACCGGCATCGACAAGACCGTCAAGCGGGCACTCCCCTTGGAAATCATCAAGCAACTGAAAGAGCTGGACTTGAGTCTGAACCCCCGTTTGGAGCTTGCAAGGGATATGTTCCTGTTCAGTTTCTATACCCGTGGGATGTCGTTCATCGATATGGCACAACTTACACCAAGCAATCTGCATGGCAGTACGCTCATTTACCGCCGTCAGAAGACCTCACAACAGTTGCACATCAAATGGGAACCTGCCATGCAGGAGATAGTGGCGAAGTACAAAACAGATGATTCTCCCTACCTGCTCCCTATAGCAAAAGGAGAGGGAGCCATATTCTGGAGACAGTACAAGAATGCCTATAGCCGTATCACCAAGCAGTTGAAGAAAATCGGAGAATGATAGGCCTGTCCGTACCCCTGACCACCTACGTAGCCCGCCACTCCTGGGCAAGCATAGCCAAGAGCAAGAACGTGCCCGTATCTACTATCAGCGAGGCATTGGGGCATGACTCCGAGAAAACCACACAGATATACCTCTCCTCATTGGACACCTCTGTCGTTGACAACGCCAACAATCTCATCATCAATTCTCTTTAGGAGGTGCAGCGTCTCACTGCACCTTTATTTCAATATTTATAACTATTGTATTGCGGTGTGATACCGCAACTATAATAAAAAAGTCGGGGATTGTTGAGCAAAAAGGTGTTTCTCTCTTTAAGAGAAACTCTTCGGGATGCAAAAATATGAAAATAACTCCAATTCACCAAATTATATAGCGACTTTTTTACAAAAATGCTAAAATTTGTTGATTTCCGTCAAGCAATTGTTGAGCAAATATGTCTTTTACGATAAAATGATACCTCAATATCAACTGTTTAGCAAAACGATATTTCTCTTAAAGAGAGAAACATCTTTTGCATACCTTTTCCGACCGAATTTTTATGTCGTAAAGAGGGGCTTTGCAGGGGGTGGACTCAGAAAGATGAGAATAGATGACTATTGTAGTTGAAACACATAGAAAGTTGCTGATATACAGACCGATACGCATATCGGGATGAACCATGAGTACGTTCTTTTCTCAAAAAACACATGTCAAAACAGTATGGTGAATGTATTGGACAAGGATAAGATACTGTGGTATGTCATGCGGGTCTACAAGAACGAGAATACTGCCGAAGATCGGCTCTCTAATGAAACGTATGGCTTAGAGTATTTCATACCCAAGCAGAAAGTCCTTCGCACTGTCAAGGGCAAGAAAGTCTTTTTCATGGTACCCGTCATCCATAGTCTGGTGTTTGTGCATGCAAGTCATCAGAAGATTGTTGATTTCAAACACAATTATTATTACGACCTACAGTTTGTCACATGGAAAAGTGGCGGAGAACTTGTCTATCTGACTGTACCTGATGAAGACATGACCAACTTCATCAAGGTGTGCAAGCAGGCAGATGAAGAGGTACACTTCTACAAAATCAGCGAAATCAACAAGGAAAAAGATAAAATCAACATTGAAAAAGGTAAAAGAGTAAGGGTACATGGCGGACCGTTCGACCAGGTGGAGGGCTACTTCATAAAAGTGGCAAAAAAGAGAGGTCGGCAGCTTGTCGTCATTATTCCCGACCTACTGGCGGTTTCAG
>ENA-OQDM01000682-OQDM01000682.1-human-gut-metagenome-genome-assembly--contig:-NODE-682-length-18079-cov-2.975992_pt1 | contig 18079 bp, 14 predicted proteins | sample MGYA00242772_ERZ504605 | MGnify/ENA primary metagenome ERZ504605 (study PRJEB26092, sample SAMD00036348) | human gut metagenome | host: Homo sapiens | study: EMG produced TPA metagenomics assembly of... | reverse complement strand
TTTCAAAAAAGAAAAGGAGATCATTACTATGGCTAAATGGGTATGTACAGTATGTGGATATGTTTATGAAGGCGAGCAGGCACCGGAAGCCTGTCCAGTATGTAAAGCACCAGCTTCTAAATTCCAGAAACAGGAAGGCGAGCTCTCATGGGCAGCTGAGCATGTTGTAGGTGTAGCTAAAGGCGTTAGCGAGGACATCCTTGCAGACCTGAGAGCGAACTTCGAGGGCGAGTGCTCTGAGGTTGGTATGTATCTTGCAATGGCTAGAGTTGCTCACAGAGAAGGATATCCGGAAGTTGGTATGTACTATGAGAAAGCAGCTTACGAGGAAGCAGAGCATGCAGCTAAATTCGCAGAGCTCCTTGGTGAGGTTGTAACAGACAGCACAGAGAAGAACCTTCAGATGCGTGTAGAGGCTGAAAACGGCGCTACAGCAGGTAAATTCGACCTTGCAAAACGTGCGAAAGCAGCTGACCTTGACGCAATCCATGACACAGTACATGAGATGGCTAAGGATGAGGCAAGACACGGAAAAGCATTCGCTGGTCTGCTTAAGAGATATTTCGGTAAATAATAACCCAAACACAAGCACGAAAAAAGGAACCGGTCTCCCGGTTCCTTTTTTCATCATCTCTACATCCAATATCCATCCAGATATACCGATGATACATAATTTTTGCTGGTATTCTTATACAATATCTGCAGATAATGTTCTCCATCCAAAATGACTGTGCTTCCATTTTTGATCTTTCTCTGTCTTCCGGTTCCGTGTTCACTGTAATATATTGCAACTATCTTGTAGCCCTTCTTTGCAGTGATACATACTTTTGCCTTTCTGGGATAACCTTTTGCAACCGGGACCATGGTCTTTTTATCAAAGGATTTTTTATAATCTTTCTTCCGAATTTGCACACATTTAACGGATTTGAATAATTATGTACCGTAACTTTAGATTTGAAAGAATATGTTTTTCCATTCTTTCTTTTTACTTTGAAGGATATGATAGAAGTTCCTGTTTTTTTTGCCTTCAGCGTAAGGGTATAATCATCCAGAAACGGCATTTTTTTACTGATACCACACTGGTATTACTGGATTTCAGCCCCAGAACTTTGTCAGATCTGACAGAGTTTATGATTACATATCCGGTTTCCTCACCCTTCATAAGAGCGATCGACTTATGAAATTTGAGTGTACCCGCCGCCTGCGCTGTGACCGGTGCTACTGCAAGATCTGTCACGATAAATGTAAGTGCCAGAAATAACACCAATAATCTCTTTACTGCTTTTTTCATTACTTTTTCCCCCTTTTATAAGCATTTTGGACTTATTCCATACATATTAGTATACAAGAGTTATTCATATTCAACAACCTTTTTTCTGAATTTTCTGTACACTATCTTCCCGAACCTTTGCACGAAGCTCTGTCAGATATTCTGAGAATTTCACCTGTTCATTTCCGTAGGTCATCTGCAGATCATACTCCAGCGGAATCCAGGTTTTAATATCAGATTCATTGTGCTGGATCAGGGCTTCCAGCTTGTCCAGCGCTTTATAAATCCTGGCCTCCAGAGTCCGCTGCGCTTCCATCTCCTGATACAGTTCCGCCATCTCTTTATCAAACGGCTCCGGCAGAGTCTTCACCCATTCTCCCAGCACATCGGCTTCTTTCTCCGAATCTTTATCCGTTTTTTCAAAGGCTGGGATATCCCCGGTAAAAGCTTCTCCCAGATCATGGATCAGGCACATTTTCATGATCTTCAGAAGATCCGCCTCAGGGAACTCATCACTGACAAAATATGCCATCAACGTGATCCTCCAGGAATGCTCTGCAACGCTCTCCCGCCTGCCACCGGAAGTATAACTATGACGCACTGCATCCTTTAACCGCTCTGCAACAGAAAGTACTTCAATCAGTTTTTCTGGTTTCATATATATTACGCTCCTCTTCTTTTTATTATGTCAACCATCTAAATCAGCTATTTTCAGCCTATCTTATAGCTGTCCATAAAACCATTATAGCGTTTTCACTTTACTATACCATAATTTCCCAAAGAACAGACCCCCAAAAAACATTCTCCTTACTTCTGCACGCTGACATTTCCCATCCCAAATAAATTTATCCAAGCTAATTTCTAAAAAAACTATAAACCATATTGCATTTTTCTCCATAATCGTCATAATGAAATTATAAACAAAAGAAAGAAGGTGATTGCCGATGGATATCACGGTGTCGGATGAGGTCTCACAGGAATATCATGCGCTTGTGAAGAACATCCTCTGTAACAGAGAGTTCCTGAAGCTGAGCCTGTACACCCACCACCAGTGGACCACACGGCTCATGCACAGTATCAATGTTTCTTACCTCTCCTGGTTCATTGCCAGGAAGCTGGGATGTGACGAGAAAGCCGCCGCAAGGGCAGGACTTCTCCACGATTTCTGTCCCTATGACTTCAGGGCGAAGACACCGACCGGTGAGCATCAGGCGTTTTATCACCCGAGGCTGCCGCAGACAACAGTGCCGCACACTTTGATGTCACAGACAGAGAGCTGGATGCGATACTCTCACATATGTTCCCTCTGGGACCTCTTCCACGCAACAGGGAAGCCTGGATCATCAGCTTTGCCGATAAAGCCTGCGCCATCGCGGAAGGCTGCCATATCGCCATTGCACTGGCCAGGCGGAACCGGATCGTCATCAATCCGGCATAATTTCCACACAAAAAACAGGGCCGTCGCCACTTCTGACGCGCCCTGTTTTTGTGTGGAAATTTATTTTATGGTAATACTTTGCAGATTACTTTCTATATCTTAGTTCTCTTTCACAATAACCTTATCCAGATGCCAGATATCATCTACATACTCCTGGATAGTTCTGTCGGATGTGAACTTACCGCTGCATGCTGTATTGAGAAGTGCCATCTTAGCCCAGCGTTTCTCATCCTTATATGCTTCCTCAACACGCTTCTGTGCCTCTGCATAGGAACGGAAGTCGCCAAGGATGAAGTACTGGTCAGGTCTCGGCATGTTGCGTTTGTCGAGAAGTGAATTGTAGATGTCACGGAACATCTCTGTATCGCTGGAGAAGGTTCCGTTGATCAGCTGCATCAGTACCTGACGGATCTCCGGATCTGTGTTGTAGATGAAGTCCGGATCGTAACCGCCGTTGTTCTCATAGTTGATGATCTGGTCGGAGCTCATACCGAAGATAAATGCATTCTCCTCGCCAACCTCCTGTACAATCTCAACGTTAGCACCATCCATGGTTCCAAGTGTCGGAGCACCATTCAGCATGAATTTCATGTTACCTGTACCGGAAGCCTCTTTACTTGCTGTGGAGATCTGCTCGGAAACATCTGCTGCCGCAAAAATGATCTCAGCGTTGGATACACGGTAGTTCTCGATGAATACAACCTTCAGCTTACCGTTGATGGAAGCATCATTGTTTACAACATCTGCCACACAGTTGATCAGCTTGATGATCTTCTTTGCACGTGCGTAAGCTGCGGAAGCTTTTGCACCAAAGATAAATGTTCTTGGATAGAAATCCATCTCCGGATGTGCCTTGATCTGGTTGTACAGATAGATCACATGCAGGATGTTAAGAAGCTGACGTTTGTACTCATGAAGTCTCTTAACCTGGATATCGAAGATAGAGTGCGGGTCAACCTCAACACCATTGTGCTCCAGGATATATTTTGCAAGACGCTCTTTGTTCTTGAACTTGATGGTCATGAACTCCTGAAGAGCCTTCTCATCGTCTGCGTAAACCTTAAGCTTGGAAAGTTGGGAAAGATCTGTGATCCAGTCCGGTCCGATCTTGTCTGTTACCCAATCAGCCAGAAGCGGGTTTCCATGAGCAAGGAAACGTCTCTGTGTGATACCGTTTGTTTTGTTGTTGAACTTCTCAGGCATCATCTCATAGAAATCCTTCAGCTCCTGATTCTTGAGGATCTCGGTATGAAGGCGTGCAACACCGTTTACAGAGTAGCCTGCAACGATCGCAAGGTGAGCCATCTTAACCTGTCCGTCATAGATGATCGCCATCTTCTTGATCTTCTCGAAGTTTCCAGGATATTTCTGCTGGATCTCAAGAATGAAACGACGGTTGATCTCCTCGATGATCTGGTATACACGCGGAAGCAGTCTGGAGAACAGCTCGATCGGCCATTTCTCAAGTGCCTCGGACATGATGGTGTGGTTGGTGTAAGCACAGCATTTTGTTGTGATATCCCATGCCTGATCCCAGCCAAGACCTTCCTCATCGATAAGAATACGCATCAACTCTGCAACTGCAACTGTCGGATGGGTATCATTCATCTGGAATACAACCTTCTCATGAAGCTTGGTAATGTCGTCGTGTGTTTTTTTGTATTTGGCAATCGCTGCCTGAAGGCTGGCAGATACGAAGAAGTACTGCTGTTTCAGACGAAGCTCTTTACCTGCCATATGGTTATCATTCGGATAAAGCACCTCTACGATAGTACGTGCAAGGTTCTCCTGCTCTACTGCGTTGTGATAATCACCCTTGTCAAAAGAGTCAAGGTTGAAGTCTACGATCGGCTCTGCATCCCAGATACGAAGTGTGTTTACAACATCGTTGTTATAACCTGTGATCGGCATATCGTAAGGAACAGCCTTAACTGCCTGATATCCTTCATGGATGAATTTATTCTCGTTCTTCACCGGATCCCACTCAACGCGTACATATCCGCCGAAATGAACCTCTTTTGCATACTCCGGACGACGGAGCTCGAAAGGATAGCCGTTCTTCAACCAGTTATCCGGTGCCTCTACCTGATAACCGTCACGGATCTCCTGCTTGAACATACCATAACGGTAACGGATTCCGCATCCGTATGCACAGTAGTTCAAAGTTGCAAGAGAATCCAGGAAGCATGCTGCCAGTCTTCCGAGTCCACCGTTTCCAAGAGCCGGATCCGGCTCCTGGTCTTCGATGCAGTTAATGTCAAGTCCAAGCTCCTCAAGAGCCTCCTTAACCTCGCCGTATGCACCAAGGTTGATCAGGTTGTTTCCAAGGGCACGGCCCATAAGGAACTCCATGGACATATAATATACGATCTTCGGATCCTGTTTTTCATACGCCTTCTGGCTCTTGAGCCAGTTGTCAATGATCACGTCCTTCACAGTGTAGCTTACAGCCTGAAAGATCTGCTCCTGTGTAGCCTCTTCCAGTGTTTTTCGATAAAGGAATTTTACGTTTTCTTTTACACTTTTTTTGAATTCCTCTTTCTCAAACTGCTTGTCAATCATTAGTTTTCCTCCTGTACTTTGGATACTCCCAGTGTTACAGCCTCTTTATTGATGTTCCACTCCTTGGTGTAACCCTCTGCTTCTCCCAGAATAATGTTTTCTGCCAGTACTTCACGTTTGATCTCATCCTGGTTTGCTTTCATGATATCCATGATCTTATCGTTATCTTTTGCATAGACAATGATCTTGTCCATGACTTCGAAACCAGCCTCTTTACGCATAGTCTGAACCTTGCTGATGATCTCGCGGACAAAGCCCTCCTGGATCAGTTCGGGTGTAAGGTTTGTATCAAGGACAACGGATGTCTCACCGTCTGTCTCTGTCACATAGCCCTCGCTCTGGGCTGTTTCGATCAATAAGTCTTCCTCTGCAAGCTCGACTCTGTTTCCGTCAATGTCAAGAACGAGAACACCATTATCTCTCAGCTCTTTCATTGCTGCGGTTCCGTCGATCTCGGAGAGTGCGTTACGGATGCCGTTCAGAAGCTTGCCGTATTTCGGTCCTACTGTACGAAGCTGCGGCTTGAAGCTGTAGGAAATGAAGGACTCTACATCATCTGCGAATTTCACTTCTTTTACGTTAAGCTCATCTGCGATGATATCTGTGTAGAATTTATCCATAGCTTTCTCAGCCTTTACATACATGGTTCCGATCGGCTGACGGTTCTTGATGTTTGCGGTATTTCTGCATGCACGTCCGAGAACAACGATCTCAAGAAGCTCTTCCATGTTTGCCTCAAGATCCTTGTCGATCCATGCCTCGTTTACCTCCGGGTAATCGCAAAGATGGATACTCTCCGGAGCGTCTGCATCAATGCTTCTTACAAGGTTCTGGTAGATATCCTCAGTCATGAACGGGATCATCGGAGCTGCAGCCTTGGCAACTGTTACCAGTGCTGTGTAAAGTGTCATGTAAGCATTGATCTTATCCTGCTCCATGCCCTTTGCCCAGAAACGCTCACGGCTTCTTCTTACATACCAGTTACTCATATCGTCAACAAATTCCTGGAGTGCTCTTGCAGCCTCCGGAATCTTGTAGGAATCAAGATCCGCATCGACAGTCTTCACCATGGTATTCAGCTTGCTAAGCAGCCATTTATCCATAACCGGAAGCTTATCGTAATTTAAAGTATATTTAGTTGCATCAAAATTATCAATGTTCGCATACAGTACGAAGAATGCGTAGGTGTTCCACAGAGTGCTCATGAACTTTCTCTGTCCCTCTACAACTGCCTTGCCATGGAAACGGTTCGGAAGCCACGGAGCACTGTTGATATAGAAATACCAGCGGATCGCATCTGCGCCGTATTTGTTCAGTGCATCAAACGGATCTACGGCATTTCCCTTGGACTTACTCATCTTCTGTCCGTTCTCATCCTGTACATGTCCCAGAACGATTACATTCTTATACGGAGCCTTATTGAAAAGCAGTGTGGACTCAGCAAGAAGGGAGTAAAACCATCCTCTTGTCTGGTCAACAGCCTCGGAGATGAAGTCTGCCGGGAACTGCTGCTCGAACAGGTCTTTATTCTCAAATGGATAATGATGCTGTGCAAAAGGCATTGCTCCGGAATCGAACCAACAGTCGATTACCTCCGGTACACGGTGCATGGTCTTGCCGCAATCCGGACACTTCATGGTGATATCATCAATGTATGGACGGTGAAGCTCGATGGTCTTCGCACGCTCGTCACCACTCTTCTCATAGAGATCCTGGCGGCTTCCTACGGATTCCATATGTCCGCACTCACACTGCCAGATGTTCAGTGGTGTTCCCCAGTAACGGTTTCTGGAAATACCCCAGTCCTGAACATTCTCAAGCCAGTCACCGAAACGTCCTTTACCGATGCTCTCCGGAATCCAGTTGATAGTATTGTTGTTACGGATCAGATCATCCTTTACTGCAGTCATCTTGATGAACCAGGACTCACGTGCATAGTAGATAAGCGGTGTGTCACATCTCCAGCAGTGCGGATAATCATGCTCGAATTTCGGTGCGTCAAAAAGCTTGCCCTCTTTGTCAAGGTCTGTGAGGACCATCGGGTCCGCTTTCTTTACGAATACACCTGCGTATGGTGTCTCTTTGGTCATGTTACCCTGTCCGTCTACGAACTGTACGAACGGAAGGTCATACTCACGTCCGACACGGCTGTCATCCTCACCAAATGCAGGTGCGATATGAACGATACCGGTACCATCACTCATGGTAACGTAGTTGTCACAGGTTACGAAATGAGCTTTTTTGCGCTGTTTTGCTGCTGCCTCTCCTGCACATGCAAAAAGCGGCTCATATTCTCTGCGCTCAAGGTCTGTTCCTTTATATTTCTCAAGGATCTCATATGCAGGCTCATCATCCTTTGCAAGCTTGCCGAGAACCTTGTCCAGAAGTGCTTCTGCCATGTAGTAGGTATAGCCGTCTGCTGCTTTTACCTTACAGTAGATCTCATCCGGGTTTACACAAAGTGCAACGTTGGACGGAAGTGTCCACGGTGTTGTTGTCCATGCCAGGAAGTATGCGTCCTCACCAACAACCTTGAAACGTACGATCGCAGAGCGCTCTTTAACAGTCTTGTAGCCCTGAGAAACCTCCTGTGCGGAAAGCGGAGTTCCGCAGCGTGGGCAATAAGGAACGATCTTAAAGCCTTTATAAAGAAGACCTTTTTCCCAGATCTCTTTCAACGCCCACCACTCGGACTCGATGAAATTGTTGTCGTATGTTACATACGGATGCTCCATGTCAGCCCAGAAACCAACGGTAGATGAGAAATCCTCCCACATTCCCTTGTATTTCCATACGCTCTCCTTACACTGCTGAATGAACGGCTCCATTCCGTACTCCTCGATCTGCTCCTTGCCGTCAAGGCCAAGCTTCTTCTCAACCTCAAGCTCAACCGGAAGTCCGTGAGTATCCCATCCTGCTTTTCTCGGAACCATGTACCCCTTCATTGTACGGTATCTCGGGATCATATCCTTGATAACTCGTGTCAGAACGTGTCCGATATGTGGCTTACCATTTGCGGTAGGCGGTCCGTCATAGAATGTGTATGTCTCGCCCTCTTTACGGCTGTCCATACTCTTTTCGAAAATCTTGTTGTCTTTCCAGAATTTCTCAACTTCTTTTTCACGGTCAACAAAATTCAGATTCGTGTCAACTTTACGATACACAATATTTACCTCCTGTGTCTGATTACTGGCTGCTGCCTCATCTGTAAGGCCACAGCGGATTGTTTCTTCACAGATACCTGTTCGTGCCAATGCTTCGGGCACTTATAAAAAAAGACCCCATCCTGTAAAAGGACGAAGTCTGATTCGCTGTACCACCTGTTACATTATACGGGCCTGTGTCCGGATCCCTGCGTCTTCTGCTGTGTTCTTATGCTCTGTGTTATGGCGCGGGCTGTTGTTCCATGTCTGTTCATGGCGGACAATTCTTTGTATCTGCCGATATATGTTCCCTGTAACGGAGGAAATCCGTCAGTTCTTACTTAATGATCATCTGTATATCAGATATTCTTCCAGCTGCTGCCGGACAACTTCGGAACTGAAGCTCAGGAGTGATATTCCGCCATATTTACTCGTCCCAGGCTCCCACCATCCCCAGTTCGCTGCAAGCTTTCCATATGGCCTACTGTCTCCATCACAGCTTTTTCTATATACGCTGTCTATTATAGGTTGGGGAAAATCCATATGTCAAGTGTTTTCATGGATTTTTCTTATTATATGTATGTTCACTTCTTCTTAATGGAATTTTCACAGACTGCAAGTGGTTTTTCCGGGAGGAAAGTGGTATACTACTACAGAATCTTGAGGGCAAAAATACAGCATTTCATTAATACAATGCTATAATTAATGAAATACTGCACCTCATCACAAAACGGGCAAGATTTTTTCGGTTACTGATTCTCAAATGAATAATAACCTTCTCGCCCGGATTTATCACTGAAAGGTATCTTGTTATGAAAAATATGAAAAAACGATCCTTGCGCCGGATCTTTGCAGGCATTCTCGGCATAGGGATCCTGCTCACAGGCGCAGCTCCCTGCGCGGCGGCTGCCTATGGATACGATGAATATGGTGATCCTATCGTCACTGCCACACCGGTTCCTGATGGTCAGGCCGCAGCAGTCACGCCTGCTCACTCCAGCTATTATTCACAGGCTGCCGACACCGATTCCATTGACGGGTGGCCCAAAGGTCCCGGCATCGAAGCACAGGCTGCAGTCCTTATGGACGTAAATACAGAAGCCGTTCTTTATTCCAAAAATGCGGACACACAGCTCTACCCTGCCAGCATCACGAAGATCCTGACTACACTGCTTGCCTGCGAAAATCTGAATACTAAGACAAACATTACCGTATCTGAAAAAGCTTCCACCAGTGTAACTGCCGGAGATTCCAGTATTTATGCTGCTCCCGGTGAAAAATTCACCAGGGATCAGGCCCTGATGGCTGTCATGCTCCAGTCCGCTAATGAAATGTCTGTCGCCGTTGCGGAAGAAGTTTCCGGCTCTGTAAAGAAATTCGCAGAACTCATGAACTGGCGCGCCAAGCTTTTTGGCTGCAAGAACACACACTTTAATAATCCCAACGGTCTTCCGGATGAGAATCATTACACTACAGCCTCCGACATGGCAAAGATCGCCAAATCCGCCTGGCTGAATCCTCTTTTCCGGCGATACTGCACCAAACGTTATTACGAGATCCCGCCTACCAATAAATTTGCGGAAGCCCGCCAGCTGCTCAATCATCACAAGATGATGAAAAACGGCGAATATTATTATGAAGGCGTCCGTGGCGGAAAAACAGGCTACACGGATGCATCCGGCAACACACTTGTCACCTACTGCAAACGAGGAAATATAACGCTGGTAGCCGTGATCCTGAATTCTACTTCCGCGGCAAATGCTTACAGCGATACCGCTTCTCTTTTTAATTATGGTTTTGAAAATTTTGAAAAGGTGGATATGAAGGTGTCCATGGAGCCAGTCCCATTTAAGGTACTCCCTTGTGACAAATATATCCTTAAGAATAACGGAAATACCTATCCGTTTTATTATCAGACAAAGGTTTATGTGACTCTTCCAAAAGGTATCAAAAAATCACAGCTTAACAAACGCCAGGCCGTTCTTCAGAATGCTGTCGGCCCACTGCGTCTGAAAAGCAAATATTATTATAAGAAACAAATGGTCGGATGGGGAATGCAATACGAACGAAACATCGTATCAGCTCTTCTCCTGGCTTCGTAACCTTTTCCTGCGGCGGAGAGATTCGTGCTTTTCACGGATCTCATCCGCCGCTTCTGTATCTTCTGCTCTCAGGGTCTTCACCCCGAAATATTTTCCCTCATCGGTTTTTCGGATCCGGATCTTTCCGGCAACAGGTCCATGCTCATGGCAAAGGGCAAGGCTGTAATATACCTTGGAATTGTTGGTACTGAACCAGCGGATCTTCCTCTTGGCAGGGCATCTGCAGATGGGACACATGGTACTTACCATGGTACGGTCCTTCATCAGACGCTCCTTTGATACAAATTCCCTGGACACAAACTTGTCATGGTCTGTATAGGAAATATAGATCTCGCTGTCTCTGGATTTTGGATTCTGATATACATCCAGGGACGGATGGCGGATCATGCAGGCTTCATCGATCTCCAGGAGTATCCTGGCAGTATAGCTGGCATCTGCCAGTGCCCGGTGAAAATCCCGGTTTTTGGGAAGCTGCAGGTAGTCTGTAGCATATTCCAGAGAACGCCTGGATATTCCATCCTCGAATTTTATGCTGAAAAGTTTCTGCACATCGTAGTAATGCACCGGCCCTGGCATCAGCTTCAGAAGATTATAGTATTTCATATTGCGCTGAAGTTCCATCACATCCTGGTCTCCCCAGGTAAAAAAGCGATACTCCTCCCCGCACCATTCCAGAAATCTGCGGATTGCTCTTGGAAAAGGGATTCCTTTTTCCAGTTCATGATAATCCACGTGGATCACTTCGTGGATACTGTCGTGGATCCAGTGGTACACTTTGGGCTTGATCAGGCACTGAAAGATATCAACGATCTCTCTTTTTTCATTTAATTTTACTGCCCCGATCTCTATGATCTCAAACGGGAGCCGACTATCCGGATGTCTTCTTCCATCCGGATTCTGGTTCCATTCCAGGTCAAATACAATATAGTTCATGGGTTTTCTGTCCTCTTATCTGACTGCTCAGCTGCTTCATAAATGCAGCTGTTTCCGGATCGTTGTCCGGCTATTTCATATTTTTGCATTCGGACACAGAATAAATCGCTTCAAACAGCTCCTGCTGGAAACTTTCTGTATCTGCATCTGTCAGAATCATATCTTTCATTTCGTCTTCTTCGTGTAGCCACCAGCGGAAATCGCATAATGTGGCACCCCGTCCGGCACCGTCTGAACAATCCACATCCAGGAATACTTTTTCTGTTTTAAAGAACTCCGGATGGATGAGATACATAAACGGTACAGCAGCATGGATACTTGCCACGCAGCGATATTTGGAAAAATTTTCAAGTACGTAGCCAGCCATATCTCCACAGGCTCTGGCTGCCGGATCACCGGACTGGCACAGCTTCATGATCTGGTTTCTGGTGAGATTACATTTCAGGGTAGCATCCAGTCCACACATAATCAGTGGGATTCCGGAATCGAATACGATCTTTGCCGCCTCCGGATCTGCGTAGATGTTGAATTCCGCTGCCGGTGTGATGTTTCCGCCTTTTGCTGCGCCGCCTGTAAATACGATTTTTCTGATCTTATTCTTTATTTCAGGAAAAACCTTCAACAGAAGTGCAAGATTAGTCATTGGTGCAGTTTCGATCATTACTACCTGCTCGCCCTCAGGAATGGCATTCAGAATGTCACGTATAAAAAGCACTGCATTATCAGAAGCAGCCTCTGATTTTGCTTCCGGCAGTACGCAATGGCCAAGCCCTGTCTCTCCGTGGAATTCTTCCGCATAAATTGCCGCTTTCACAAGAGGACGGTCCTGGCCTCCTGCCACCGGAACCTTCAGTCCGTAAAAATCCACCAGCTCTAGTGCATTTTTGGTCACTCTTTCTATCCTGGTACTTCCTGCAGATGTCGTCACTGCAAGCAGCTCCAGTTCGTCCTGATGTGCTGCCGCATATGCCAGTGCGATCCCGTCATCGATTCCGGGATCACAGTCCATGATAACCTTGATCTTATCTCCCATATATTCACCTCTGTAAAAACTCTTTCCCCAATTTTATAGTATTGCCGAATTTCCGCTGTTTACCTGTTCCAAGTATAACAGAGTGAGGAGGGAGTGTAAAGTTAATCAGAATTCACCTCTGTACTTCAGGCTGAAACGTAAAGAACCCCTCTGCCGGGCATTGGCAGAGGGGTGGAAAAAGGGGGTTATATTCATTTATATAAACAAATGCAATGTGCAATTTGGAGTTTTAAGTCAGGCGGATAAAATTATCCGCATTCGATCAACCAGCCATTATCTGGTTATCTCCGCAATATCCGTTTGGGTTGTTCCGGATATTGGCTTCAAAGTAAATGCCGATCAATCAATAGAAACAAATTTCTTCTCTTCTGCTTCTTTCTTGGTCTCTTCCTTCGGGAAGGTTACATGAAGGATTCCGTTCTCATATTTCGCATGGATATCTTCATGCTTAATGCTCGAGCCTACATAAAAGCTTCTGTTGCAGGTTCCTGTATAACGTTCTCTGCGAATATATTTACCTTTATCATCCTTCTCGTCCTTCTTCTCTTCTCTGGTTGCCTGAATGTTCAGATAACCATTCTTCAGCTGGATCTTCACATCCTCTTTCTTAAATCCCGGAAGATCGATCTCCAGTTCATAATTACCATCTACATCACGGATATCTGTCTTCATCATATCCTTCACCTGAGGATAAGCATTGGCAGCTGCCTGACGGCCTGTTGGATATCCCATAAAATCATCAAATAAATCTTCTCCGAAAATACTTGGCATTAACATAACTCATTCCTCCTGATCTATATTCGCTGCGTGCTGTACAGCCATTTTTAATTTACTGTTTCAGAAAACATCTGAAAATTCTGTAAGAACTTTCTCCGGAAGACTTCTTTTTCTCTCTTCCTTTGTTCTGTATGTACTATAACACGCATTATTAGCACTGTCAAGAGGCGAGTGCTAATTATTTTGTGAAGAATTTGTGAAGCCTTGATTTTATGCAATGTCATTAACTTAAAGCAGACGATATTTATTCTAAAAAAATTAGATGTCTTCTGCTTTTTTTGATATGCTTATATTGTAAAAAAAAAACATGAACCTGCCGCAGAAAAGGATGTGATGCTGATGAAACATTCTCAAAAACGTACATTCATGGACATAGAAAAAATGAGTTCTAATGAATTTAAGGCATTTTGTCGGCAGACGGCTCAGACATTAATATTCCTACCACTGCTGAAACGCTGGAACTGTATGGTTCTGCAAGCCGAAAAAATACAAAACCCCAGGCTCAAATAGGATTAGGCTGTATCTATGATGTAATGAATCGCATGATACTAGAAAGTGATTGTAACAAAGTAAAATTCGATGAGATGCGCCTGGCATAAAAGCAATTAGAGCGAATACCGGAAACAATAGGAAATATTCCATTTATCATTATCATGGACCGAGGATATCCTTCTACACCTGCGTTTATACATATGATGGATAAAGGTATTAAATTTATCGTACGTTTAAAAAGCAGTGATTATAAAAAAGAATAAAGCAGTCTGTCGGAAAATGATCAATTGGGTCAATCGGATATTCGCAATCCGCTTTCGCTACTTGCTCATAACCGAATAACTGCTCCGCAGTTTATCAGGAGGGGCTTGTACCCCTCCTGATACAAGTAAGTCCCACCCACTGCTTATTGCTCCTCGCAATTGAAGCAGGGGACTTACTTGATTCGGTTAAAATAAAACTTGATAAGTCAAGAATCAGACATTATGAAGGGACGATAGATGGAGAACGTATGAAAGAACTGGGAGAAAAGATATGAATTCATTCGTTAAAGCGACAGCTCCATACTCCGATTACATTTGTATAAAAATATACGATAAGACCAGATGTAAGTGCATATACTACATTACATGCAACATCTCCCATACCATAAGCTATTTTTTCTGATATGCTTGTCTTCATATGCATTCCCCACTTATTTTCCATTCCGCTTATTTAAATCCTCAATAATCTGCGGATACATTTTATCAAGTTTGTAAAATCTTAACAATATAATATTCAGTACTCCAACAACAAACGGAACCGCAATAAACAGCAGTTTAATTGCAAATACTGCGGATCCTGCCTGTGTATCTGCAAATGACAGGGTTCCATCATATTTGCTGAAATTGAGTACCCATCCAATGACCGCCGTAACAATACCTGCTGCGATTGTTCCTACAAATCCCTGCATACTAAATGTCAGACCTTCAACACGAATTTTCGTTTTCCATTCCCCATATTCAACTGCATCACTTACCATCGCAGAAGACACTGCAAGCAAGAAGCAATATCCTATTCCCCTCATAGCAGCTGTAATAATCAGTACCGTTGTATTTTCTGTAAATGGTAACAATATCACATAGCTGACACAGATAATAATCCAGCCAAACATCGTAGTCTTTCCTTTTCCATACTTCTTCACAACCAGATGTACAAAGAAAAAGGTTACAATTGCAGGAACTATATAAGCCGTATTCAATACACTAATCATACTGCTATTATGAAGAACCGCTTTACTATAATATGTATTTACCGTACTAATAGCTTGGAAGAATATATTAATACAAATAGATATCACCATCAGCATATGCCAGTATTTATTTTTCAGCACTGCTTTTACTCCGTCAATAACACGAATCTTTTCTGTCTTCTCTTCTTCATTTTCATGAATTCTCTCTTTACACCCTGCAAAACATAAAAAGAACAGAATTGCTGCAATAACTCCAAATATTCCATATACGATACTCCACGCTTTCTTTTCCCCCACATACTCTGTCATAAAGTTTACCAATGGGAGTGTTCCTGCTGTAACAAGGAGACTTGCAATCTGTCTGTATAATAGAACATCAGGAATGTTCCCATAGATGCCCAGATAATATTGCTTGCCGCATCACCGCAGCCATAAGCCATCTTTTTCTTTTAGGGCAAGTTTCTTTCCTATTGTATCCATCACTTCATTCCTCCTATCCGACATTCATCACATTCTTTTCATCTGATACAACACACAACCATGACTATCTACTTCTTCTGCTGCTTCAGTTGCTTTTTTGCCGGACCAGATTTCTTTTGCATCCTCTTTGATATATATTTCTGCTAATTTATCAGGAATTTCTTTCTTTTTATCCGATACATTAAATATTGCAATATATGTATTCTCTTCGTTTTCTCCTGACCAGACAATCCATTCATCGTCTCTGTACTCTTGTCTCTGTCCATCCAGTGTACGATGCATCTCGTTTACCTCTGTATTTGTTAACAATGAGAGCGTCCACTCATCCAAATCAGCTAGTTCTCCGCCATACATCAGTGGTGACTGAAAGATAGACCACAATGTGATCATTGTCTTTTGTTCTGGCTTTGTAAAGCAGGTCATACGGTCTGCCTTTCCACGTTCACCTGAGCGGATTCCAATATGCCCCAATGGAAGCATGTCACAATCAGGCCAGTTTCCTTTACGAATAAATGGTGACCAATAATTACAGCGGTCAAACATATCATACAGCAATTCCCACTCATCCCAGAAATCATCTGTCAATCTCCACATATTTGCAGTTTTTTGAAGAAAACTTCCATCCTGCAGTCTTGCCGGTCCCGGCGAAAGGGAAAGTACAATGTCCCGTCCCGTTTTGTCGATAGCCTTTCGAATCCCTTCAATTTCGTTTCTATGTGAATCTCTGTAAATCGTTGAATATGCGATATCATCAACTTTAATGAAATCAACTCCCCAAGAAGTATACAATTCCATAAGCGAATCATAATATAACTGTCCTTCTGGAATTGACATATCCACTCCATACATATCTGAATTCCATGGACAGATACTGTTTATTGCAATCTGATCTGCTGTCTTATCCGTTCCTTTGATATGCATTCTTCCATGAACAGCCTGTCTTGGTATTCCCCTTAAAATGTGAATACCGAATTTCAACCCTAATTGGTGTACATATTCAGCAAGTGGTGCAAACCCAACTCCATCTGCTGAACTTGGAAAACGATTTTCAGCCGGAAGCACACGACTATATTCATCTATCTTCAAATCCGCAAACTTGCGATATGCTGCTGACTCAGCTCCTGGCTCGTACCACTGAATATCTACAACCACATAGTTCCATCCATATTTCTTAAGCTTTTCTGCCATAATATCTGCATTTCTTTTTACTTCTTCTTCTGTAACAGACGCTCCATATACATCCCAGCTGTTCCATCCTTTTGGTGGTGTTTTTGCAAATTCTAACATATCTCTTTCCTTACCTTTCCATTTTATTTTAGGGTGCACAAAATACAGGTCACCTTTTACAAACTGACTTCTTTCTTCTAATAACTATAGCTTTTTACTTTTCTGTGAATTTGAATCGATTGTTTCCTGTCTGAATTTTTAGATTATTTTTGTCTTTTCTTTTCTCTTGTCTACATTGATATCATATACTATAATCTTATTACCATGTTAGTCACTTTTGTTGGATAACTTATAAATTTTGTCGGAAATTGTAGTTTAATAAAAGCAAGAATTTTGTATCTATCGAATATAAATATACAAACTACCGAAAGGAGATCCTATGGAATTAGAAAAATTGAATCTGTACAGAGACACCAGCTGGAATGATATAAAACTTCGTTTCTGCGGTCATTCAGAATGTCTGCCGCTTCATTCCTACGGACCTGGAACAAGACCCTATTATCTCATGCATTTTGTTCTTTCCGGGAAGGGACATCTTGTTGTTAATAAAACAGAATATCTTATTGAAGAAAAACAGATTTTTTTGATTGAACCGGATCAGATGGTCTTCTATCAGGCCGATAAGGAGAATCCATGGACTTATTCGTGGGTTGGCTTCAATGGCAAACTCGCTCCATACTTCATGCATCGTCTTGGATTCGGTTATCCGTCCCTCACAAAAGGACTTTCTACAGAAGTCTTTGAGGAAATCAAGGATCTCCTTGAGATTCTGATTTCCATAAAAAATGATAGTACAAAAAATGATCTGTATACCAATGGCATTCTTCTCCTTCTTCTTTCAAAAGTTGGTACTTTTATCGAGAACTCCAAAGAGCTTCCCGAAAGAAAAAGTCGTCAGAATTCAGAAAGTCATGTACAGCAAGCAATTTCTATTGTAGAAGATTTCTACGGACGAGGCCTGACAGTTCAGTATATTGCAGACAAACTGAATCTGAATCGATCCTATCTCTCAGAAATCTTTTCAAAGCAGATGGGTGTTCCATTGAAAAAATATATACTGGATTTTCGCATCACCCAGAGTGAAGAATTTCTTTTTACTTCTGACTGGTCCGTGGACTATATCAGTCAGATCTGTGGATTCAGTTCGCCTTCTTATTTTTCAAAAATATTTAAAGAATACCACGGAATTTCTCCTACAGAATATAGAAAAAACCGTCACAAACGCGAACGCCAAATTGTTCTGGTAAAATAAGGGGCTGTCGCACTAAGTGATATGCTCCCTTCTAAGTAGACAAGAGAAATAATAAAATCTTGTTTATTTAGAAAGGGAGCTTTCTTTATGGCATTCAAACATAAATTTACTTATGAAGAAAAAGTCAAAATAGTTTTCT
>ENA-OQDM01000681-OQDM01000681.1-human-gut-metagenome-genome-assembly--contig:-NODE-681-length-18103-cov-6.480085_pt1 | contig 18103 bp, 18 predicted proteins | sample MGYA00242772_ERZ504605 | MGnify/ENA primary metagenome ERZ504605 (study PRJEB26092, sample SAMD00036348) | human gut metagenome | host: Homo sapiens | study: EMG produced TPA metagenomics assembly of... | reverse complement strand
CCGAAGCTCCCGTAGACACAAGGCTCGCAATCCTTAAATCACTGCTGAACTGATAAACCCATCAAGGAGGTGCAAAAATATGGCAGTACCTAAGAGACATCTTTCCAAGGCCCGCCGCGACAAGCGTCGCAGCAATGTTTGGAAGCTGGAGGCCCCCGCACTGGTCAAGTGCAGCAACTGCGGCTCTCTGAAGCTCCCCCACCAGGCATGTGGCAACTGCGGTTACTACAAGGGCGAGGAAGTCATCAAGAAGGCCTAATTTGCGCGTAATTGGTGGCATAATGGTGTTATGTACAGAAGGGGAGGGCGCATGCCTTCCCCTTCTTGTTCTGTCTGAAAGGAGGTGGATGCGGTGGCAATGAAGATCGCACGGGTAGAACCCGGCAGCGAAGCGGAAGCGCTGGGCCTTGGCCCGGGTGACGAGCTTTTGAGCGTGGATGAGAACGAGCTGAACGACAGTCTGGACTACGATTTCTACACTGACAGCAAAAGCTTCCACCTGAAAGCAAGGGTGGCAGACGGCATCCGCGAGTGGGATGTGCAGCGCACGGAGCGCGGCCCCTTTGGCTGCGATTTCCAGACCTATCTGGGCGATCAAAAGCACTCCTGCTCCAACCACTGCATGTTCTGCTTCATCGACCAGCTGCCCCCCGGTATGCGCGAGAGTCTTTACTTCAAGGACGATGACGAGCGGCTTTCCTTTTTGTTCGGCAACTATATCACCATGACGAACATGCAGGACCACGAGATCGACCGCATCATCAAGATGCACATTTCGCCCATCAACATTTCAGTGCACACCACGAACCCGCAGCTCCGTGTGCGGATGCTAGCCAACAAGCGCGGCGGCGAGGTGCTCAAGTATCTGCCCCGTCTGGTGGAGGGCGGCATCGCCGTCAACTGTCAGCTGGTGCTGTGCCGCGGCATCAACGACGGCGACGAGCTGCGCCGTACCCTCTCCGACCTTTTGGAGCTGACCCCTATGGTGCAGAGCATCGCTGCGGTGCCCTGCGGTGTGACGGACTACCGCGAGAAGCTGTTCAAGCAGACACCGTATGATGCAAAGACCAGCGCCGAAGTCATCGACATCATGGAAGAATTCGGCGATGAGTGCAAGCGCCGCCACGGCAAGCGCATCATTTATCCCAGTGATGAATGGTACCTCAAGGCAGGCAGGCCCATCCCGCCGGAAGAGTTCTACGAGGACTTCGACCAGCTGGAAAACGGCGTGGGCATGATGCGCCTGTATGCCTCGGAATTTCTGGCGGAGTTGGAAAAGCCCCACCGCATCTACGGCACCAAAAAGATGGACGTGGTCACGGGCGAAATGGCTTCGCCGCTCATCCGCCAGATGATGGCTGAGCTGCACCGCCAGTACCCCATGGTCGAGGTGACGGTGCACACCATCAAGAACAAATTCTTCGGCGGCAATGTGGGTGTGGCCGGGCTTGTAACGGCGACCGATATCATTGCTCAGTGCGAGGGCAAGCTGACCAGCGGCACGCTGGGCGTGCCCGCCGTGATGCTGCGGGAGGAAAAAGACACCTTTCTGGACGACATCACCACTGACCAGCTGGCCCAGCGCCTTGGCGTGAAGGTGGAGGTGCTGCCGACCTCTGGCGGCGACGAAGCCTGCGCCCTGCTGCGCAGCGGCCTGCACATTGCAAGGAGAAGAAAAGCATAAAAGAAAACCCTCTCCGTCATCGCTGCGCGATGCCACCTCTCCCGAGGGCGAGGTCTTATGCATCTTTCGGCAGAGTGATAAAAGCTCCCCCTTTCGGGGGGAGCTGGCGCGGCGTAAGCTGTGCCTGAGAGGGTTGTAAGAAAGGAGGAACCCCTATGAGCAAACCGATCGTAGCAGTGGTGGGCCGCCCCAACGTGGGCAAATCCACCCTGTTCAACAAGCTGTGCGGTCAGCGCCTTGCCATTGTGGAGGACACGCCGGGCATTACCCGTGACCGCATTTTTGCCAACTGCGAGTGGAACGGCCATGACTTCCTGCTGGTGGACACCGGCGGTATTGAGCCCAAGGCTACCGAGGGCATTCTGGCCCACATGCGGGAGCAGGCCCAGATCGCCATTGACACTGCAGACTGCATCATCATGGTGGTGGACGTGCGCGACGGCCTGACCGCCGCGGACGAGGATGTGGCCCACATGCTGCGCCGCAGCCACAAGCCCATCATTCTGGCCGTGAACAAGTGCGACAAGGTGGGCGATGCCCCCATGGAGATGTACGAGTTCTACAACCTCGGCTTTGACGAGGTGATGCCCATTTCGTCCGTGCACGGCCACGGCACCGGCGACCTGCTGGACGCTGTGTGCGCCCATCTGGACTTCAGCGAGACGGTGGTGGAAGAGGACCGCATCCCGGTTGCCATCATCGGCCGCCCGAATGTGGGCAAGTCCAGCCTGACCAACCGCATTCTGGGCGAGAACCGCATGATCGTGGCAAACGAGGCGGGCACCACCCGTGATGCCATTGACACCCCGGTGGACAACGCTTACGGCAAGTTCATCTTTACCGATACCGCCGGTCTGCGCAAGCGCAGCAACATCACCGACGGTCTGGAGCGTTACATGGTAGTGCGCGCACTGGCCGCTGTGGAGCGCAGCCGCGTGGCGCTGATCCTTGTGGATGCCACCGTCGGTTTTACCGAGCAGGACAGCAAGGTGGCCGGTTATGCCCACGATCAGGGCAAGGCGTGCATCATCGTCGTCAACAAGTGGGACGCGGTGGAAGGCAAGGAGACCAACACCATGGAACTGCAGCGCCGCGATTATGCCGAGTGCTTCAGCTTTATGGGCTATGCTCCTATCATCTTCATCTCGGCTCAGACCGGCTACAACGTGAACAAGCTCATGCAGCTGATCCGCGATGTGGACAGCCAGAACGGTGCCCGCGTGCCCACCGGCGTGCTGAACGAGATGCTGGCCCGCGCCACAGCCCGGATGCAGCCGCCCAGCGACAAGGGCCGCCGCCTGAAGATCTTCTATCTGACTCAGGCATCCACCCGCCCGCCCACGTTCGTGGCCTTTGTGAATTCGAAGCAGCTGTTCCATTTCAGCTACCAGCGGTATCTGATTAACCAGATCCGCGAGAACTTTGGTCTGGAACACACTCCCATCCGTCTGGTGATCCGCGAGCGCGGCTCCGGCGAAGTGGGCGCAAAGGACGTGTAAGCGCCCGCAAAGGAGGCATCCGTTTCTATGATGAAAGCGATCCTGATCGCCGCAGCCACCATCCTGCAGGCGTACCTGCTGGGCAGTGTGGATACCGGCATCCTCGTCAGCAAATTCGTATATCATGACGACGTGCGCAATCATGGCAGCGGTGCGGCCGGCATGACCAACATGCTGCGCACCTTTGGCAAGAAGGCTGCCGCCATGACCGCGACAGGCGATGTGCTCAAGGGCGTGCTGGCCGTGTGCATCGGCCGGTGGCTGTTCCACATGCTGCCCGCCGATGCTGGTGTGTCGCCGTATCTGGGTGTCTATCTGGCCGCCATCTTTGCAGTGCTGGGTCATCTGTACCCGCTGTACTTCGGGTTCAAAGGCGGCAAGGGCGTGCTGGTGGCAGCTGGTGCCATTCTGGCCATCCAGCCGGTGCTGCTGCCGTTTCTGGCCATTATCTTTCTGGTGTGCCTGATCCCCACCGGCATGGTGTCGCTGGGCAGCGTGGCCATGGCAGCACTCTACCCGGTGCTGACCATCATTTACGGTTCCCTGCAGGGCTATGCCGCCGGTGATATGCTGGTGTGCGCCATTGGCTCCGGCTTTATGTCCGGCATGGTGATCTATATGCACCGCGCCAATATCCAGCGCATCCGTGAGGGCAAAGAGTACCGCTTCGGAAAGCACAATAAAAAATAAAAGCATTATAAAATGCCCCGCAGCCTGCTGGTTTTCCGGCAGTGCTGCGGGGCATTTTTGTTTATGTTATTTTGGTTCCGGGGCGGCCTGCTCAAAATCGTACTCGTCAAAAGTCTCTTCTTCGGAAGGAATGGCCTCGGCCACCTCGGCCTTGGCGCGCTCCTTCAGGCGGGAGAGAAACGCATCGGCGGGGATGCCGCTCTGGCGAGGTGAAAGATCCGGTGCCGGATGGCCGTCCGGCAGGTGGGCACCAAAGGCCGGCACAAAGAAGAACTTGCGCACAATGAAGATCAGGCGATGGCTCCTACGCTGAGCAGGTTTTCTACTGCCGAGTCATGGCCCACTACCAGATGACGGGCAATGGCGTAGAGCAGCACTTCCAGACTGCTGCCGGGGCTGTGCTTGGCCAGCATTTTGATGAACTCGATGCCGATCACGATGTCAAGGCTCCGCTCCAGAAAAATGCGGATCTCCACTTCGTTGCCGTCAAACAGCAGGCCGGGCATCCACTTGATGAGCGGCACAGCGCTGAGCAGCAGGCCGATGAGCACAAGGCCGGAGAGCAAAATTTCCAGCAGACTGGACGCCTGAATGATGCGGTTGCGCAGCTGGGTGCGCCAGCGGCTTTCCACATGGGAGGAGGAATTGTCCATATTGAGCCTTCCTTTGCAAAAAAAAGTTTCAACATTCATGTGTAATATTGTAACAGAAATGCAGAAAGCTGTCAATTGCTAGAAGATCAGACGGCACTGTTCGCTGCAGTGGCGGGTGCCACCGCTACATAGCCGGATTTTTTGATGCAGTCCTGTCCGGCGGCGGTATCCAGCCAGTCGTAAAGCTGGCGTTCCGGGCTGTCGGCGGCAGCGTCCGCATGGAGAACGGCATAGAACTCGTTGCACAGCGGGTAGCTTTCGCTGGCGATGGTGTCGTTGGAAGGGGTCACGCCGTCCACGGCCAGCAGACGCAGGCCGGGCTGGGAGTACATCTGGTCGATGTAGTAGTAGACCGAGAAGCCGATGGCATTGGCGCTGTTGTTGTAGGCGGCGATGCTGTCCACCAGCTCACCCATGGCAGCGGGAGCCAGCTCGGTGGGCGGGTCCATCAGTTCGCCGCCCTGAATGAGCAGCTTGCGGAACAGGGTCTGGCTGCCGGAGTCTTCGCCCCGCTGGAAGGGCACGATGGCAAGATCCTCGCCGCCCACTTCCTTCCAGTTGGTGATCTTACCGGCATAGATATCCTTCAGCTGCTGCCGGGTCAGGCTCTTGACCGGATTGTTCTCGTTCACGATGAACACCAGTGCGTCCCGGCCAATGGGTTTCTGTTCCAGCTGGGCGTTTGCTTCTTTCAGCTCTTCCTTTACGTAGTCCGGCGCTTCGTAGACCACCAGCATCCTGGCAGTGTACTCCTCATCCGGGTACAGGCCGAAGTTTTCCCACGCATAGGCCGTGGTGCTGACCGAAATGCCGCTCTGGGCTACTTCCAGATCGATGCCGGTGGTATCGGCCATCATCTGGGCCATCAGCGGGATGCAGGCAGTGCTGCCATCCAGCTTGGGAAAATCTTCCACGGTAAACAGCCCGATGGGTTCAAGCTCGCTCACGGAAGAAGCGGGTGCTTCCGGCGAGGTGGAAGCGCTGCTGGCGGGGGTGTCATCCCCCTTGCAGGCAGTGAGAATGCCTGCGGCAGAGCAGGCGGCAAGGCCAAGCAGAAAGCTGCGGCGGGAAATTTTAGCATTTTTCATAAGGCGTTCCTCCTATTGGGTCAGTAGCCCATTTCATCGTCGGCGTTGATGGAAGAGAAGATGCTTTGGCAGTAAAGCCATTTGCCGTTCGTATCCATCCAGCCGTAGTAAAAGCCGCGTTTTGCAACGAACACGTGTTCTGGCAGCTGGTTCAGGCTGTTGTCGTAGTAGCTGTAGCAGCTGCCAAGGCCATAGAACACAATGTTGCCGTTTTCATCCAGCACGTCACACATTGAGCCGTTGCTGCTGGGCGCATTGGCGTTGCCACAGTACAGCGGCCTGCCCTCCGGTGTGGTGATGAGATAGTTCAGGGCATAATACTTGTCCTGCAGATGGGTCAGGTCGGAGACAAGGCCCTCGGGGCCGTACACGCGGGTGGCGGTGGTCTCAAAGTTATCGTTATCCCGCAGCTCCAGCCAGACGTAGCCGTCACCCTTGTTATCCATCATCACGCTTTGCTGGCCCTCCACTGGCTCCACGGTGGTATCAGTGATCAAATCGCCGGTTTCGGTGTTGAACACCTTCAACCGTCCGTCCTCATAGTAAAGGGCGATGGTGTCGCTCATGACGCTGGAAGCGTACAGCGGCGTCACCTCACCGGTAACAAGGTCGTGCAGATCATAGCCGAAGTCGCCGCTCGTGCGCCATGTGACCACATAGCCCGGGAAATAGCTGCTGGGCTGGTCGTCGAAGGTGCCAATGAGGGTGCGGTCCACGGTGGCGAGATCCCGCAGCTCGTAGCGGCCATCGCTGGTCTCGAAGCAGGCGGTGCCGCTGCCGCATACCTGTCGGAAGCCGGTGAAGCCTTCGCCGGTGGCGGGGTTATAGAGCGTTTCGTCCGTTGGTTCGCCGCTGGCGTGGCAGGTGTCCAGCTCCACCCAGTCGGTCAGGTTGTCCGGTGCATAGGAAAGGCTCAGGGCAGTAGTGGCATCTGCGCCGTAAGTCTGTGTACCGTCCTTCGTCTGTATAATGACCCAGCTGTGCAGGGCGGGTTCATCGTCCCATGCGTCCTCGGCAAGGTCTGCTGGGCGGGCATAGCAGGTGAACACCAGCCTGTCCCCGCACACGATGCAGCGGTATGCGCCATCCGGCACGGGCAGACGTTCACCGGTGGAAAGGTCGATCACCTGACAGGTGCCGTAATCGTCGTAGCCGTTTTCGTAGCTGCCGTTCACGGCGTGGGCTTCCTGCAGCACCAGCAGACCGTTCTGCATGGAGGCGTTCTGCTCCCCCTCAAAGGTCATGACTTCATTGCCGTCTTTGTCAAACAGGCCGCTGCGCCGTCCGCAATAAGCGTCCGGGTCGGCCCAGGTGCGGAACCAGTAGTTGGTCTCACCGGTCACGGTGTCCTGCAGAAGGTTCACGTTCTCGCTGCGGAAGGACTGGTACAGCACCTTGCTGCCGCACAGAACGGTGCAGGCACCGCCGGAATTGTCGTAACCGTAAAGCATCCGCAGCTTTCCGTCGTCCAGCCGGGAGCTGTCGTAAAGCGGATCCCCGTGTGCATCGGTGGGCACTGAGGAAGCAGGAGCAGCAGGCTTGCCGGAAGCGGGCGGCAGCACGCTGCAGCTGCAGCCAAGGGTAAGGCACAGGGCAGCGCATACAGCAGAGCTGCCTATGCGGCAAACGTTACGCTTCATAAAGATCACTCCTTACAGTATGGAAAGGAACAAAGTTTAAAAGAAAGCCGGAAAGGTTTTCCAGTTCAATTATAATACGAAACAGCCGCGCATTCCATTGCAGGAAAACGCGGCTGTTGATTACAGTTTTATGACAGACTTTCAGGACTGTGCTTTGGCTTTTTCAGCATCGTCCATCCGGTCCAGCTGCTTGAGGAAGGCCAGCAGGAACGGCAGGGAAACAATAAAGGTGAGCGCATCCGCAATGGGCTGGCAGATCTCTACGCCTACAAGGCCGAAAGTGCGGGGCAGAATGAGGATGAGCGGGATAAAGAACACGCCCTGACGGCAGCAGGCCAGAAAGGTGGCGCGTCCGGCTTTGCCCACGCTCTGGAAGGTCATGTTTGCCACCACAATGACCGGCTGCAGCAGAATGGCAAGGCACTGATAGTGGAAGGCGGGCAGCGCCACGGCGGTAACATCCGGGTCATCACGGAACAGGCGGATGAGGGCATCACTGTTGACCCAGCACAGGCTCACCAGCACCACCAGCATACAAAAGGCTGCACCCATGGTGAAGATGGCCGCCTGCCGCACCCGGCGGAACTTGCGTGCACCATAGTTGAAGGCAGCTACCGGCTGCAGGCCCTGTCCTACGCCGATGGCGACCGAAATGATGAACATGAAAATGCGGGAAACGATGCTCATGCCGGCCACAGCGGCATCGCCGTAGCTGCGGGCGGCAATGTTCAGCAGCATGCCGCCGATGCTCTGCAGGCCCTGACGGCCAAAGCTGGGCGCGCCGCCCACCAGGATCAGGCCGAACTCCCGCGCTTCACGGGTGACGGCAGCAATACGGAACTGACTGACGGTTTTGCCCCGCAGGAACATGGACAGCAGGATGCAGAAGCTGATGCTTTGGCTGAGAGCCGTAGCAATGCCTGCACCGGCGGTGCCAAGGCCCAGCGCGAACATAAAGATGGGATCCAGCACAATGTTCAGCACGCCGCCGGTCACAAGGCCGATCATGGCAAAGTTCGCCTTGCCCTCATAGCGCAGGATGTTGTTCATCACAAGGCTGGAGATCATAAGCGGGGCTGCAATGAGGATGGGCCGTGCATAAGCGCAGGCGTGGGGCAGAATGGTCTCGGTGCTGCCCAGCAGCATCATGAAGCTGGGCAGAGTGGCAAGGCCCACAACGGCCAGCACCACGCCAACGGCCAGAGCAGTAAAAAAGCTGGTGGAAGCAAAGCGGGTGGCGGCATCAGTGTTCCGGCTGCCAAGGCTGCGGCTGATGATGGTGCCGGAGCCGTGGCCCAGCGTAAAGCCAAGCGCCTGAATAATGGCCATCAGGCTGGAAACAATGCCCACCGCACCGGAAGCGCTGGTGGAGATCTGGCCCACAAAAAAGGTATCGGCCAAGTTGTAGATGCTGGTGATGAGCATACTTAAAATGGTAGGGGCGGCAAGACCGAGGATCAGCTTTGGAATGGGTGTCTCGGTCATTTTTTTGTATTGCTGAATGTTGAGCTCGTCTGCTGACATGAAAGAACCTCCTTTTATCATAAGGAATAGGTCAAGAAAAGCCGCCCAGCAGCAGAGCGGCGGATAATTTGAATGTGTGCACGGGATGCACGTTCCATAGTATAACGCAGCTGCGGCAAAAAGTCGAGAGCCGAACCGGTACAGAATGGTGCCTGAAATGCCCATGGAGCGGGAGAAAAACGGACGGAAAGCTTGACTGTTTTTGTCTGTTTTGCTAAAGGCTGGTCGAATTGCTTGTAGAAAATCACGATATGTGGTATCATTTACCATAAGGGAAACAAAAGAGCCTGTGCATCTGTACAGGCTGCATACAAAATATAAGCGGCAGCCGCAGGCAGAGCCGGGCGGCTGCGATCCATAGGAGGAACAAACCATGAAAACTGTTGCACAGACCGTGATCGAAGCCGATCACTTTTACACCATTGCCGCGCACACCGGCAACGTCATTCAGGCCGTGGAGGGCACCAAGGAAGCCGGTACCGTCCGTCTGGGCAAGTACGAGCATAAGCCTGAGCAGGAGTGGAGCTTTATCCGCGTGGGTGACGGCGTTTACCGCATCCGCAACCGCGCATCCGGCAAGCTGCTGGACCTGACCATGACCGGCACCGCCAACGGCACCTGGCTGCACCTGTGGGAGGATGTGGGCGGTACCTCTCAGATGTGGACCGTTCAGCCCACCCCGGAAGGAACTGTACGCCTGCGCTCTTCCTGGGCCGGCGGCAAGTGCGTGGACACCGTTGGCATGGGCGCTGCGGTTGGCACCGTGCTGCAGATCTGGCAGGAGGTGTCCGGCGCAGATGACCAGCTGTGGACCATTGCCGAGGTGAAAGAGCGCGCAAAGCGTGCCGCAAAGAAGGCCGAGGCGCCTGCTGTGGAGGCTGCCGCTGAAGCTGTACCCGCTGCAGAAAAGGCACCGGCCAAGAAGACTGCGGCCCGCAAGCCCCGCACCACCAAAAAGGCGGCTGCCGCCAAGGCAGAAGCTGCAGAAGAGGGGAAGGCAGAGACCGCAGCACCGGCAGAAAAGCCCGCAAAGCCTGCCCGTAAGACCGCCGCAAAAAAGACCGCCGCCAAGGCTGCCGAAAAAGCAGAGCCTGCAAAGGCAGAAGTACCTGCAGAGGAAAAGCCCGCTGCGGAGAAGCCCAAGCGCAAGTGCGCACCCCGCAAGAAGAAGGAGACGGTCTGATCTCGTTCTATTGACCTGTTAAAATGAAAGCGCCCGCCGGAGGTCCAGCCCTGCCCGGCGGGCGCTTTTGGTTATTCTGGAAGCTGCTTTAAAACAAAGCGGTTTTTATCAAATTCCAGCAAACCTTCGTCCCGCATTTTGCACAGCTCTTTGGAGAGGGCGCTGCGGTCCAGATTGAGGTAGTCGGCCATCTGCTGGCGGTTGAAGGGCACCTCGAACGCCATCCTGCCGCAGCGTGCTGCCTGTGCGGAAAAATAGGTCAGCAGCCGTCCGCGCACAGTCTTGGGCGTTGTGCAGAAGATGCGCTGCGAAAGGCTGAGGTTCTTGCGCATGGACACCGCCAGCAGGCGGCGCAGCAGCTTGTCCTGCAGCGCTGGCTCGATCCGCGCATCGGTAAAGGCGGCAGTGTGCAGGAACAGTATTTCGCAATGTTCGGACGCAACAGCATCCACCATCAAGGTCTCGCCGCAAAAGGCGTAGGTCTCGGCAAAGGCCTGCCCGGCACCTACGCTGCTCAGGATGCTTTTGGTGCCCCAGAGATCCAGATTTTCAATGTGCACGGAACCACGCAGCACAATGCCGATCTCCCGCACGCAGCTTCCGGCGCGGAAGATGACCTCGTGCTTTGCAAACTGCCGGGTGCGCAGGTGCCTGGCAGCGGCAAGGGTATCCAGCTCGGCTTCTGAAAGATCCTGAAACAGGGGCGACGCGATCTTTTTCATAAAAATCCTCTTTCTGTGGTTATAACAACCGAAAGCACGGTCTGATTATAGTATACTCAGAACATCAAAGCAAGGAGGATTTTTCCATGATCCGCAAAATCATTCATATAGACGAAGAAAAATGCAACGGCTGCGGTGCCTGTGTCACCGCCTGCCACGAGGGTGCCATCGGCCTTGTGAACGGCAAGGCCAAGCTGATGCGGGACGACTACTGCGACGGCTTTGGCGACTGCCTGCCCGGATGCCCCACCGGTGCCATCACCTTTACCGAGCGCGAAGCCGCCGCTTATGACGAGCAGGCTGTGCTGGAAAACAAGCAGAAAAAGGCCGCTGCCGCCCAGCAGCAGGCACAGCCCGCCGCACCGGCGTTCCATGGCTGCCCGGGCAGCATGATGAAACAGTTCCACCGCGAGCAGACCGCACCTGCCGCAGCCGCAGTGCCCATGCAGTCCCAGCTGGCACAGTGGCCTTGCCAGATCAAGCTGGTGCCGGTGAACGCGCCCTACTTTGACGGTGCCAAGCTGCTGATCGCCGCCGACTGCACCGCCTATGCCTACGCCAATATCCACGAGGAGTTCATGAGGGGCCATGTGACCATCATCGGCTGCCCGAAGCTGGATGCTGTGGATTACAGCGAAAAGCTGACCGAGATCATCCGCAGCAATGATATCAAGAGCGTGACCGTGCTGCGCATGGAGGTGCCCTGCTGCGGCGGGCTGGAGCACGCTGCCATCACTGCTCTGAAGAACAGCGGCAAGTTCATCCCGTGGAATGTAGTCACCTTCTCCACCGATGGCCGCATCCTCGACCGGTAAAATGACAGAACAAAAGCCAGAAACGACTGTTGCCGTTTCTGGCTTTTGATGTTTGCGGAAAGATCAGCCCGCGTTCTGTACGCTGTTGGCAGCGGTCTGCACGAACTGCAGCACGCTCTGGATGGTATCGCGGATCTGCACCAGCGTCTGGATGTCTTCGTCCTTCATGCGGGATGTGGGCGCAGTGAGCACCACGGTCTGGGCACTCACGGTGCCAGTGAGCTGGATGCTGACCCCGTGTTCCGGGATGGTGAGCAGGATGTGCACCGGGATGGCATCCGCAAAGAATCTGCTCTTTTCCAGCCCGATAACAAGTACCGGTGCATTGGCGCTGGCATCACCGGTATCCAGCTGAAAATAAAGGTAGCCGTCCTTTGCGTTTTCCGGCTGTACGCGCTGCAGCTTTTTCTGCGGCAGCTCAAACTCGGTCATGTCCTGCAGGCTGGTGGCTGTGGTGTCCACACCCAGCAGGCTTGCCAGCTGGGCCTGCGAGATATAACTGCCAAGGCTCCAGTCCGGCAGCAGAGGCTCGCCAGCGGGTAGCTGTCAGTGATGGAAGAGCGGATATTTTTGTACAGCTGCCCGACATCGTATAAAGTCTCGCTGCTGCTGATATACACCCGGGTGAGCGGGCCTGCCGGGATAACGGCATCCGGGGCCGAGATGCTCAGCTGCAGTGCGTCCGGCGCATACAGGCCGTTGACGGTGCCCTTGGTGGAGCCTGTCTTTTGCAGGATGGTGTAAAGGGCAGGGGAATCGGCTGTGGATGTGATCTCATAATCAAAGGTAAAGGCCGCGCCTGCCTGCAGCGCTTTCACCCGGCGGGCTACCAGACTGTACCCGGTTGCAGCGGCCACGACTGCAAGCAGTACAAGAATGAGCACTGCGATCAGGACCACATAGCCCGCGCCGTGCTTTTTCCGTTTGGAAGATGCCATAAAAAATCCTCCCTCAGATGTTTTATTCAGCATAGCGGAACAGCGGACAAAAGTCAAGGCAGAACAGAGAAACGCTGAAAAAACAAAAAATCCGAAACCGTAAGGTTTCGGATTTCTGGCGGAAAGATGGGGATTCGAACCCCAGAACGCTTTTGACACGTTACACGATTTCCAGTCGTGCGCCTTAGACCAACTCAGCCATCTTTCCATATTCGGTTGTACGCCGTAGCGCCACACTATAATACCTGAAAGAACCGCTTTTGTCAAGGATTTTTTGAAAAAAATGGGTTTTTTCAAAACGACATCTCTGTGCAGGCAAAAAACGGCAAAAAATTCAGGGATGCAGCAAAAACCCTTGACGAAGCGGTTGAACCGGACTATGATGAAGCAGGAGAGTACTGCGGCGGGAAATCTTTGCGGCCGCAGAGTGGAATAAAAAAGGAGGATGCTTTCTTATGACTTATCCTGAAGTGCTGGCCAATGCCCGTGAGTGCATTGGCAAATACTGCAAGGCCTGCCCGGTGTGCAACGGCGTGGCCTGCAAAAACCAGATCCCCGGCCCCGGTGCCAAGGGTGTGGGCGATACGGCCATCCGCAATTATAATAAGTGGGCCGAGATCCGCGTGAACATGGACACCCTGTGCGAGGGCGGCACCCCGGACACCCATATTGAGCTGTTTGGCAAGAGCTTCAAGTACCCGTTCTTTGCAGGCCCGGTGGGTGCTGTGAACCTGCACTACTCCGAAGCCTATACCGATATGACCTATAATGATGTGCTGGTGCGCGCCTGTGCAGAGAACGGCATCGCTGCCTTTACCGGCGACGGCACCAACCCCACCGTTATGGAGATGGCCACCAAGGCCATTGGCGCAGCAAACGGCTGCGGCGTGCCCACCATCAAGCCCTGGAACATTGATACCATTAAGGAAAAGATGGCCGAGGCCAAGGCCAGCGGCTGCTTTGCCGTGGCCATGGATGTGGACGCAGCCGGTCTGCCCTTCCTGAAGAACATGACTCCGCCCGCAGGCAGCAAGAGCGTGGCAGAGCTTGCCGAGATCGTCAAGCTGTCCGAACGCCCCTTCATCATCAAGGGCGTTATGACCGTTAAGGGTGCACTGAAGGCAAAGGAAGCCGGCGCGGCTGCTATCGTGGTGTCCAACCACGGCGGCCGCGTGCTGGATCAGTGCCCGGCTACTGCCGAGGTGCTGCCGGAGATCGCAGCAGCCCTCAAGGGCACCGGCGTGAAGATCCTGGTGGACGGCGGCATCCGCACCGGTGTGGATGTGTTCAAAGCACTGGCACTGGGTGCAGACGGCGTGCTGATCTGCCGCCCGTTCGTCACGGCTGTGTATGGCGGCGGCGAGGAAGGCGTGAAGTGCTACATTGATAAGCTGGCCGGTGAGCTGGCTGACACCATGCAGATGTGCGGTGCGCATTCTCTGACCGAGATCACCCCGGATATGGTGCGGGTATAAGAAAAAGAGTGAATAGAAAAGCGGTCTGTGCCTTTGCGGTGCGGGCCGCTTTTTCATCCTTGCAGCTGCGTGCCGGGGTAGTAGTGTGCCAGAATATCGGTATAGCTTTTGCCCTGCTCCGCCATGGCCTTTGTGCCCCACTGGCTCAGGCCCACACCGTGGCCGTAACCCCGGGTGGTAAAGCTGAAATTCCCGCTCTGGTACTGTACCGTAAAGCATGTGCTGCGCAGGCCCAGCGCCCGGCGCAGGGTCGTGCCGGTCACGGTCTGCCCGCAGACCGTGACGGTTTTTGTGTATCCGGCGCTGGTCAGCGCTGCCGGGCCGAACCAGCCCTCCGGCGCGGCGAGGTCGGCAGAAATGCCAAGGCCTGCAAGGGCCTGCTGCACCTGCTCTGCGGAAAAGGTGACGGTGTATTCGTAGTTGTCAGCGGAACGGTCGGTGCTGCTGTCCACTGAAATGAGGTAGGGCAGGGCGGAACCCCATACATTTTCACTGGCCTCGGTCTGCCCATTGGAAATGGCAAAGTAGCTGGCGCAGGCAGGAGCGTTCTCATAATAAAGTATCTCATCCAAGACCTCGTCCACAAGGGCGGAGAGGCGGGCGTAATTCTGCTCGTAGGCGGTGCCCCAGTAGCTGCGCAGCACCGGCTCGGTCAGGCAGCCCTGCCGCCGGGCTGGGTCGGCAGTGAGCCAAGCGCCGCTTTGCAGGGTGGTGTGGTCCCGGCAGTAGAGCGCATAGCTGTGGGCGGCAACGGCCTGTGCCTTGAGCGCTTCGTCCGGCCAGCTCACCGGCATCTCGGCGGCGACAGCACCCAGAACGTATTCCTGACGGGAAAGCTCCAGCACCTGTCCGGTGGCCTGATCCTCCACCAGAAAGGTCTCGGCATCCGCAGAAGGCACGGCACTTGGCGGCTGCGCAGATGCTGCAGGCGAAGATACGGCAGAAGATGCGGCTCTGCCCCGCTGAGCACGGCGCGTGTGACCCGGTAGGCAGCCAGCGGCAGAATGCTGCCCAGCACCAGCAGGACCGCAAAGATTGGCAGAAAAAACTTTTTCATAGTCCCAAACCCTCCGACAGCGGTGTTTTTTTAATCAGAATACCGGATATACCCTGAAAAAAGATGCGAAACAGGGAAAAAGCCTTTTGTGGTGCAAGCGCAAAAAAGCACCAAACCGGCTTTTTGTGCGCTGAACGGTGCAGTTAATGCTTGAATTTACTCGTCAAAAGCGATAATATAGAATTATACCCATCATTGAGGGTGGGCGGGAAAGTATATAAATAGGATGAAAGGAGAATTCCCCTTATGAATTTTGCACATTCGGAGGTGGCAACGCTGGACCCGAACACGATGCGGACTTTGTGTGAGGAATATGTTGCCAACAACTACATCGATCCGGAGACGAGCGAGCGTCTGGGGGTCAAGCGCGGCCTGCGCAACCCGGATGGCACCGGTGTGCTGGCCGGCCTGACCAACGTCTGCGACGTTGTGGGCTATAAAAAGGATCAGGAAGGCCATGTGATCCCCACTCCCGGCAAGCTGATCTACCGCGGTGTGAACATCAACGAGATCGTGGACGAGGCCTACCGCAATGACCGCTTTGTGTTTGAAGAGGTGATTTGGCTGCTGCTGTTCGGCAGTCTGCCCAACCGGGAGCAGCTGGACGATTTCTGTGAGATCCTGGCAGAGCACCGCGCCCTGCCGGAAGGCTTCATGGACACCATGAACGCCCCCTCGCCCAATATCATGAATAAGCTGCAGCGCTGCGTGCTGGGCCTTTACTCTTATGATGAGCACGCCGAGGATCTGAGCCTGGAGAACATCCTGAGCCAGAGCATCAATCTAATCGCCAGCATGCCCACCATGATGGTGAACGCTTACCAGATGAAGCGCCGCTACTACGATAAGCAGAGCATGTTCTTCCACCTGCCCAAGCCCGGCCAGAGCACGGCGGAGCACATCCTCAGCACCTACCGTCCGGATCAGAAGTTCACCCACGAGGAAGCGAAGCTGCTGGATATGTGCCTGCTGGTGCACGCCGACCACGGCGGCGGCAACTGCTCCACCTTTACCACCCGTGTGCTGTCCTCCTCCGGCACCGATACCTACTCCGCAATCGCGGCGGCCATCGGTGCACTGAAGGGCCCCAAGCACGGCGGTGCCAACCTGATGGTGAACCGTCAGCTGAAGGATATCCTCAAGCATGTGGAAAACCCCGAGGACGACGATGAGGTGCGCGAGTATCTGCGCCGCATCCTGCGCAAGCAGGCGGGCGATGGCTCCGGCCTGATCTACGGCATGGGCCACGCGGTGTACACCATCAGCGACCCTCGTGAGGTGGTCCTGAAGCAGCGCGCCCGCCATCTGGCCTACGACAAAGGCTTTGAGGAAGAGTATAATATGCTGTGCAGCATCGAACGGCTGGCCCCCGGCATCTTTGCCGAGGAAAAGGGCAGCACCAAGCCGGTGTGCGCCAACGTGGACCTGTTCAGCGGCCTGATCTACAACATGCTGGGCATCTCTGAGGATATCTACACCCCGCTGTTCGCCATTGCCCGTGTGCCCGGCTGGTGTGCACACCGCGTGGAAGAGGTGGTATTCGCCAACCGTATCATTCGTCCCGCTTACAAGTATCTGGGTGTGCGCCAGAAATATAAGCCGATCGAGGAACGCTGATGAATCCTTCTGTTTTGTTCGTTTTTATCCTGAGCATTCTGCTGGGCGTGCTGCGCGCGGCAGACCTTGCCTTTGGCACCGATGCCGTCACCGGTCTGTGCGTGGTCGGCTCGGTGTGGTGGCGCTATCTGGCACTGGGTATCGTGGTGCTGGCTGCAGTGCTTGTGGGCCGTACACAGCCTTCCCGCTCGGAAGCGGTGCGTAGCCGCAGGCCGCTGGCCGGTATTCTGGCTTTTGTCGGTGCAGTATGTTTTCTGGCCGCAGCGGGTGCACAGATCGCGCTGGGCGCAGCTTCCGGTCTGGGCGGCTTTGTGCGGTGCATTCTGGAATGCCTGTGCTCCGCGTGGCTCAGCACCATGGGCCGCTGCTGGCTCAGCCCCAACGAGTGGAAAAAGCCCTTTGGCGGGCTGTATCTGGCCGTGGCGGGCAGTCTGCTGTTCTACTGGAACGTGCTGCTGCGCTTTATGGAGAACAGCTCCAGCTGGCACCGCGTGACCCCTACAGCGGCGGTGTGGCAGGCGCTTGCGGCACTGGTGTTTTTGGCAGCGCTGGCCCGGGCACTGCATGTCCCGCAGCCGGGCAATGGCAAAACACTGTGCGCAGCCGGGCTTGCCGCATTTGCACTTTGCCTGTGCTGGCAGCTGCCCTATGTACTGGTTTTGATGAGCGGCCTGAGCTGGGCCGCACCGGCTGTCTGGCCGGAGATCTTTGCCGGACTGGGCCTTTGCTGCGTGGGCGGCATTGGCGGAGCGTGCGTTACAGCCTGCTTGAACGGGGAGAGCTGACAAAATATTGGCACTCTGTTGGCGCAATTGCCGAAAAGCAGGGAATGAAAGGAATTAAAATCGTACAAAAGCAAAAAATGCAGTGAATGTCTTGTTAATTTTTTGGCAGACACTTGAAACTTTCTGCGTTTTGGTCTAAAATAAAGATACCGTGATTTATCCGATTATGGGTAAAATAATTAGGAGGTACTATTAACATGGCTGTTAGAGTTGCTATCAATGGTTTCGGTCGTATTGGTCGTCTGGCTTTCCGTCAGATGTTTGATGCTGAGGGTTACGAGGTCGTCGCAATCAACGACCTGACCAGCCCCAAGATGCTGGCTCACCTGCTGAAGTACGATACTGCTCAGGGTTCTTTCTGCGGCAAGATCGGCGAGGGCAAGCACACCGTCGAGGCTACCGAGGACTCCATCATTGTTGACGGCAAGGAGATCAAGATCTACGCTGTTAAGGACGCAAAGGACGCTCCCTGGGGCGAACTGAACGTTGATGTCGTTCTGGAGTGCACCGGCTTCTACACCAGCAAGGAGAAGAGCATGGCTCACATTCAGGCTGGCGCAAAGAAGGTCGTTATCTCTGCTCCCGCAGGCAACGATCTGAAGACCATTGTCTTCTCCGTCAACGAGAAGACCCTGACCGCTGAGGATCAGGTCATTTCTGCTGCTTCCTGCACCACCAACTGCCTGGCTCCCATGGCTAACACCCTGAACAAGACCTACCCCATCGTCTCCGG
>ENA-OQDM01000680-OQDM01000680.1-human-gut-metagenome-genome-assembly--contig:-NODE-680-length-18173-cov-1.749474_pt1 | contig 18173 bp, 21 predicted proteins | sample MGYA00242772_ERZ504605 | MGnify/ENA primary metagenome ERZ504605 (study PRJEB26092, sample SAMD00036348) | human gut metagenome | host: Homo sapiens | study: EMG produced TPA metagenomics assembly of... | reverse complement strand
GAAGAAGCTCGTCATCTCCCCATAGCTCCAACAAGATGCTTTGGCTGTTCACCACTTCATTCCGGTTCTCACACAGGCGTTTTTAGGATTTCCGATTCCCGGTGGGAGAGTTCTTGTATGTTCCCTGCAAAATCCAGTTGTTGGGTGACGGAGTTGACTGATATCCTCCGATGGTGTAGGTATTGGTTATTTCTTTTTCCACAAAAGCTTTGTGCATCAAGGCTTTGAGGCGTACAATAAGCTCCTGCATACCGAATGGTTTTTTCAGATAGTCATTAGCTCCCAGTTCAAATCCTTTTACTACATCATTGATGGCAGACCGGGCGGTGAGGAATAATACCGGGGTTGCTTTATCCGATTGGCGGATGCGGCGTACCATTTCAAAGCCATCCATACGGGGCATCATGACATCGGCTACCAATACGTCCGGTTTCTGTTCGAAAAACTTTCTTAAGCCTTCTTCACCATCTCCGGCTTCCAGCACATGGAAATTTTTCTTTTCAAGGAAATCCTTCACAAGCTTACGCATACGACTTTCATCATCTACTACAAGAATCTTTGGGGCTTCCATTTTTCATTCCTCCATCAAACATTTACTTTCTATTTTGTTTTATCTTAGCAGAGATTTATGTAAGTTTTGTGAACGGATGGCAGAAATTTGGACAGAATTAGAAGTAATTTTTCATAAAATAAAAACCGGAAGCCATAGAAACAGGCTCCGGTTCTCCATTGTCATATTTTCTGCTGTCTTTATGAATGATCTGGAATTATGCAAGTGCTTTACCAAGTGCTTTACAGCTTTCAACTGCATCATCATCCGGCTCTTCCTGGCAGATCACACCATCAGCAACCAGGACTGCTCCATCTTCTTTGCATTTATCTTCCCAGTTGTGCATCCATTCTCCGTCCCCCCATCCATAGGATCCGAAAAGACCGATCTTTTTTACCAGAAAGCTTTGCCTCACATTCGCTGAACATTGGCTCAAATTCATCTTCTTCCAGTACTTCATCTCCCATTGCAGGGCATCCAAACGCGATCGCATCGAACTCATCTACCTTTTCAGCTGTAAAATCAGCTGTTTCAAAAGTTACAACTTCTGCACCTGCTGCTTTTGCTCCTTCCGCTACTGCATTTGCCATAGCTTCTGTGTTTCCTGTTGAACTCCAATATACTACTGCTACTTTACTCATCTTGATTTACCTTATCCTTTCTGTTTATGCTGCAACAGTCAGCTGAAGAATTGATCTTCCATCCGCAAAAAGTCGTCTGTAGATTTCTGAACATTTCTTCAGTTTCCGGAAAAGCATCTGAGTCTGCTTTTCATTTCCATATACTTTCCAGATTCCGCAACATTTATAATTTTTACCTTTCTGTTCAATAAATCCAGTCACGTCATCAAGAGGATACCCAAGAAAAAGCCCAACTTCATGTGGAAAACCATCTTTTTCAAAAAAGCGCTCCTGAAGCTGTCGAATACAGCAATCTGTCTCCTGACATTCATAACCACAGTCTTTCAAAAGAGCACATGCACCTTCACACTGCAGATCCTGTTCCAGTTTCTTTTTGCGGTATACATAGACCAGTGCCTTATATTCACTTGTTCTGAGCACTTCCACAAAAACACCTCTGCAATTCAGTTTTCTGTTTTCCTCTTCAATTTCCATGGACAGTTTATTTCTGTTCATTGGTGTATAAGTAAACATATTTGCAGTTTTGATTCCTGCCAGCGTAGGTGCACAGTGTGCTATGATCTCAGCTCTAACATCCTTAAGTCTCCCGTTGATTAGTTGTGTCTAACCTATTGTTTTAAATTTACGGATATGTTTCCATATCCGTAAGTTTTTATTTGTTAGCTGTTTCTAACTAATATGATAGTACAATACTTTTCACTTGCTGTCAAGAGTTTTCTTTAATTAACTTTTCATATTCTGCACTGACTTTAGAGTACAGATTTCATAGAGTCCATACCAATCAGTAAAGTTGAAGTATTATGAAGCAATGCAGACATAGTCGGCTGAATCACTCCTGTTACACCAAGAGCGATCAGACTTCCATTAATACCAACGATACGTCTGTAATTCTTATGGATCTTATCCATCAGACCATTGCTGATTTCCTTAAGTGTAACCATGACACTCAGATCATCTGCCCCGATCGTGATATCCGCAATTTCTCTTGCAAGTTCTGCTCCATCACTGATCGCAATACCAACATCTGCTGCAGAAAGCGCCGGAGAGTCATTAATTCCATCACCTACCATCAGGACTTTACGGCCCTGTGCTTTGGCTTCTTCTACAAATTTAGCTTTGTCTTCCGGGAGAACTTCGGAATAATATTTATCGACACCGACTCTCGCCGCAATTGCTTTTGCTGTGCGGTCACTGTCACCTGTCATCATAACGATTTGTGTGAACCCCGCTTTTCGCAGTGCCTTTACAACCTCCGGTGCCTCCGGGCGAAGCGGATCTTCAATGCAGATCACCGCGGCAAGTTTCCCTTCAATTCCAAGATACAGATGAGAATATTCTTCTGGAAGATTTCTGAACAATTCTTCCTTTCCGACCGGAATTGTACATTTTTCATCTTCAAATACAAAATGATGGCTTCCTATAATTGCTTTTCTTCCATCTACCATTGTTGAAATTCCGTGAGCTACAATATATTCAACTTTGGAATGCATTTCTTCATGAGTCAGTCCACGCTCTTTTGCTGCATCCATAACTGCCTTTGCCATGGAATGTGGAAAATGTTCTTCCATGCATGCAGCAAGTCTGAGAAGATTTTCTTTTGAATCACCGTTAAAGGAAACTACATCAACAACTGTCGGCTGTGCCTTCGTCAGTGTTCCTGTCTTATCAAACACAATCGTATCTGCCTCAGCAACTGCTTCCAGAAATTTTCCACCCTTCACCGTAATATGATGTGCATTTGCCTCACGTATCGCTGCAAGAACAGAAATTGGCATTGCAAGTTTCAATGCACAGGAAAAATCAACCATAAGAATAGACAATGCCTTGGTCACATTTCGTGTGAGTGCATATGTAAGAGCTGTACCAGCAAGTGTATACGGAACCAGTCTGTCTGCAAGATGTTCTGCTTTGCTCTCCACTGCCGATTTCAGTTTTTCAGTCTCTTCGATCATGGTTACGATCTTTTCAAACTTGGTAGAGCCGGAAGTTTCTTTTACGCGAATGGTAAGTTCACCTTCCTCCATAACCGTTCCGGCATATACATAACTGGATTCATGTTTTGCCACCGGCATGGATTCCCCTGTCAGAGACGCTTCATTTACCATAGCCTCGCCTTCTGTAACAATACCGTCAAACGGAATTACGGTTCCCATATGTATACGGACTCTGTCACCAGGTTTAATTTCATCTGTTCCTACCTGAACTTCAGAATCCTCTGTTATCAGCCATACCTTGCTCACATTCAGGGACATGCTTCGTGCCAGATCATCCACAGACTTTTTGTGTGTCCAGTCTTCAAGAATCTCACCAAAGCCAAGAAGGAACATTACGGAAGAAGCTGTACTGAAGTCACCTCTGAGCATGGATACACCGATCGCCGTTGCATCCAGTACCGGAACTTCAATTCTGCATTTTGCAAGTGTACGCACACCTTTCCAGATATATTTCACAGATTTCAGCGTTGTCAGAAATGTCCGGACCGGAAGTGGCAGGAATATTTTCTTACCATAATGGAGCACAACATGGTTTACCATCTTCTCCCAGTATTCTCCATTCATTTCTCTTCCTGAATTCTGAAGATAACTTTCCGGTGCCTCAGCCTTTTCATAAGAAAATCTCTGAATTGCCCTCAACATTTCTTCTCTGTTATTAGAATAACAGATCACTACGTCCTGATTTCTCTCTACTACTTTGGCAGAGGTTACACCATTCAGTTTTGTCAGAAAATATTCCAACTGATCTGCCTGTCTGCATGTCATTCGTTTCTGACAGATATGAAGTCTGACTCTGCCTCTGATTTCATGTTCTATTTTAAATCTCATATTGTCATCACCTTTAGTTATGAAAAACACCTGCAGTTTCTCTCCGCAGGTGCTTTGTTCTTATTCCTCTTCTGCTGCAGTTTCTTCTGCTTCTTTAAATGTTTCTTCTTCAGCAGTATCTTCAAATGCTTCCTCAGCTGCTGCGCGATCTTCGTTGATCTGCTGTGCTTCTGCATAAATATCTTCTGCGTTCTCCTGAACCTTGGATACAGTTTTCATTACGCAGTCTTTTGCACGAAGAACAGCTGCTGTACAGTTCGTATAAACTTTTTTTGCATCTTTGCTGGAAAGAAGTTTGATTCCTGCTGTTCCGAATAATACTCCTGCCGCGAATACTCCGCTGTGTTTCTTATCAAGTTTGATCATTGTAATATCCTCCTGTATATCTCTTTTTTAACATTACACATATTATAAAATCTCCAAAACAAAAGTCCAGACTAACTTGCAAAAGTGATAAATTTTCTCATTATCATCTAAAAACAGAGTAATTTACTTCTGGTTTTTGCGTATTTTCTTCCGGGCGTCCATTAGTTGCTATTTTCAACGGATACGCGTCGTACTCTCCTTGACTGAAGATATCCGCAGGATTCCATTCCTTTTTCAATGATCTTGCAAAGTTTTTCATTATCCAGCCGGATATTTGTCTGATCATCCAGTTGTACACAGCAGACAGGTACCTGTCCCTGTTCATCGCAGATGCGATAAGCGCTTTTCCTTTTCAGGGCACCGATTTCTTCCAGAAGATTGATCATTCTGTATACTGTCGCCATTCCAATATTTGGATCCTTTTTAGATGCCAGAAAATATATTTCCTTACAACAGGTACATTCTTCCTGCAAAATAATATCCAGTATGATCTTTCTCTGTTTTGTAATCCTGCAGCCTTCCCGGCGAAGTCTGTCAACAATAGCACTCCGCTGCATGCTGCTTCTCTGATACTGCTGATTACGGAAGGATTCCTGAGCAGGATCTGATGTATGATCATATATTTTCTCTCGCAGTGCTTCCATTTTCGTTCCTCCTGATCCGTTCAGTTTGTTTTGTCTTACTATTTGTTTCGAGTAACTTCCGTTCGTTATATCTATCGTGAGTTTACATCTTCTAACTGTCACTGTCAAGTTTTTTTCAGTATTTTATAAAAAGGTTATAAAAACCAAGTTCTTCCCTTGACAACTCTATATACAGTTTCATATAATAGAAAAAGTCAGAAACACAAGCATCGTCTGTTTACCAGTAATATCGGATCTTTCCGAACCTGATCAGGGCTTGTACTGGTTTCGACGGGGGCTTTGAAGTTGAGGCAGCCATCCGCAGACTCCTGGACTGCGTACCAACCGGGAAACTAAATATAAACGCAGACGAACAGTACGCGTTAGCAGCCTAAGTGCTGCTCATCAGCCCTGATGCACTCACACATCAGGAATCTGGTGTCGACTATGTGAGAAACCTTGCCGGGTAAGCTTTGCCCCGGTAGATGTATCATGAAGCTACTGAAGCAATAAGCCTGTCGATGGGCGTATTGCCAAGGGAATGTTAAAACAGCGACTGTGATGGGAGATACCACAAGGGATAGGCTTTCGGACAGGGGTTCGATTCCCCTCAGGTCCATTTTGGAACATCTAAAAAAGCTGATGATTATCCATATTCGGATAATCACCAGCTTTTCTTTTTATACTATTTCATCGACTATATTTATTCAGCCATTCTTTTCTGAACCAGTTCAAATTCATCCGTGATTTCTTTGGAAGGTGCCTTAGTCGCAAGACTTACCAGCACGATCATCGCGCAGGATACCAGGAAAGCCGGAAGTAATTCATAGAAATTCAGGAAAGACACATTCGGTCGAACCAGATATTTCCATACAAATACCATAACACCACCAGAAATCATTCCTGCCAGTGCACCCTGCCAGTTCGTACGTTTCCAGAACAAAGCAAACAATACAACCGGTCCAAATACAGCACCAAATCCAGCCCACGCAAAAGATACGATGTTAAATACTGAGCTGTCCGGATTACGTGCAATGATAACCGCTACGACTGCGATCAAAAGCAATGTAACACGGTCAGCAACCATACTCTCCTTCTTGTCAGCTTTTTTCTTCAGGATACTTCCGAGAAGGTCAGAAGATACTGCTGAAGAAGCTGCCAGAAGCTGTGAATCTGCAGTAGACATGGTAGATGCAAGGATTCCCGCAAGGATCGTACCACCAAGCAGTGCCGGAAGAACACCATATGTACTCAAAAGATCTGCAATCTTAACAATGATCGTTTCTGAATTAGATCCCTGAAGCATTTCAAGTTTGCCTGCTTCTGTCATTCCAAGGCCGATCACACCGATCAGTACTGCTACAGCAAGTGAGATCACTACCCATATAGTAGCTACTCTTCTTGATAAGGAAAGTTTCTTTTCATCTTCAATTGCCATAAATCGAAGAAGAATATGCGGCATACCAAAATAGCCAAGTCCCCAGGCCATCATGGAAACAATATTTATAACAGGATATGCAGACTCCGTTCCACTTACAGGATCATAAGTTGTCATCATGGTCAGATAACCCGGCAGTGATTTCGCATGATCAATAACCGCTGAAGGACCTCCTGCTATAGATACCCCAAAACAAAATACGATGATCAGTGCAATAGACATGATAATGCTCTGGATAAAGTCCGTTGTTGATGCGGCAAGAAATCCTCCGAGAGTCGTATATCCAACTATAACAAGGGCACTGATGATCATTGCGGTGAGATATTTTACTCCAAAAAGGCTGGAGAAAAGTTTTCCACAGGCTGCGAATCCGGAAGCCGTATACGGAATAAAGAAAATAACGATAAAAATAGCTCCGATCGACTGTAACAGATGTCTGTTGTCTCTGAAACGGTTGCTGAAGAATGATGGCAATGTAATCGAATTGCCTGCTACATGTGTGTAGAGACGAATTCTCTTTGCAACGATCTTCCAGTTAAGATACGTTCCAATTGCAAGTCCGATTGCAGTCCATCCGGCATCAGCGATTCCAGACAGATAAGCCAGACCCGGAAGTCCCATCAAAAGCCAGCTGCTCATATCGGAAGCCTCTGCACTCATTGCCGTAACCAATGGTCCAAGTTTACGTCCACCCAGATAAAAATCGGATGTGTCATTATTTTTCTTGGAACAGAGGTAGCCGACATAGATCATTGCACCCAGATAAACAATGATTGCTATCATGATGCAGATGTGTGAAGTTGTCATAAGTTCCTCTCCCTTCTGAAATGGAATGCATATTTATTCATATTCTGATATGCATATATCTACAATATTATTCGAAAACTACAGAAAAGTAAAGAAAATTCTTAGCAAAAAACGACTCTGTTTTATAAAAAATCAAAACACACAAAAACCATCGGAAATGCTTTAAAAATAACATAAAATCTACCAAAGAAGATTCTATGATTTGTCGAAAAATCTAAGAAATTGTCTGACGAATCATATTGACGATATACCTTTCTGAATTATAGAATAATGGCGAAACCTATAGTTATTGCACAAACGGAGGATTAAAAATTGGAAAACAAAAACGAAGCTGTAATTGCAAACTACATCGAAAAAATGATGGGAGAAAGGAGACAGAAAATATTTGAATCGGATGAGTATATTCAGCAGGACAACGGTGATCTGGATTATCTGGAAGAACGCTACAGCAGTCTGAAAATACCTTATGTAATCAGAAGAGTCGTAGATGATTATATTGCATGCCTGGAATCAAGGGATGAACGATACGCAGACATGTCCTATGTAGCAGGCATGGGTGATGCAATATCATTACTTATAAAAATGGGAATGTTAAATAATCAGGAACAGCCGCTCAGTATCAATGCTGAATAAAACATGGATTGGATTCAAATATACAATACTACATATTATCGTTTATGCAATAAAAGACTATATTTATTTTAAAAAAAAGGCATAGCCGGGGAAATCCGGTGGCGCAAAACTATAGGGTCTAAGCAAATGTATGACAGCCAGTTGCAGGAGAGATACATATAACTCTTTTAGAACAGAAAAAAAAGTTGACGACCATCCGTGGTTTCGGGATGAATCGTCAACTTTTTATATTTTTTATTTCCGTTTACCACAGATAGGAAAAGATGGATGCTCCGATTACTGTGCACAGACCGCACACAACGATAGCAAGACTGCTCATTGCTCCCTCGACTTCACCCAGTTCCATTGCTCTCGCAGTTCCTACTGCATGGGATGCCGTGCCGATTGCAAGGCCTCTGGAAATCGGGCTCTTAATACGGAAAAGCTTACAGATAAATTCTGCTGCCATATTTCCAAGTACTCCTGTAATGATGATCACCGCAACAGAAATTGTCACATATCCGCCAAGTTCCTCAGATACTCCCATACCGATCGCTGTAGTAATAGATTTTGGAAGCATCGTTACATATTCTTTATGGTTCAGACCGAATACGACTGACATTGCAAGTACGGTTCCAAGACTTGCGAGCACTCCGGAAAATACACCAACAAGAATCGCTACTATATTTTTCTTCAACAGATCCAGCTGAAGATAAAGAGGTATAGCCAGACAGACCGTTGCCGGTGTCAGAAGATAGCTCAGATATTTGGCACTCATATTGTAACTTTCATAATCCACATGAAATACTACCAGAAACGCAATTACAAGTATGATGGAAATCAACAATGGATTTAAAACTGCCAGTTTCCATTTGCGCTGAGCAGCCAGGCCGATCTCATAAGCCAGCAGGCTGATCACGATTCCAACTGTTGCAGAACTCAAAATCAGATTATCCATTCTTCTTCTCTCCTTTTCTTGAAATTAAGAAATCTGTCACTTTTCCTGTCACAATCATAACTACAAATGTAGATACTACTGTTATTACAAGAAGTGGCACCAGGAAAGACTGCAACTGACTCCAGGACGTAACAAGTCCTACACCTGCCGGGATAAACATAAGCGGCATGATCTCAATCAGAAATTCTCCTGTTTCTTTTACGTGTTCTACCTTGATCACTTTTGCAAGCAGAAGCACAAACATCAGAATCAGTCCATAAATACTACCCGGTATTGGAAGCGGGATAAAATATTTCATAATCTCCCCCGCGCAGGTCACAGCCAGAATGATTCCAAACTGTCTTAAATATTTCACTTTATTCGCCTCCTGAGTTTAAATCTTTTATTACCCTTGTTCTTTTATTATGAGTAACAAACTTTTTCTATTATAGCACACTGCATTTTGTCTCAACAAGTCAAATAAAGTACAAAAAACTACCGATATTACAGCAGTTTTTTATATAAATGTTTGATTAATGTCAATTTTTAGCTATTTGCGGTTCTGATAACTAAGGATACATCCCAAGTATTTCTACGAACTCTTGCAGATGCATCTGTACCCGTAGTGGTTATATCCAGATTCTCTCTTCAGTTTTAATTGATGGGGTGTAGTCATGCTTCGCACTTTAGGAAATAAAGTATGGTATTGGGAATTCTTTATTTCTTTATTATAATGTCTTCCAGTTTTCTTTTGGGTACGTAATGTACATCGTTCTCATCGCGGTAATAGGCAATGTTCTCGCCTTCCTCGATTTCTTTGATCACAATTTTTTCTGCCGGCTTGCCAAATGCCACGATCAGCACCGGAGCGAGATTTTCGGCGAGGTGCAGTTCTTTTTTGACGGAATCGGCATTGTAGTTTCCAATCATGCAACCGCCAAGTCCACGTTCAGCTGCCGCCAAAAGCATGGTCTGTGCCACAATTCCGACATCTTTCTGGTATCTAGGGATGGAAGCTCCAAGGTTCAGATCCTGGCAGATGATGATAAATCCTGTCGGGCACATGCCCGGATGAGGAAGCTGCATCTGCGGAAGCGCCCGCGCCCAGTTTGTCAGTTTCTGGATTCGGTCTACTTCTTCATTCTCCCATGCCAGATAATAACGAAATGGCTGGGCGTTCACGCTGGACGGTGCAAAACGCGCGCAGTCCACGAAGTCTTCCAACTCTTCTCTGCTGAAGCGATAAGATTCATCATATCCTCTGTAGCTTCTGCTTGCTTTTACAATATCTTTGAACATGTTTATTCTCCCATATCTTTCGCGCATACCTTTAATTTTTCTCTGATTGGCAGATGATATGGACATCTTGGCTCACATTTGCCACAGCCAATGCATGCAGAAGCTTTTACTTTCAGCGTGCTGTAGCGTTCTTTCGCCCAGTCTGCCAGATCATATCTCTGCAGATAACCGGCAAAGAGAAATACACTTGGGATATTGATACCTACGGTACATGGTGCACAGTAATTGCAGCGACGACAGAAATCATTTCCAAGCTGCGCGCGAACCTCCTCCATCTTCTTGAGTTCTTCCTCTGTAAGAGGTGTAGAATCAGAGCAGGCTGCCATATTTTCGTCCAGTTCACGGATCTCTGCCATTCCTGGAATCACAACAGTCACATCCGGATTGGAACAGACATAGCGAAGTGCAAGTGTACCATCTTCGATTGCGCCACCGGCAAGTGGTTTCATATCAATAAATCCGATATTTTTTTCAGCACATTTGCGAATCAGTTCAGCGCCCTGCTGCTCTACAATATTATATGGAAACATAATTGTTTCTACCCAATCCAGCTCCAATGCACGCTCAAAAACAGCAGTGGAATGCGCAGTCAGTCCAATGTGTCCGATTTTTCCAGCTGCTTTGGCTTCTATAAGCGCCTCCAGTGCACCGCCCTCTCCAATAACCTGATCTAGCTGTTCCATGCTTGGATTATGTACCTGATACAGATCAATATAGTCTGTGCGGAAGTTATTCAGACTTGTCTCAATATCTGCCGCCATTGCTTCTTTTGTTCTTGCCATGGATTTTGTCGCAAGTACAAATTTATCACGAATTCCCTCCAGCCCATAACCGATATACCGTTCACTGACTGTGTATCCTCTCGCGGAATCAATATAGTTGATTCCTTTTTCTGCCATTGCATAAAGAAGCTTCTTTGTCCCTTCTTCATCGATTTTCTGAATCGGAATGCCTCCGAATCCCATACGTGAAATCTTCAATCCTGTTTTTCCAAGTGTTCTGTACTCCATATCATGTCCTCCATTTCTATTTTAACCAAAATTCTATTTTCGGCAACGATTTCTCACTTTTTGCTCTTTTTCTTTGCTTTTCCACGAATCAGCACAGTAAAAAAATACCACCGAATCTCTCCGGTGGTATCTTAACTTGCTACTGCTCACTACGTTCGCAGCAACTATTCATCCTATTAATTATACACGAGACAGATATTCACCTGTTCTTGTATCGATTTTCAGTTTATCTCCCTGGTTAACGAACAGCGGAACCATTACCTGAGCACCTGTTTCAACAGTTGCAGGTTTTGTAGCACCCTGTGCTGTGTTTCCAGCAAATCCTGGCTCTGTCTCGATAACTTCAAGTTCTACAAACAGAGGCGGCTCGATTGCATATACATTTCCATTCCAGGAACAAACTTTAACAACTTCGTTCTCTTTAACGAATTTGAGAGAATCTCCAACCTGTTCTTTTGTAAGTGCAACCTGATCATATGTTTCTGTATTCATGAAGTTGTAAAGGTCTCCATCATTGTACAGATAACTCATGTCCACACGGTCGATACGAGCCTGTGGGAATTTCTCTGTAGGACGGAAAGATTTTTCCAGTACAGCTCCTGTGATAATGTTTTTATATTTTGTTCTTACGAACGCAGCGCCTTTTCCAGGTTTTACATGCTGGAATTCAACGATCTGACATACGTTTCCTTCAATTTCGATTGTGACACCGTTTCTGAAATCACCTGCAGAAATCATTTTATTATCCTCCTTCGTTTTGTGTTCGCTACCAGTTATTCTATAATATACAGGAAGTTTTTTCAACTACTTTTTTTCATAAGAAGCCAATTTCTCTTCAATTTCTTTAATAAGCTCCTCAAAAGGCACTTCTCCTGTCGTTACCTGAATATCAGCAAACTTCTGATATACCGGATCTCTCTGTTTCAGAAGTTTCTTGATCTTGTCATCTCTGTCTTCCCCATCCAGCATCGGATCTTTTTTGGATCCCTCCAGACGTTTCTTGAGCGTTGCCAGTGATCCTTTCAGATAAACAACTGTACCAAGTTCTCTGAGATATTTTTCGTTCTGTTCCTGCAGTGGAAGACCTGCTCCAAGTGAAATCACCTTGCGCTCTGAATCCTGAATCAGCTGTTTCAGTGCCAGAGTCTCCAATGCACGGTAATACGGCTCTCCGAATCTCTCGAATATCTCTCTTGCAGAAAGATTCATCCTCTTTGTAATGATCTTCTCCAGATCAACAAATGGTAATCCCAAGTCTTTGGAAAGCTGCTTTCAACTCTCGTTTTTCCCGAACCCATAAACCCAATGATCACCACGTGGTTCATGAAATCCCCTCCTCCTTTTTGTAAAAATGTAATACTATTTTTTCCAGATAACGTTTGAGCACAATCTGAATTTCTTCTTTTGGATGAATCGGCTTCACCAGAATATTACGGATGCCGCTTCTTTTGGCCCCATATACATCTGTGAAAAGCTGATCTCCTATAAAAATGGTATTTCCTGTGTCTGTTCCAAGAAGTTCCATTGCTTTCTTATAATTACGTACAGATGGCTTGTGCGCATTCTCAATAAACTGTGCGCCAATCGCATCTGCAAATGAGGAAACCCGCTCAATCTGATTGTTTGACAACAGACAATAGCCAAATCCAAGTTCTCTCAAATGTGCAAAAAGTGCAATTGCCCGCTCATCTGCCGGTGCCCCGTGAGGCACAAGTGTATTATCAATGTCATAGATCAGACCGCGGTACCCTTCGCGGTAAAGGCGGTCATAATCTATCACATACGCAGAATCCAGATATTCATCTGGAAAAAACATCGAAACATTATTTTCTCCTCTGTTGTCTGATCTTATCTCTCGCTGAGAGGAATATATTCTGCCTCAGGCAGAACATTCTTATATGCCGGGCGGATGATCTTATCTGTATTGATCAACTCTTCCATTCGATGCGCACTCCATCCAACAATACGTGCCACGGCAAACATCGGTGTATAGAGTTCCAGTGGAAGATCCAGCATGCTGTATACAAATCCGCTGTAAAAATCGACATTGGCACTGACACCCTTATAAATACGGCGTTCTTCTGCGATCACCTGTGGAGCCATCCATTCAACCATGGAATACAGGCGATAATCTTTCATACGTCCTTTTTCTTTTGCGAGGCTTTCTACAAATCCCTTAAGAACTTCTGCTCTCGGATCGGAAACAGAATAAATTGCATGTCCCATACCATAGATCAGACCACGTCTGTCAAATGCATCTTTATGAAGAAGGCGTTTCAGATATGCACGAACTTCCTCTTCATCTTCCCAGTCACGTACTTCTTTCTTCATATCCTGGAACATCTGAATAACCTTAATGTTCGCGCCGCCATGTTTCGGTCCTTTCAGGGAGCCGAGTGCAGCAGCAATTGCAGAATATGTATCCGTTCCGGATGATGAAACAACATGTGTTGTAAATGTAGAGTTGTTACCACCACCATGTTCCATATGAAGTATCAATGCCAGATCAAGGATCTTCGCTTCCAGATCTGTATATTTTTTGTCCGGTCTGAGCATCCGAAGAATATTCTCAGCTGTAGAAAGTTCTTTCTTCGGATTGTGGATATAAAGACTCTTACCTCTCACATAATGACTGTATGCCTGATATCCATATACGGACAGCAGTGGAAATTCACTGATCAGGTTCAGGCACTGTCTTAGTACATTCGGAAGTGAAATATCATCTGGATTATTATCATAGGAATATAGAGTAAGCACGCTTCGTGAAAGTGCATTCATAATATCACGTCCCGGTGCTTTCATGATAACATCACGTACAAAATTTCTCGGTAATGAACGCTGGGCTGCCAGCAAAGTCTGGAAATCTGCAAGTTCTTTTGCACTTGGAAGTTTACCAAACAAAAGAAGGTAGGTCGTCTCTTCAAATCCAAACCGATTATCATTGACAAACCCCGCCGTCAGATCTTTGATATTATATCCTCGGTAATAAAGACTTCCTGCACAGGGAACTTCTTTCCCATCAATAACTTTAACCGCCTGTACATTGGATATCTGCGTCAACCCGGCCAGAACGCCTTTACCATTGATGTCTCGAAGTCCTCTTTTTACATCGTACTTTCCATAAAGTGACACATCCATACTGGAATGATCTACGCACATCTGTGTCAGATTTTCAATTTCCGTTGTTACTTTTGTGTTAAATTCTGTCATGCATGATACTCCTTTCGACTTATGCTTCTTTTTCCCTCAGGCCCTCCTCAAAATAAATCTCTAATCTAAAATAAGTATAACATTTCCTGTCATTTCAGTCCAGTTATCTCTGCTGATATGTGCGCAGAAATTCTCTAAGTTTTTCCATTGACTTCTCAAGCTGTCTTATATTTGGAAGATAAACAATTCTGAAATGATCTGGTTTCATCCAGTTAAAGCCTTTGCCCGGAACGATCAGTACCTGTTTCTCATGCAGGAAATCAAGTGCAAACTGTTCATCATTTGTAATATTGAACTTCTCGGTATCGATCTTCGGGAAGATATAGAAAGCAGCATGAGGTTTTACTACAGAAATTCCCGGAATATCTTTCAGTGCATTATAGATGCACTCTCTCTGCTCATAAACTCTTCCACCCGGTTTGATATACTCTGTGACACTCTGGTATCCACCAAGTGCTGTCTGCACGATTGACTGTGCCGGCACATTGGAACAAAGTCTCATAGATGAAAGCATCTTGATTCCTTCTATATAACCTTTTGCCTTGTCCTTTGCTCCACTTAAGATCATCCATCCGATACGGAATCCGGCGATCATGTGGGATTTGGACAATCCGGAAAATGTAACACAGAAAACATCCGGTGCCAGAGAGGCAATGGATGTATGCTCATATCCGTCCATAACCAAGCGGTCATAAATCTCATCCGAAAAAATGATCAGTTCTTTTTCTCTTGCTATCTGAACGATCTGTTCAAGAATTTCTTTGGGATATACTGCACCTGTCGGGTTGTTCGGATTGATGATGACGATTGCTTTTGTCTTATCTGTGATCTTGCTTCTGATGTCATCGATATCCGGATACCAGTCTGACTGTTCATCACAGACATAATGGACAACGTTTCCTCCGGCAAGTGTAGCTGTAGCCGTCCAGAGCGGATAGTCCGGCGCCGGGATCAGAATCTCATCTCCATTGTCCAGAAGTGCCTGCATACAGAGATTGATCAGCTCACTTACACCATTTCCAGTATATATATCATTCATGGAAACATTTGGAATATTACGAAGCTGCGCATACTGCATGATTGCCTTACGTGCAGAAAAGATTCCCTTGGAATCGGAATATCCCTGAGATGTACGGATATTGCTCAGCATATCCAAAATCACTTCCTGAGGAGCTGAGAATCCGAACGGATACGGGTTTCCGATATTCAGTTTCAGAATTTCCTTGCCTTCCTCTTCCATTCTGGCCGCCTCATCAACCACCGGTCCTCTCACATCATACAGTACATTATCGAGTTTTGTTGATTTGTCAAATGTTCTCATTTTTTCACTCCTCTCCGTGAATTTTTTATTCATATCGGTCACTGGAATCCTATATTCAGTAACTCGTATTGTACTATAATCTCACATTCCGCCCAATTTCGCAAGGTAAAATTCTCTGCATATTGTATCTCAAAATTTTGTAAGTCAGGCTGAATATATTTTTTAAAAAATTTTTCTCATACCCTTTTCAACTTTACCACTTTTGTGTATAATAGTCCCTGGACAAATGTCTTAGACAGATAGACATAATTCATAAAACGAATGAGGAGGAAATCAACATGTCTTACACAGAAGAAGTTTATGAAAGAGTCGTTGCACAGAATCCTGGCGAACCAGAATTCCATCAGGCAGTCAAAGAAGTACTGGATTCTCTGAAAGTTGTTATCGACAAAAATGAAGAAAAAATACCGCAGTCTTTCCGTTCTGGAACGTCTGGTAGAGCCAGAAAGAATCATTTCTTTCCGTGTTCCGTGGGTAGATGACAACGGCAAAGTACAGGTAAACAAAGGATACCGTGTACAGTTCAACAGTGCAATCGGACCTTACAAGGGTGGTCTTCGTTTCCATCCGACAGTAAACCAGAGCATTCTTAAATTTCTCGGCTTCGAACAGGTTTTCAAGAACTCCCTTACAGGTCTCCCGATCGGTGGCGGTAAAGGTGGTTCCAACTTCGATCCTAAGGGCAAATCTGACAGAGAAGTTATGGCATTCTGCCAGAGCTTTATGACAGAACTCTGCAAATACATCGGCGCAGACACAGACGTACCGGCTGGTGACATCGGTGTTGGCGGACGTGAGATTGGATATCTCTTCGGACAGTACAAACGTGTTCGTGATCTTTATGAAGGTGTTCTGACAGGTAAAGGACTTACCTATGGTGGTTCCCTGATCCGTACAGAAGCTACCGGATACGGTGTTGTATATATTCTGAACGAACTGATGAAAGATCACAACGATTCTCTTGGCGGAAAAACTGTTGTTGTTACAGGTTCCGGTAATGTTGCAATCTATGCAGTACAGAAAGCTACTCAGCTTGGTGCAAAGGTTGTTGCAATGTGCGACTCTAACGGATATATCCATGATCCAAACGGAATCAACCTTGATGTTGTCAAAGATATCAAAGAAGTAAAACGTGGACGTATCAAAGAATACGCTGAACGTGTAGAAGGTGCTACTTACACAGAAGGTGTTGGCATCTGGAACATCAAATGTGATGTATATCTTCCATGCGCAACTCAGAACGAACTTGACCTTGATGGTGTAAAAACTCTGATTGCAAACGGATGCAAATATATCGTAGAAGGTGCAAACATGCCTACTACAAGAGAAGCTACAGACTACGCTATGGCAAATGGTGTTCTCTTCCTTCCTGGAAAAGCATCCAATGCAGGTGGTGTTGCTACTTCCGCACTGGAAATGAGCCAGAACTCTCAGAGACTTTCCTGGACATCCGAAGAAGTTGATGCCAAACTTCATCAGATCATGGTTGACATCTATGCTAAGATCAGCGATGCTGCAAAACGTTATGATATGCCGGACAACTTCGTTGTTGGTGCTAACATTGCAGGTTTCGAAAAGGTTGTAGATGCAATGATGGCTCAGGGTATTGTTTAATCTCCTGTTCATTCGTAAGTATAATCCAAAAGGCGTTCCGGATTTCTGATCCGAAGCGCCTTTTTATATTTTCATGTTTTCTTTATGGTTCCATAAATTTCTTCAGTTCATCCATAAATGTACTGACATCCTTGAATTCTCTGTAGACAGAAGCAAAGCGAACATAAGCAACTGCATCCAGGTCCTTCAGATGTTCCATGACAATCTCACCAATGCGGGTACTGGAAATTTCTTTGTCTGCTGTGTCAAAAATATCTCCCTCTATAGAATCCATCAGTGACTCGATCTTTTCCACCGGAATCGGTCTCTTATAGCAGGCACGCAGAATTCCGCCCTGAATCTTGGAACGGTCATACTGTTCACGTGTCTGATCCTTCTTAATGACACTCAATGGAATAGTTTCAACTTTTTCGTATGTCGTAAATCTTTTTCCACAGGATTCACACATTCGCCGTCTCCGGATTGAATTTGTATCATCTACCGGTCGGGAGTCTACAACCTTGCTGTTATCCTGATTACAAAACGGGCATCTCACAGTATTTTCCCCTCTTTCCCCTTTTAATGAAATAATTATACTTTATTTTTTCGGACAATGTCAAGAAATGCACCTGTATATTTCAGATAAATTTTGCATATCTTTTATAAAAAGTGGTAAATTCATGCGATTATGTGAGCTTAGACAGAAAGAAGTCATCAATACCTGTACCTGTCGCAGTCTTGGCTGCCCAGTCGATCTGGAGTTCGACCGCAAAACAGGAGCCATCACTGCTCTCATCGTTCCAGGTCCCGGCAAATTCTGTTTTTTTCCCGGCAGAGAAAGCGAATACATCATTCCCTGGTGCTGCATCTGCCAGATTGGTGATGATATCATCCTCGTCGAAGTCAAAGAAGAAAAATGTTTTCACAAAGACCACCTTCTCTGA
>ENA-OQDM01000679-OQDM01000679.1-human-gut-metagenome-genome-assembly--contig:-NODE-679-length-18239-cov-1.307641_pt1 | contig 18239 bp, 17 predicted proteins | sample MGYA00242772_ERZ504605 | MGnify/ENA primary metagenome ERZ504605 (study PRJEB26092, sample SAMD00036348) | human gut metagenome | host: Homo sapiens | study: EMG produced TPA metagenomics assembly of... | reverse complement strand
CAAGATTTGATGCTGCCTTATGAATTTTGTTAACCTGTCTGTTTGCCTGATCAACAATTTATGGTTCTAATTACGATTTCATAAATTCCATCGCCTATATATGCCAGAGTCAAAGGTGAATAATTCATTATGTCAATATCCTTTAACTCCATTGTATCTTTTATAATTTGGAACAAATCACTATGTTCCCCTAAAATTTTATTTTCTTCCATATTACCACTAATTTAAGCTCTTGACCACTTTGTTCCTTCTCTTGTATCTTTTAATACAATTCCTTTTGCTGCCAATTCATCACGAATCTGATCAGCCATTGCAAAATCTCTATCTTTCTTTGCCTGAGCTCTCTTTGCAATCATTTCTTCAATGTAATCTTCATCGCCTACTTTTTCTTCTTCCTTTTCAAGAATAATCCCAAGTACATTGCAAAGCTTATCTAAAATTTCATATACACCTGCAGCAAATTCTTTTGTGCTTCCTTCATTTAAGTTACTGTTAGCAAACTTAACTAATTCAAATACTGCTGAAATTGCATTTGCTGTGTTGCAATCATCATCCATAGCTTCTTCAAACTTAGTAATATATTCTTTTGCTTCATCTAATAACTTAGCTTCTGCATCTGTAACTTTTCCGTCTTTGCCATTAGAAATAATATCTCTAATTTTTGCTCCTGATGTGATTATTCTTTCAAGTCCGTTCTTTGCTGATTCCATAAGGTCATCGCTAAAGTTAAGCGGGCTTCTGTAGTGTGCACTAAGCATAAAGAATCTTAAAACCTGAAGGTCATATTTTTCTGAAATATCTCTTACTGTAAAGAAATTGCCTAATGATTTTGACATCTTCTTATTGTTAATATTTAAGAAGCCATTATGCATCCAATATTTAGAGAATTCACATCCGTTTGCAGCTTCGCTCTGTGCAATTTCATTCTCATGGTGTGGGAATATTAAATCCTCTCCACCTGCGTGAATGTCAATTTCATCTCCTAAATATTTCTTTGACATAACTGAACATTCAATATGCCATCCCGGTCTTCCGTCACTCCATGGTGATGGCCATGAAGGTTCTCCTTCTTTCTTAGGTTTCCAAAGCACGAAATCAAGAGGATCTTCCTTTGATTCTTCTCCTGCAACCTTATATCTCTATGACCTGCTTCAATCATCAATATTCTTCTTTGAAAGTTTTCCATAATCCTTAAACTTTCTTGTTCTGTAATATACTGTTCCGTCAGCATCATAAGCATAACCCTTATCAATTAATGTTTTAATCATTTCAATCATTCCATCAATTTCCTGAGTTGCAAGTGGATGAGTTGTTGCAGGTTCAATATTTAAATCATGCATATCTTTCTTGCACTCTTTAATATATCTCTGTGAAATTTCTTCTGCTGTTGTTCCCTCTTCAATCGCTTTCTTGATAATCTTGTCATCTACATCAGTAAAGTTTGATACATAGTTAACATCGTATCCCTTATATTCCAGATATCTTCTGAAAGTGTCAAATATAATCATTGGTCTGGCATTTCCAATGTGAATAAGGTTATAAACTGTAGGTCCACAAACATACATTTTTACCTTTCCCTCTTCAAGAGGTACGAATTCTTCTTTTCTACGTGTCAGTGTGTTAAAAAGTTTCATGTTTTATTCCTCCAGTTTTCTCTATCATTAACTCTCTTTTCTTTCATTAAGAAGACAGATCGCCTGAGATGCAATTCCTTCTTCTCTTCCCGTAAATCCCAGTTTTTCCTCTGTAGTGGCCTTAATGTTCAGCTGAGACTCATTGATTCCCATTGCTTTTGCCATATTGGCTCTCATCTGTGGAATATGAGGTGCCATCTTTGGTTTCTGTGCAATGATCGTTGCATCTATATTTCCGATCTCATAATGGTGCTCTCTCAAAAGCTTCGTCACATGTTCCAGCAGCAGAATACTGGAAATTCCTTTATATGCAGGGTCTGTATCCGGAAAATGTTTTCCGATATCGCCCAGTGCAGCAGCTCCCAGAAGTGCATCCATAACTGCATGGATCAGTACATCTGCATCTGAATGTCCCAGGAGACCTTTTTCCCAGTCTATCTTTACACCACCCAGGATCAGATCTCTGTCTTCGGTCAGTCTGTGTACATCATATCCCATTCCAACACGCATAATCATTCTCCTCTTATATCCAGCATCTTGCTGATTCTCAATAAGCTTAACCGTCTTCTTGTATAAGGAGCAAGCCTGAGGCTTGGCAAAACAGCCGATTCATCAAGTCCGATATCATAAACGGTTTTCGCGCATCCGGCTTTCTCCAGCAAACGGAACATAGTCTGTTCACTGGGAAGCTCATCAATAATCTCCTCTATCCCGTTCAGGCATTTTTCCAGATGCTGGGGTGAAATAGTTTCTAACAATTCCGGCTCGTTTTCTTTTTCTTATTTCTTCCAGAAGTCCTTTTTTTTCAAAAGTTTCTTTCAGAAGCTCCTCGTCCTCATTCTCATAGGGTTTTACGTGACATCTTCCCTGTGTGATGGCTGTAGCGATACGCTTGTATTCTTCCAGTACAAGAAGTGCTGCTACAGAAACCTTCTCTCCGTGGAGTGCATCCAGCGGACCATTGATCACTTCCATATCCCACAGATGTGTGACCTGGTGCTCTGCACAGGACGCAGGCCTTGAATTACCAATCATCTGCATTGCAAGTCCGGAAAGAATCAATGCATACATAGCTGTTCGCATTCATCTTCCTCTCCCTCTGTAATATCCTGAATCGAAGATTTCACAGTTTTTAACGCTTTCTCTTCCAGCTTTACAGTTTCGCGGCAAAAATACTCTCCGGTGACCAGGTTCGCGATCTTCCAGTCTGCAAGACAGATGTATTTCGCCATCAGGTCTGAAATCCCGGCTGCAGTCAGGCGCTGTGGTGCTTTTGAAAAAATATCTGTATCTGCATATACACAGATCGGAGCTACTGAAGGCACAGTCTTCTTTACTCCATCCAGGGTCATTGCTGCTACTGTTGTTACAAATCCATCTCCACTTGCTGCGGTAGGCACTGAAATGAAAGGTACTTTGTAATTATGTGCAATATAACGGCTGATATCATGGATCGTGCCTGCTCCTACTGCAAGGATCAGGTCAATGTCCTCTTCCATGTTGTTCTCCACAATTTTTATTGCATGCCGGTCTGCCTGAAGTCCCTCTGCATCCAGAACAAGTACCTGACACCTGTCATAGATATCCTCCATAAGTTCTTCTGTTGCTGCATAGGTATTGGTATCGCAGATGACCAGCGGGGATATGTACTCTCTGAGCATTCCCTCTGACATCTCTTCTTCAAGCTTCTCTACAGCTCCGGCTTCTATCAAAATCTCTTTCACTGCAATCTGGTGTTCCCTGCCGCAGCTGCAAGGTCGGGCAAAATCGTCCGCATCAACTCGCATTTAAATTCTTCCTCCTGACTTTCCTGAATCAAGCGGATAAAATCATCCGTTTGACTATCTGCTCATAATTGAATAGTTGTTTCACAGCCTGATTCGGTTAAACTTTTTCTATAGGCATAGTTCGTTGGTATTATACATGATTTTCCTATAAAAATCAATCATTCCGCGCAGGTCTGGCGGCTACAGGTTCAAATAATTATATACAATCTTTGAAATATTCTGTATGTTCGTCACCGCCGTACTCTCCGGGCAGTTTTCAGACATCACACATAGGATATAAGTTGTCTTTTCGCCATAGACAATTGCGATATCGTGCTGATCCTGGTCTGTCTCGCCGGTCTTGTTGGCAGATTTTATTCCATCCGGAAGTCCCTGGGGGATTTTCCAGGTGTTTTCCTGATTTGACAGAAGATTTAACATTTCTTCTGACGCCTCTTTGCTGACACATTCCCCCTTGTAGATTTTTTCAAGCAGAGTGCCGCAATCTTTTACAGAAGTCATGTTTCTGCCACCCAGACTCTCCTGTGCGGATGCTGCAGGATGGAGGGTGTGCTGCACACTTGTCTCTGTATAGCCCTCTTTTTCCAGATATTTGTTAATATCCTCCGCACCTTTTTTGAAATCAAGGGAATCTGTCTGAAGCTTCACCAGTTCATTGCAGGATTCATTGTCACTGACTGTGATCATATTCCACAGCAGGTCATTTAATTTTACATCTACAGTTTTTGTATCTGCAGTATTTAATTTCTTTGCCTCATCTGCTTTTACCTGCTCCATGTCCTCATATGTCTTTGCCATTACAAAAGCTTTGATCAAACTTGCAGAATAAAGGGAAGTATCATTGATCAGGATTTCCTTTTCTTCATTAAGGTCTTTCACATAAACACTCCAGGTTCCCTGATATCCGGACAGCATCTTCTCAAGCTGAGGCTTCAGATTATCCATCCCAAGATCATCCATATTCACGATCTTTCCCGTATCATCCACAATAAAACCATCATCCGTCACTGTGCTTTTCTGAAGCAGGGCGCCATTTGTACCGCCAAAATAATAGCTTCCGTCAAAATTCATTTCATAACAGTCCATCTCAAGTGAATGGATACCTGGCTCGGTTACCAGTCTGCCATTTTCATCAAAATAATAATATCCATTCAGAGTAATCCCGTCTATTGCCAGATTGTCAATATACCTTACCTGCGGTGCTGCTGACAGACGCCCCAGATTGTTCACAAAGTAATATCCGTCAAATTTCTCTGCCTCCTGGGCATTCTGCGTATCAGCTTCCTCATCTGTCTTATCCCCAAACACTGCAACACCTTTCAGATGCTCCATATGAGGACTGCAGGCTTTGAATTTCCCATCTGTATCATGGTAATAATATCCGTCAAATACAGTTCCGTCTATCTCATAATCCTGAAAATAATGGATCTCCGCCTGGGTACTTCCGGCGCCATTCACATCCAGACAGTAAAATCCGTCACTCTTCATCATATATTTCCCGCTTCCGTCTCCCATGGGCTGAATCTGTGCCTGCCCGGTGACAGATGCAAGACTCTGCTGTGCAGCCATAACAGGAACCGGCAAAACCAGTGCCATGGAAATGGCTCCGGCCAGACTTCCGGCTATGATATAACTTTTAATATGATATTTCGCTGTTTGTCTATTTTTTCTCATGCAAAACTCCTTTTACGGTTTCTTTTCACATCCCATTCACAGTAAGCAAAGTATATATTGTTTTATTCAGGATAGCAAGATTTTTATCTTTTTTCCAGCAAAGACCAGGATTCCAGTATTACAACTCAGTCCTTTTCTCTGGTCCTGTTCCAGAAGCTTCCCAGCTGTTCTTCCACAGTATTTAAAGTACAGTTTCCCCTGTCAGACCACTCAGCAGGAAACAGATTCCTGTAATCTTTCCCTGCAAATCTCTCGTCCAGCAGAAGTATGATCCCTGTGTCCTCCTGGGTTCTGATCACACGCCCGGCTGACTGCAGCACCTTATTCATCCCCGGATATCTGTATGCATAATCAAATCCATTCACACCCTTTTTATCATAATACTGCCTGAGGATCTCCCTTCTGTTCCAATCTGAGGAAGACCAGTCCCTATGATGATTGCTCCGATCAGCTTCTCTCCCATCAGATCAATCCCCTCTGAAAAAATCCCGCCCATTACGCAAAATCCTACCAGCGTTCCCTCTGATGCAGAAAATTCCTCCAGAAATTCCTCTTTCTCCCTCTCATTCATTCCCGATGTCTGCGAAATACAGCGAACCCATTCCGCTGAAAACTCATTCTCATACACCTCCAGAACATCCTCCATAAATTTATAAGAAGGAAAGAATACCATATAATTTCCTTTTCTTGTCCATACAGTTCTGGCAATGTAAGATGCGATCCTGTGATATTCCTCATATCCTCTTCTGGTATACCTGCTGCTCACATCCCGTCCTGTGAGAATGCACCTGTTCTCCTGCCTGAAAGGAGAAGTCACATAAATCCCATAGTCATCCTTTCTGGTGCTTAAAAGTGTACGGTAATAATCCATGGGAAGCAGGGTCGCAGAAAAAGAACACCGCACTTTTTCCCTTTTCCAGACATCTATGAATATTTGCTGCAGGATTTACACAGAAAAGCCGCAGGATCACCTTTCCCCCTTCTCCCATTTCTGCATAAACCACATAATTTTCATCCAGAAGTTCATCAATGTTCAGGAAATCTCTCACACAGAAGTAAAATTCCAGCAGCTGCTCCGGAAGTTCCTTTCCATGAAGTTCCTCCAGGAGCTTATCCATCTCCCCCATCACCTGAAGCATTCCCAGAGAAACTGCTCCGGGATTTGGCAGGATTTCGTACTCTGTACACTCCTTTTCCAGAATTCGAAGCTGTCTGTTCACTTTTTCCAGTGCTCGCACCAGACCTTTACTGTAATCCCCGGCCAGTCTCTTCGCCTCCAGTACATCCGCTCTGTCCACATGAGCACTGTACATTTCCCTTCCCCTGTCCACCAGATTGTGAGCTTCATCAATCAGAAAAATGTATTCTCCGGAAGTACCCTCCCCGAAAAATCTTTTCAGATAAACATTGGGATCAAATACATAATTATAATCACAGATCACAGCGTCCACCCAGACTGCCAGATCCAGGCACATTTCAAAGGGACACACCTGCCATTTCTTCGCATATTCCAGCAGAGTATCCCTGTCATAGCTGTCCTGCGTGGTCCACAGTTCAAAAACAGCATCATTCACTCTGTCCAGATGTCCTCTCGCCCACAGACAGTTCTCAGGATTGCATTCTGTTTTATCGCAGAAGCACAGCTTTTCCTTCGCGGTAATGGTTATCACTTTAAATTTCAGTCCATGCTCCTTTAATATGGAGAAAGCTTCTTCAGCCACAGTCCTGGTAATGGTCTTTGCTGTAAGATAGAAAATATTTTCCCCCCAGCCCTGCACCAACTGCTCTCACTGCAGGAAAGATCGTGGACATGGTCTTTCCTACTCCTGTAGGTGCCTGGACAAAAATCTGTCTTTCTGTGGATATAGTGTGATATACACCGGATACGATTTTTCGCTGTCCCTCACGATATTCAAAAGGGAACTCCAGATCACTCATGGACGCATTCCGTTCTTTTTTCCATGCAAGCTGGTATGCGATCCATTTATGATACCTGTCCAAAAGATTCTGGTACCACAGTCTGAGTTCTTCCAGCGTATATTCTTCTCTGAAAAACTTAAGCTCCTCTGTGTCCAGATTCCCATATGTCATCTGCACTCCGATCTTCTCCGTTTTTTGCTCCTGTGCGTAGATCCAGGCATAACACATTGCCTGTGCACGGTGAACCTCCACAGGCTTTTCCAACTGACTGACATCTGCATAAACACCCTTAATTTCATCGATCCAGCACTGTCCATCCTCTGTGAAGATTCCGTCAGCTCTGCCCTCTACCTGGATACTTACATCTTCATATTCTGTTTTATATTTAAGAGAGACCTCCGCTCTGTAATGGCTTCCCATCCTGCCCTGTATTTTTCTGTGCAGTCTGCTGCCCTTCTGCATTGCTTCTCTGTCAGAAGATCCTCCCCGGTTGTCAAGATCCCCGCTTCTTAATATAAACTCCACCAGATTTCTGACGGAAATACGAACCACCGGCTTATCCATATCAAAACACCTCACGCAACAATAGCTACCAAATAGTTACCCAACATCGTCCGTTCATTATAACACAGAATTCATCATCATGTAAAAACTCCTGAATTCAAGAAAGAATCCTGCTTGCAGGATTCTCCGCCTGCAACAGGTCGCTTCAGCGACATAATTCCTCTCCGTCGCAGTGCGATCCTGCCCGGAGGGCTTTTTATGTTATAGGAACATTACAGAGTAATTTCCTATAATATAAAAAGCCGCCAGAAATCTCTATGCTGATTTCTGACGGCCCATTATTTTGTTTATCTTATAATTGGTAAAAATCATATCCACCAATGCTCCGCTGTGAAGGAGCTCCTGCAATTCTCAATTAAATCTGGGTAATTACAAAGATATCATAAATTGCCTTTACCGCAGTTTCAAAATCTCTGTTCTCCACACCGATAATGATATTAAGCTCACTGGAACCCTGGTCGATCATCTTCACATTTACATTTGCATGGGCAAGTGCTGAGAAGATTCTTCCTGCTGTACCTCTGGTGGATTTCATACCACGTCCTACAACAGCGATCAGTGCAAGGTCAGATTCCATTTCTACGAAATCCGGCTGTACTGCACGATGAATTCCGGCAATTACCTGCTGTTCCTTTTCTTCGAATTCATCCTGATGTACATATACAGTCATTGTATCGATTCCTGATGGAACATGCTCAAAGCTGATTCCCTGATCTTCGAATACCTGAAGTACCTTACGTCCGAAACCAACCTCACTGTTCATCATGGATTTCTCAATATTGATAGAACAGAATCCCTTCTTACCTGCAATACCTGTAATTGTAAATTTCGGTTTCTTGCATGTACTCTCAACAATAAAAGTACCCTTGTCTTCCGGTCTGTTTGTGTTTTTGATATTGATCGGAATTCCTTCTTTACGAACCGGGAAAATCGCATCTTCATGAAGAACAGTTGCACCCATATAAGAAAGCTCTCTGAGTTCTCTGTAGGTAATGCTCTCAATCACTTCCGGATTTTTAACAATACGTGGGTCTGTTACCAGGAAGCCGGAAACATCTGTCCAGTTTTCATAAAGGTCTGCCTTGATAGCCTTCGCCACAAGAGAACCGGTTACATCAGAACCTCCTCTGGAGAAAGTTTTAACTTTTCCATCTTCACCAGCGCCATAAAATCCAGGGATAACGGCATGTTCACATTTTGCCAGCTTTTTGGACAGAAGTCTGTCTGTCTTCTCGGCATCCAGATTTCCGTTCTTATCAAAACGGATCACATCTGCTGCATCAACAAATTCATAACCCAGATATGCTGCCATCACCTTACCATTGAGAAATTCTCCTCTGGATGCTGCATAGTCTGTGCCTGCCTGTGCCTTGAAATCAGCTTCGATCTGAGCAAATTCATCTTCCAGAGAAAGATCAAGGTTCAGTCCGCGGATAATCTCATAATATCTTCCCTTGATCTCCTGCAGAATCGGGATGAAATCTTCCCCTTCAACTGCAGTATTATAACATTTATAAAGTAAATCTGTAACCTTTGTATCTCCGTCAAATCTCTTTCCGGGAGCGGACGGAACCACATAACGTCTGCTCTCATCACTTCTGATGATCTCCCCTACTTTCTGAAACTGTTCTGCATTTGCCAGAGAACTTCCTCCGAATTTAACAATTTTCTTCATTTTTCCTGCTCCTCATATGTCACTAAATATTTTCAGACCAATCTCCTATCAGTCTTTGTCACTCTACCAACATAAAGTCTGTTTAATATTGTATTGAATAAACGCCAATTTTGCAAGCCTTTCTTACAGAAATATCCGAAAATGGTTATTTTCCACAATCTGCCGAAGATTCCTGCTGTTTTTTTACAAATTCTGTCACATTATAAACACGAAGGATATCTCCATCCACCCGAAAATGAATATCCTTCTCTCCAAAAGGCATTCCGTAAGACCGTTCCGGATCATTCTGATAAGCAGGACGGGGATCATCTGCAAGAACTGCGATCAGAGCCTCTCTGCTTTCCCCGGGTATTCTTTCCAGAAGCTCCTGGGGAAATTCTACATTCAGATGATGATCTTTGGAATATTCGGTAAAACTTCCTGTTGCTTCCGGATGGCAATCCGCATAAGGATATATGGTTTAATATCGAAAATCGGTGTTCCATTCATCAGATCTGCACCTTCTACATAAAGTACAGGGCTGTCCGGCTCATCCAGAGCTACTTTCTCAAGCTTCACACAGGATAATCCTATGGAATTGGGACGGAAGGGAGATCTTGTGGCAAAAACTCCTTTTCTCACATTTCCCCCCAAGTCTGGGCGGGCGGACAGTCGGTGACCACTTTGTCCTCTTTGCCTCCGAAAACTCCCCAGATCAGCCCAGATATGACTAAACTCCTCCAGGCCACGGCAGGCATCCACATTTCGATATTCCGGCTCGAATACAATTCTCGCTTTTAAGCGCCCCTACACGGCCACTCTGCCTGGGGATACCGAATTTGGTCGGAAAATCATTTTCTATATGTGCGATTGGAACCATTGTTATTATTCTCCTTTTTACCTTTTTCATAAAATGATGTTAGGGTCAAAAGGCATTTTGCTCCTAACTTGATATCTACGAATTGCTCCGCTGCAAAGCAGCTCCCGCAATTCTCATAAAATAATAGCCCGGAAAAATAACTCTCCGGGCTATTATTGTTATTTCTTCTGTGCGAAATACTCTTTTGTAAGTGTAATGGCGGTTCCTGAAAGCAGGAATACACCAATTAAGTTGGGGATTGCCATAAGACCGTTGAATGTCTCAGCAATACTCCAGAGAAGTCCCAGATCTACAGTTGCACCAAGGATTGCCACTAATGAATAGGCAATCATAAATGGGCGGATAACTTTTGCAGAGAATAAGAATTCAATACAGCGTGCTCCGTAAAGTCCCCATCCGATAATCGTTGAGAACGCAAAGCAACACATGGCAACTGCCGTAAAGATAGAAACCCAGCCTCCGTATGTAGCAGTAAATCCGGAAATTGTAAGTTCTGCACCTGCCGCTGCACCGTAATTTACCGGCACGCCGCTTACAAGGATCACAAGTGCTGTCAGAGTACAGATCACGATCGTATCTGCAAATACCTCAAAGATACCAAACATACCCTGTTTTACAGGCTTGCTTGTATCTGCACAGGCATGAGCGATAGACCCTGTACCAAGTCCGGCTTCATTGGAGAAAATACCTCTGGAAACACCCTTTTTCATACTGAGGAAAAAGCTTCCGATCACACCGCCTGTCACTGCTGACGGATTAAAGGCTCCATAAACAATATCATGGAAAACTGCCGGAACTCTTCCGATATTTAAGATCACAACGCCCAATGCAAGTACAATATAAAACAATGCCATAAACGGCACCAGCTTCTCGGAAACACTTCCGATTCGCTTGATACCGCCCAGCAGTACCATACCAACCAGCAGCGTGATCACAATTCCAAGGATCAGATTCAGTCTGCCTGTAGAAGACTCTGAAATCACATTGAAGTTAATAAGAGCTGTATCAATTGCTGTTGTAATGGTATTTACCTGAGTAGCATTACCTGTTCCAAATACAGTCAGTACACCGAATGCAGAATAAAGAACTGCAAGAAACCTCCAATTCTTTCCCAGACCATTCTTAATATAATACATAGGTCCGCCTACATAATCCCCATGTCTGTTTCTCTCACGGAAATGTACTGCAAGGGTAACCTCTGTAAATTTCGTGCACATTCCAAGGAGTGCGGAAACCCACATCCAGAATACAGCGCCCGGACCACCGATGGCGATAGCTCCGGCAACACCGGCGATATTTCCCGTACCTACTGTACCTGCCAGTGCAGTACAGACTGCCTGGAAAGGTGTCATGGAACCGTCAGAGGCTTCTTTTTTCTTAAAAATTCTTCCCAGTGTGGTTTTAAGCGCATACGGGAATTTGCGGATCTGGACAAAACCGGTCCGCAGGCTCAGGTAAAGCCCTACGCCGATAATACAGATCATAGCCGGGACACCCCAGATAAAATTATTTACGACGTTATTGATGGATTCAATTGTCTGAAGCATGTTAAATAAACCTTTCTTTCGTGTAATAATAACAGTTTAGCACTTTTTTCACCGTATGTACAGAAAAATTCTATTAAGATAAAGCATTAAAGCACAACAAGTTGCCAGAGCAAGCAGCTAAAATTATCCACTCCACTGCTCATTGCTTTTCGTAATTGAAGCAGGGGACTTACTTGATTCGGTTAAAAAGTCAAAATAACGTATAAATTTGTCATAATTTCAGTAGCATTTCCCCACTCAAACCTCTATTATTGTAAATATGAAATCAAGGAAAACATCTGTGTATTTTCTAACAGTACTTAAGCGTTTCAGTTATTCGGTGCAGCGCCGCGTAGCAAAGCGGATGATTTTATCCGCTTGACCATTTTCAACCTAAGGAGGACATGACAAAATGATTCAGAAATATACTTACGGGACCCCATTTGAAACCGATGCCATCGTAACTTCCATCCCGGCTTCTAAGGGAACTCCTGCATACGGAACTATCTCCACAGAGAACGGCTTCTCTTTTACTTATGACATGGATGACAACGATGTTGTCTATGGTCTGGGCGAATCAAGCCGCGGAATCAACAAACGTGGATACGTTTATGAAAGCAACTGTTCCGACCAGCCAAACCATACAGAAGATAAAATCTCCCTCTACGGAGCACACAACTTCCTCGTAATCTCCGGAAAGCAGACTTTCGGTCTCTTCGTTGATTATCCCGGAAAACTGAAGTTTGATATCGGTTACACACTCTCTTCCCAGTTAAAGATCACCTGTGAGGATGCAGACCTTTATCTGTATGTGATCGAGGGTGAAACTCCTTACGATATCGTAAAACAGTTCCGTAAAATCATCGGAAGAAGCTATATCCCGCCTAAATTCGCATTTGGTTTCGGTCAGAGCCGCTGGGGATATACAACTGCTGACGACTTCAGAAAAGCCGCTGACGGATATCGTGAAAACAATATTCCGATCGATATGGTATACATGGATATCGATTACATGGAAGACTACAAAGATTTCACAGTCAATCAGGAAAACTTTCCTGACTTTGAGGCCTATGTCAATGAAATGAAAGAAAAAGGCATCCACCTTGTCCCGATCATCGATGCAGGTGTCAAGGTAGAAGCTGGCTATGATGTTTATGAAGAAGGCGTTGAGAAGAACTACTTCTGCAAACGTGAAGACGGCAGTGATTTCGTTTCCGCTGTATGGCCGGGCTGGACTCATTTCCCTGATGTCCTGAATGCAGATGCCAGAGCATGGTTCGGACAGAAATACGAACGTCTCATTTCAAAGGGAATCGACGGTTTCTGGAATGACATGAACGAACCTGCAATGTTCTGTACACCGGAAGGCGTTGCTGAATTAAAAGAATACATCAAAGACAACTTCATGGACAAGGAAGAAGCACCTGGATTTACACTCGGTGATAAAGTAAACGCCCTTGCAAACAATCCGGAAGATTACAAACGCTTCTATCACAATGTAAACGGTCAGAAAATCCGCCACGACAAGGTACATAACCTGTTTGGCTATAACATGACCCGTGCAGCAGGTGAAGCATTTGAAAAAATCGCACCTGGCAAACGTTTTCTGATGTTCTCCCGTTCCTCCTATGTGGGAATGCACAGATACGGTGGAATCTGGATGGGAGACAACAAATCCTGGTGGTCACACATCCTTCTGAACTTAAAGATGCTTCCATCCCTGAATATGTGCGGTTTCCTTTACACAGGTGCAGATCTGGGCGGTTTCGGTGCAGATACCACACGTGACCTGGTACTGCGCTGGCTGGCACTTGGTGTATTTACACCTCTTATGAGAAACCACTCCGCTCTGGGAACCAGAGAACAGGAAGCTTACCAGTTCGAGAATATCGAAGACTTCCGTCATGTAATCGGTGTCAGATATCGTCTTGTTCCATATCTGTACAGCGAATACATGAAAGCAGCATTAAACGATGACATGATGTTCCGTCCGCTGGCATTTGACTACACAGACGATGCATTCGCAACTCAGGTAGAGGACCAGCTTCTCCTTGGAAACGAAATCATGATCGCACCAGTTTACACACAGAATGCAAAAGGCCGCTATGTATATCTGCCGGAAGAAATGATGTTCGTAAAATTCCTGCCGGATGGAACAATTTCTCAGGAAATTCTTGAAAAAGGCCACCACTATGTAGAAGTTGCCCTGAATGAAGTTCCACTGTTTATTCGCAAGGGAAAAACAATCCCGGTTGCTGATGTTGCGCAGACAGTAAAGGATATCGATCCTGCTACTATCCGCATGATCGGATATGAGGGAGCTGAATATGACCGTTATGATGATGACGGTGTAAGTACTCTGTAATTTAACCGAATCAGACAACTTTCCCTGCCTGAATTGCAAAAAGTACCAGGTATCAGATAGAACTGAACCAGAAGTCACCTCATAAAAATAATAAAAAGAAACAGTCACATACATCTGATGAATGTTGAGATATTCACTCAAGTATGTGACTGTTTTCTTTTACATTGTTATTCTTTATCTTTATTTGCCAAAACAATATAACGGTAAATTTCTGCAAATGGAATCTCTTTTTCTCTGCTCAACTGTGCAACGCTCTCATATTCCGGATAAAGCTGCTCTTTTCCATTCAAAGTGCATACCTTTACCTGAACTTCTCCCCATGGAGTCGGAAGGGTTCTCGTTTCTCTGGGAAGAATCGTACGTTCCATTATGCTATAACGAATTCCAATCGTAGTAGTTTCTTCAAAAATAATATTCTGAAGCGTTTCTATATCTTCTTCCTTACAGATCACATTCAGAACCCATGCAGGTCTGTTCTTTTTCATAAAAACAGGCACATAATGCACATCTCTGGCACCGGCTTTCATCAGACGTTCCATCACAAATCCCAGAACTTCTCCACTGCAGTCATCAATGTTTGTCTCCATCTTGATAATCGTATCTTTGGTTTCCTGATTTTCAGCTTTCGGATTATTTCTGATTTCCGGGTTTTTGAATTCTTCTGTCTGAGCCTTTACTTTATCTCTTCCTTTAACCTGCTCTGTGCTTCTGATATGATCATTGCCTTAAAATTCCCGAACACTCATACTGGCGTTTACCTGCACCGATTCCAATCTTCTGGATTTCAAATGTTTCCGGAAGTTTATCTTTTGTTTTCACTGCTGCCACTATCGCCGCACCTGTAGGCGTTACAAGTTCACCTTCTACCTCTGTCATTTTCAGATGTAAATGATTGGCACTTACTATATTTGCAACTGCCGGAACCGGGATTGGCAGGATGCCATGCTGGCAGCAGACAGTTCCCCGGCCCTCGCAGAGAACAGGAACGATCACCTCTGTAACATCCAGATCATCCAGCAGACTGCCACAGACACAATATCCACAATAGAGTCCACTGCTCCCACTTCATGAAAATGCACCTGATCTACAGGAACATTGTGCGCTTTACTCTCTGCCTCTGCAAGAATTTCAAATATACGCAATGCAATCTTCTTTGCATTCTCAGTCATTGTGCTATGCTCTATAATATAGGTAATTTCTTTTATTCCACGGTGTTCGTGATGGTGATGGTCTTGCGCTGTTCCTGTGCCATGGGCGTGATTGCGCTCATGACCTTCATGATGATGTCCATGCAGATATTCCATATCATGGTCATGATTTTCATGAGCTTTATCCAGCACAACATCAAAATCACATGCATCTATTCCGGACTTCACAACTCTGCTGATCTTTGTCTCAAATCCTGATACCTTAAGACTCTTCAGCACCTTGTCCAGCACTGAGCGGTCAGCTCCCAGATCAAGAAGAGCCGCAACCGTCATATCACCACTTATCCCTGAATAACATTCCAGATATAATGTTTTTCCCATAATCAATTTCCTTTCTCATCTGTACCTGCTGCCAGACGGTTGATCTGTGTTGCCAGATAGCCGGCACCGTAGCCGTTATCAATATTCACCACAGCAATCCCATTCGCACAGGAATTGATCATGGTAAGAAGTGCCGAAAGACCATGCATACTTGCACCATAACCCACAGAAGTCGGTACTGCGATCACCGGTCTGCTCACCAGACCGCCCATCACACTGGCAAGAGCACCCTCCATTCCCGCAACTGCAATTACACAGTTTGCACTCTGAATCGTCTCCAGTCTGGAGAATAAACGATGCATTCCGCTGACTCCCACATCATAAATACGTTCAACATTTGTGCCAAAATATTCCGCTGTCTGTGCAGCTTCCTCAGCAACAGGAATATCTGCAGTTCCTGCTGAACACACGGCGATCTTCCCAATACGCTTCTTATCTTTCTTCTGAACTTTTAAGATGCGTGAGATCGGATCATATTCCACTTCCGGAAACTTCTCCTTCACCAGTTCATACTGATGTTGGGAAGCTCTGGTTCCGAATACCTCGCCGTCTTCTCTGTATAATCTTTCAAAAATATTCAGAAGATGTTCATCTGCCTTATTACTGCAGTAGATTACTTCTGCGAAACCGGTTCTTGCCTTACGGCTTGTATCCAGCTTCGCATATCCCATTTCTTCATAACTTTCTTTCTTAAGGATTCTCTCTGCCTCTTCTACAGATACCGAACCACTTTTTACACTTTCAAGAATCTCCTGTAAAGTCATGGATTCCTCCTTTTAGAACACCACCTGCACCAGAAACATATAGACAGCCGTTCCCGCTATAATACTGAGCAGTGTATTTCTCTTCCACAAATGAAGATTTTGCTGTTATCATTCTTTTTCCTTATCAACGCCCTTATTTCCACGCTGATCATAGTCATCCAGGAAATTATAATATTCTCCATCTTTATGATATCCCATAACAGTACGAAGATTAATATCCCGCACACTGTTAAAGATATTCGTCTCGATCACACTGCTTGTATTTCTAAACTGTGCAACCAGCTCTTTCATCTCATCACGCTTGGAACCACGTCCGCCCCCACAGCTTACACAGTTCTCGGTGAAACGGCATGCACACTGAATGAAGTGCAACCCATTAGTATCTCTCCATGCCTTGATCGCAGATTCCTTGATCAGATACATGGGACGGATCAGTTCCATTCCCTCAAAATTCTGACTGTGCAGCTTCGGCATCATAGTCTCCACCTTACCACTGTACAGCATACCCATGAGGATTGTCTCGATCACATCATCAAAATGATGTCCCAGCGCAATCTTATTACATCCCAGCTCCTTGGCATGAGAATACAGATAACCACGTCTCATTCTCGCACAAAGATAACAGGGATTATTCTCAATTTCTGCCACTGTATCAAAAATATCACTTTCAAAAACCGTAAGAGGAATTCCCAGAAGCTCTGCATTATCCTGAATAATCTTCCAGTTATCCGCATTATAGCCCGGATTCATTACCAGAAACACCAGTTCAAAATGAATCTTCCCATGGCGCTTCAGCTCCTGAAGCAGCTTCGCCATCAACATAGAGTCCTTACCACCTGAAATACAGACAGCAATCTTATCTCCCTCCTGAATCAGCTGATACTCATTCAAAGCCTTGGTAAACGGTCTCCAGACCGTCTTTCTGAACGTCTTGATAATACTGTGCTCAATCTCTTTCGTCTTCAGTTCCTTCTGCTCCTTAGCATCATTCTCCATAAAACGGCTCAGAGAAAGTCTCAGATACGCACGATATCCACCTTCAATATTCACAGCCTCATACCCTGCATCACTCAGCTTCTCCACACAATCCCGGCTTCTGTCCCCCGTATGACAGAGAACATACACCATCTTCTCCCTGTCCACAGACTCCATTCTTTCCTCAAACTCATCCAGCGGAATATTCACTGCCCCCGGAAAAGATCCCCTGCTGTACTGATCCGCCGGCCGCACATCCACGATCGTAATCTTAGAAGAATCAATCTTCTCCAGCTCTTCCACACTAATTGTATTCATATATAACCTGCCTTTATCTATTAAAATCAATCACTTACCTCTGATGAATCACCCTGTATTTCCGCCCAATTCACCAGCCATCATTATACTTTGAAACCCCATGATAGTCAACATATTCCCTCGCCGTTGACTCCTTTCTCACAGCCAAACGTTACTGTTCACTCCGTTCACAGTAACGAATGATTTTCCAAACACCTTTTAACCTCATTATATACGATTCATTTTTTTCAGACAACCTTCTCAGATATATAAAAATTAAAACCTCCCGGTTGAAATTTTTTTCTTATTATCACAGACACAAAAGGAACAGAGCCAATACCCTGTTCCCCTTTTTATTATTTATAAACTTTTACACCAAAGGATTCATGAATGATAGTACGAGCCTCTTCAATGGTTTTAAACTCTTCTGCTTTCAGCATCTGTGCTGTGATATTTCCGATTGCAGTTGCCTCTCCTGGACCTGCATGGATTTCTTTCTTTGTTGCCTTTGCAGTCAGCTCATTGAGATATCCTGCGTTGGAACCGCCGCCCACGATATGAATACGGCTGTAAGTCCTGCCTGTCATCTCTTCCAGCTCTTTTGCTGTCTTTGCATAGCATTCCGCAAGACTTGTGTAGATAACTGTTGCAATCTCTCCCAGAGTTTCCG